>OGIK01001710.1_pt1 | contig 17453 bp, 16 predicted proteins | sample 1571781 | NCBI WGS metagenome assembly OGIK01 (sample SAMEA2581956, study PRJEB24529) | metagenome | biome: Human gut stool | place: China | collected 2011
TCATATCATATACATGGCGGCTGGAAACAGCCGCCGTTTTGGAAGTAACAAACTGCTTTATGAGCTGGATGGAAAGCCTATGTACAGGCATCTGCTTGATCACTTGGTAGAAATTAAAGATAGATATAATAAACTGAAATCAGACAGCCCGGTCATAGATATAACCGTCGTTACACGTTACCGGGAAATACTGGACTACTGCTCATCTATCCCCGATTGCCATGCAGTCTTAAGTCCGGACAGCGAAAAAGGCATATCCTACACCATAAAGGCAGGAATTATGGCGGTGCAGGAGCAGAAAAAGACCGGTATGCAGGACTACTACATGTTTGCAGTAGCTGACCAGCCATACTTAAAAAGTCAAAGCGTGATTAAATTAATAGACAAAGTACTTGAAAATAAAGGGAATAAGCGATTAGTATTTTCACTTCACTGTGGAGATGCTGTAGGCAATCCGTGTGTATTTCATTCATCGCTTATCCCGCAGCTTTTATCACTGGAGGGAGATAAGGGTGGCAGAAGTGTGGCAAAGAAGTATGACTGTGTATATGTGGATATTGCAGATGAGCGTGAGCTGATGGATATAGATTCCTTATCAAATTCAAAACATACCGTGACATTATAAAAGCTATTATGAAAGAGCACTGTATCAGTGCATACCGAATGTATATTTTATTCAAATTCCCATATACTACCTCCAAAGCATGAATGCAAATGCAAAAAAGTAACCGGAGGACAATAAAGTGAAAATCACAGGATTGACCAGAAGAGTAGATTCCCTCGGCAGAATAGTCATACCAAAGGAGCTTCGCAGGATGCTGCATATAAAAGAGGGAAGCCCACTGGAAATATATATGGATGCGGACGAGACGATAGTGCTAAAGAAGTATTCGCAGGTTGGAAGCCTGAAGAATATATCACAGGCATATGCACAGAGCCTGTCAAAGGTAACCGGTGCCACGATATGTGTGGCAGACAGGGATGGGATAATAGCGGCAGCCGGGAAAAACCACAAAAAGTATATAGGCAAGGCTTTGTCCAAGGAGCTCGAAGACATTATGGATAAGAGAAAAAGTGCATTATACAGTAAAAAGGACGATAACCTGATACCGGTGGTAAAGGACGATAAAGCTGACTGTGAAGCGCAGGCAATAGCAGCAATAGTGCATGATGGTGATAGTGCGGGAGCCGTTATATTTTGTGTTTACGATGAAAAAGGCGATAAGCTTGAGATTGCCGAAAAGCTGGTGAGTGCAGCAGCAGAATTTCTGGCTGAACAGCTTGGCTAAAGACAGCGAAAAGCATTGAAAAAAGCATAGTGAAAAACTATTTACTTGACTATAACAGTGATAAAGATGTAAAATAGCGTGATAAAGGGAGCAAATAGCTTCCTTTTGTGCTATAAAGGTATAATAGAAAATTAAGCAATTATTAATTATCTGATGTAGAGGCATTGTAGTATAATAGACAGTACATATTGGATATAGTTGTCAATTATCTATAAAGTATGCCGATATACAATGGTATACCGATAGTTTGGAGGTAACATTTAGAAATGGCAAAACAGAAAAAGACAAAGAAGAAAAAGCAGCATCGCGTTTTCTGGTTTTTCATAAAGCTTCAGATTTTCCTGATGGTACTGATTCTCGGTGGATTATGCTTTTATTACTTTGGAGGCTATGCAGACAAGGTGGCGAAGCTTCACTCAGAGGCGGTAGAGCTCGTGCAGAAATCTGACAAAAACACATTTTTACCGGCGCGCACGAGTACGCTCTACGATACAAACGGTGATGAGATATCCGAGACGGCCACTACCAAAAAGGCTGACTATGTGAAGTATGAGGATATACCGCAGAACTTCGTAAACTGCATGGTCAGTATCGAGGACAAGAAGTTCTATAAGCACAATGGTGTGGACCTAAAGGCAATAGTGCGTGCCGCAAAGTCAATTATAAAAAACAAGAGAATTACCCAGGGTGGCAGTACCATCACGATGCAGCTCGCCCGAAATATTTATCTGGATACGAACAAGAACTGGCAGCGAAAAGTCAAGGAAATGTTCATAGCGATGGAGCTGGAAAAGAAATATTCCAAGAACGATATTATGGAGTTCTACCTGAATAATGTCTATTTCATGAACGGATATTATGGTATTCAGGCAGCGTGCCATGGCTATTTTAACTGTGAGCTTTCGGATCTTGATTTGTCGCAGACTGCTTTTTTGTGTGCGATTCCGAACAGCCCGACATACTATGACCCGATAAACAACAAGGATCATACATTGACACGTCGCAATCTTATATTGAAAAATCTAAAGGAAGATGGCAAAATCACACAGCAGGAATATGAGGCCGCTATAAACGAGGAGATAACCCTCAACATGCCTGAGAAGGATGACACGGTCAAGTACAATTATGTGGATACCTATGCATATTACTGCGCTACGAGGGCGCTCATGGAGAATGAGGGCTTCAAGTTCAAGTATTACTTTGACTCAGACGATGAAGAAAAGGAGTATGATGCTTCATATGATGAGATGTATTCATATTGTCAGAAAAAGCTCTACTCAGACGGTTACAAGATTTATACATCAATTGATCTGACTATGCAGCAGCAGCTTCAGGATTCAATTGACCTGACGCTTTTGGACTTTACAGACGCGACCGATGATGGCACATTTAAGTTGCAGAGTGCTGCAACCTGTATAGACAACGACACAGGCGAGGTGGTTGCAATAGTTGGTGGACGAAGCCAGGATGCGGTCAGTCATACGCTAAATCGTGCTTTCCAAAGCCATCGCCAGCCGGGAAGCTCAATCAAGCCGCTCATTGTGTATACACCATCATTTGAGCGTGGTAAGACACCGGATACCATCGTAAATGACCACAAGTTTGATGGAGGACCGTCTAACTCGGGTGATTCATATTACGGTGATGTGACCATCAGGTTTGCCGTTCAAAAGTCACTGAATACTGTAGCATGGCAGTTATATGATGAGCTCACGCCAAAGGTAGGCTTACAGTATCTCAAGGATATGAATTTTACCAATATTGTAAAGGATGACTATGTCACAGCAACAGCACTTGGAGGTTTTACAACAGGTGTATCCACACTGGAGATGGCATCTGCATATTCAACACTTGAGAACGATGGAATGTACAGGAATCCGACATGTATTAAGTCGATTGTGGATTCTGACAACAATATCATATATACATCATCGCAGAAGGATACCGTCATATATACAGAGACAGCATCGCGTATGATGACAGATGTCATGACAGATGTTATGAAATCCGGAACCGGACGTAGCGCTAATCTGGACAATGGCATGCCTTGCGCCGGCAAAACCGGAACCACAAACGATAAGAAGGACGGCTGGTTCTGTGGCTTTACCAGATACTACACCACATGTGTATGGGTAGGCTGTGATATGCCTGAGACAGTAAAAAAACTGACAGGAAGCTCTTACCCTGCAGAAATATGGAAGAACTACATGGATCAGATACATGCTGATCTTACACCAATAGATTTCCTGCCATATGCCCAAATATCGGGTGATTATCAGGACAGCCAGGATACGCCTGCAGACGATCAGATGCAGGAAAATCCTACAGATCAGACTGTGACCACACCTGATGCAGGAACTACAACACCGGATAAGACCACAACAGACACGAATAATACTCAGGGAACCACCACGACCACACCGGGTGAAAATAACAGTCAGGGAACAAATGGCGGCAATGGCGGAAATACGAGTGGTACTACCGGCGATACGACAGGTGGCAACACAGGCGGAAATACCGGAGAAAATAACGGTGGCAACACAGGCGGTACAACAGGTGGAAATACAGGAGATAACACCGGTGGTAATACAGGTGGAAACACCGGGGACAGCACAGGTGGAGCTACCGGTGGTACCACCGGAGGCGGAGCAGCCCAGTAGATTTTTCTTTGCAGTGCTGTCGGGAGTTGTGTTTTTTGCAGCATACGCACCTGTCACGATAGGAAACAAGACGATAGATGCGCTCATATATTCAGTGACCTACAATGGTTCATACCTTGCTGCAGAAGGAATTATCACAATCATAGTGATATCAATCCCATCGGTTAAGAAGGCACTCGACTATGTGAAGCAGATGGCGAACAGCCGGTAGATAATCTATATCTAAACAATTAAATTATGTAAAAATGAGCAGAATAGGTAGAAATACTTGTCCTGCTTTTTTTATTGTATATTATTGTCACAGTGTAAGGGAGCAGGCGGGCAGAAAATTGCCCATCCAATGAGTTTGTACGAAGCTGCTTAGAGGCTGTTGGAATTGTAATAGGTACACAGCAGCGCACGTGCATGGAAGCACGGGCGAGGCGTTACCGCGCCAAGGACGGCGCGTAAAAGCCGGCTGCATCGGGCATAGAAAACATGACTTACAATTCTTACAGCCTCTTGGCTGCTGGTAGGAAACGTTTTGGATGGGTAATTTTCTGCCCGCCTGCTCCCGTACCATATAAAAATGAAAAATAAAAATACTTTGACTTGACAACTATTTAAAATGTGATATACTTTCACTGTCAAACGATTTGATAATGAAAATATTTGACATGCAAACTAGTGCAAATATACCAGCACACAAAACCGAAAATAAACACAGAAAAAGGAGAACAGAAATATGTTGGAGAAAATCAAGGAAATCGTAGCAGATCAGTTAGGAATCGACGAGGATGATATCAAATTAGAGTCAAACTTCAAGGAGGATCTTGAGGCAGATTCATTAGATCTTTTCGAGCTCGTAATGGCACTCGAGGAGGAGTACGGAGTAGAAATCCCTTCAGAGGATTTAGAGAAAATCGCAACAGTAAACGACATCATTGAGTATCTTAAGAATAAAGGTGTAGAGGCTTAAAAGACATGGAGACAAGGATAACAAAGCTTCTTGGAATCAAATATCCGGTCATTCAGGGTGGCATGGCATGGGTAGCAACCCATGAGCTTGCCAGCGCTGTGTCCAATGCAGGCGGACTTGGCATCATCGGAGCAGGCGGAGCCCCGGCTTCATGGGTAAAGGAGCAGATAGTCGCTGCAAAGAAGGAGACGGATAAGCCGTTCGGAGTCAACCTCATGCTTATGAATCCGGAGGCTGATGAGATAGCAAAAATCATCGCCGAGGAAAAGGTAAAGGTAGTCACCACCGGCGCAGGAAATCCTGCAAAGTACATGGACATGTGGAAAGAAGCAGGCGTCATCGTAATCCCTGTAGTTGCAAGCGTAGCACTCGCAAAGCTCATGGAGAGAGGCGGGGCAGGTGCAGTAATCGCCGAGGGAATGGAGTCAGGCGGGCATATCGGAGCACAGACTACCATGACACTTGTGCCACAGGTTGTTGATGCAGTGAGCATCCCTGTTATCGCAGCAGGCGGAATTGCAGACAACAGAGGCTTCAATGCAGCATTTGCACTCGGTGCAGAGGCAGTCCAGATGGGTACACGCTTTGTCACCGCAAAAGAATCGATAGTACATGAAAACTATAAGCAGAAGGTCATTAAGGCCAAGGATATAGATTCCGAGGTTACAGGAATGAGCACAGGCCATCCAATCAGAGTGCTCAGAAACAAGATGACCAGACAATATCTCAAGCTGGAAAAGGAAGGAGCTCCATTTGAAGAGCTCGAAAAAATGACACTTGGCGCACTCAGAAAAGCCGTTGTCGACGGAGATACCGTATATGGCAGCGTCATGGCAGGTCAGAGCGCAGGCCTCGTAAAAAAAGAGGAAACCTGCAAAGAAATCATTGAGGATGTAGTGGGACTGAACAAATAGACAGTATTCACTTTTACATGCAAATTTAAGGATACCGGGCCACCTGGAAAGAGCGGCTTACGGTATCCTGTCAGAAATAAGGAGAAACCGAAAATGGGTAAGAGAGTATTTATGTTTCCCGGACAGGGCTCACAGTATATAGGAATGGGTAAGGAGTTTTACGATACAATGCCAAATGCAAAGGCAGTAATCGACCTTGCCAGTGAACAGACAGGCTTGGATATCCCGGCACTTTGCTTTGAGGAAAATGACAAGCTGAATATTACAGAGTACACACAGATATGTATGCTTGCAGTTGAGGCAGCTATATATCAGGCAATCATTGACAAGGGTATCACACCTGATGTCACAGCAGGCTTAAGCCTTGGGGAATATGGTGCTCTTATCGCATCAGGAGCCATGACTATGGCAGATGCATTCGCAGTTGTCAGAAAAAGAGGAATCTACATGCAGGAGGCAGTTCCTACAGGTGGAGCCATGACAGCGGTTTTAGGACTTGATCCGCAGGTCATTGAGGATATCTGCAAAAAGACAGCAGATGAGACAAATTCAGTTGTATCGGTAGCCAACTATAACTGCCCTGGACAGATTGTTATCACAGGAGAAAAGGCAGCAGTAGATGCCGCCGCAGCAGCATGCAGCGAGGCAGGCGCCAAGAGATGCGTACCGCTCAAGGTTAGCGGACCTTTCCATTCAGCAATGCTTAAGGGCGCAGGCGAAAAGCTCGCAGATGCACTTGAGAGTGTGGAAATCCACGATATCAAGGTGCCATATATCACAAACGTCACAGCAGACTATGTGAAGTCACCGGCCGACGTCAAGGATTATCTGACAAAGCAGGTTTCATCGTCAGTACGCTGGCAGCAGACCATCGAGCGTCTTATCGCAGACGGTGCAGATGAGTTCGTGGAAATTGGACCGGGACGCTCACTCAGTGGATTTATGAGAAAGATAAATAGAGACGTAAAAGTCTTAAACATAGACAAACTGGAGGATTTTGAAAAGTATGTTAACAGGTAAAAATGCCCTGGTTACAGGCGCAAGCCGCGGAATTGGAAGACAGATAGCTCTTACACTTGCCGCAGCACACGCCTTTGTAATAGTAAATTATAATGGTTCAAAGGAAAAGGCAGATGCCGTTGTTGCAGAGATAAAGGCAGCAGGCGGTGATGCAGTTTCTTATCAGTGCAATGTATCTGATTTTGACGAGTGCCAGAATATGATAACAGCGCTCATCAAGGAGTACAAGCACATAGATATCCTCGTAAATAACGCAGGAATCACAAGAGACGGTCTCATCATGAAGATGAGCGAGGCAGACTATGACGCAGTGCTTGACACAAACCTTAAAGGTGCGTTCAACACAATCCGTCACATGTCACGCTACTTCCTAAAGCAGAAATCGGGAAGAATTATCAATATTTCATCAGTTTCAGGCATACTCGGAAATGCAGGACAGGCCAACTACAGCGCCAGCAAGGCAGGAGTCATAGGACTCACAAAGGCTGTAGCCAGAGAGCTTGCCAGCAGAGGAATCACAGTAAATGCAGTGGCACCCGGCTTTGTAGAGACAGAGATGACAGATGTGCTTGCCGATGCGGCAAAGGAGAATCTTTTATCACAGATTCCGCTTGGCAGACCGGGAAATACAAAGGATATCGCAAACACAGTATTATTTTTAGCATCAGATGCAGCAGGCTACATCACAGGCCAGGTGCTGTCTGTTGACGGAGGAATGGCAATATGAGTAGAAGAGTAGTTGTAACAGGACTTGGAGCAGTAACACCAATCGGCAATAGTGTGGACGATTTCTGGGCATCGGTAAAGGCCGGAAAAATCGGATTTGACCACATCACAAAATTTGACACAACAGATTATAAATGTCACATTGCAGCAGAGCTTAAGGATTTTAATCCACAGGATTTCATGGATAGAAAGGCTGCAAAGAGAATGGAGCCATTCTCACAGTACGCAGTAGCTGCAGCAAAGCAGGCAATTGATGACAGTGGACTTGATATCGAAAAGGAAGATCCATACATGGTTGGATGCGCCATCGGTTCAGGTGTCGGAAGTCTTCAGGCTATGGAGTGCGAGACACAAAAGCTATACGAAAAGGGACCAAACAGAGTCAATCCTCTGCTTGTTCCGCTTATGATCTGTAATATGGCAGCAGGAAATGTTTCTATCCAGTTCGGTCTCAAGGGAAAGAGCATCAATGATGTAACAGCCTGCGCTACAGGAACAAACACAATCGGTGAGGCATACAGAAGCATCCAGTACGGTGAGGCTGACGTGATGGTAGCCGGTGGTACAGAGGGCAGTGTATGTCCTATCGGAATCGCAGGATTTACAGCACTCACAGCGCTTTCTACAGTAGATGATCCGGCAAAGTGCTCACTTCCGTTTGACAAGAACAGAAGCGGCTTTGTAATGGGTGAGGGCGCAGGAGTAGTTATCCTTGAAGAGCTTGAGCATGCAAAGGCAAGAGGTGCAAAGATTTATGCAGAGGTAGTCGGATACGGCTGCTCATCGGATGCATACCATATCACATCTCCGCAGGAGGATGGCGCAGGCGCAGCAAGAGCCATGACCAATGCCATGAGCGATGCAGGTGTCACACCGGCAGATGTAAAATACATCAATGCTCACGGAACAGGCACACATCACAATGATCTCTTTGAGACAAGAGCAATCAAGCTTGCGTTCGGTGATGAGGCTGCAAATCTTAAAATCAATTCAACAAAGTCTATGATAGGACATCTGCTCGGAGCAGCAGGAGCTGTTGAGTTTATCACATGTGTGAAGGAAATCCAGGACGGATTTATACATAAGACTGTCGGCTATGAGACTCCTGATGAGGAGATTGATCTCAATTACTGCAAGGACAGCTATGAGGAGCCTGTTGAGTATGCACTTAGCAATTCACTGGGATTCGGTGGACATAATGCAAGTATTCTGCTCAAGGCTTATAAATAAATTGCTTCTGCTTTTTTAGTGGCTTCGCGCATTCAGGGTGTGAGGTCCGGTGGAGCACACAGTATATTCCTCGTGAAAAATATGAAGTCAGTCACGGCATTTTGCACGGACAGGCTGTGATATGGTGTTAGCACTTCATGCTATTGGAGCGGATGGAACGCCGTGACAGTTCATATTTTTCATTCAGAACACACTGTGCGCTTCCCGGCTCCACTTTGTTGAGCGCGAAGCATGTGCGCAGTTTAGGTTTATGGAATACTTTGTGCTTCATTGCTCCACTTTGTGGAGCTCGAAGAATGTAAATAGTTTACAATAAGTTGAGAAAGGATAGATGTATATGTCAGTTATGAATACGCAGCAGATCATGGATGTTCTGCCGCACCGCAGTCCGTTTCTTCTCATTGATACGGTTGAGGAGCTGCAGCCGGGTGTAAAGTGTGTGGCCAAGAAGAATGTGACTATGAATGAGCCACATTTTATGGGACATTTTCCGGGAAATCCGGTGATGCCGGGAGTGCTTATTATTGAGGCTTTGGCGCAGACCGGTGCAGTTGCCATTCTTTGTCAGGATGAGTGGAAGGGCAAGACTGCATATTTTGCAGGCATCAATAATGCCAAGTTCAAGCAAAAGGTGGTTCCGGGAGATACTCTGGAACTGACAACTGAGATTATAAAGGTTAAGGGTCCTATCGGTGTGGGCAAGGCTGTTGCCAGAGTAAACGGCAAGGTTGTCTGTATGGCGGAGCTTACATTTGCAATAGGTTAATTGCATAAGGAGACATGATGAAGTTATTCAAGAAGAAAGATAAAAATATAGAGGCTGATGAGGCGTTAGTAAAGAACGCGGAGAGCGCAAAACCAGCCGTAGATGGCAAAAATGCCGGTGCAGCACAGGAAACCAAAGAGGATGTCCCTGAGACAATCGTTTGTCCCAAGTGTGGCAAGACTGTGCTCAAATCAGTTGTAAAACAGCACAAATACGTCTGCTATGAGTGTAATTATTATTTCCGTGTGCGTGCTAAAAACAGAATCAGAATGGTTTCCGACAAGGAAACATTTGAGCCATGGTTTACAGAGCTTACAACGGGAAATCCTCTCAATTTCCCTGAGTATGAGGAGAAAATTGCAAAGACTCAGGAGAAAACAGGACTTTCTGAGGGCATTGTCATCGGTAAGACAAAGATTTACGGCGAGGAGACAGTGCTTGGTGTAATTGATTCAAGATTTATGATGGGAAGCATGGGTCATGTGGTTGGTGAGAAAATCACAAGCGCATTTGAGCGTGCCACAGAGGAAAGACTTCCGGTTATATTATTCTGCTGTTCAGGCGGTGCCAGAATGCAGGAGGGTATCATTTCACTGATGCAGATGGCTAAGACTTCAGCCGCAGCAAAGCGTCATTCAGAGGCAGGACTTTTATATGTACCGGTACTCACAGATCCTACAACAGGTGGTGTGACAGCCAGCTTTGCAATGCTTGGAGACATCATTCTTGCAGAGCCAAAGGCACTTATCGGCTTTGCAGGTCCTCGTGTTATCGAGCAGACCATCGGACAGAAGCTCCCTGAGGGCTTCCAGAGAGCAGAGTTTCAGCTTGAGCATGGCTTTGTGGATATGATAGTTGAGCGTGAGGATTTAAAGAAGACTCTTTACAAGATTTTACGTGCTCACAGACCTACAACAGGCTATGCCAACTTTGACCCGCTTCACTCAGACGACAATTACGAGCCGACTGAGCTTATGAAGGAGCGCGAGGTCAAGGCTAAGCCATTTAAGGTATGGGATAAGGTCAGCGCCGCAAGACAGATTAAGAGACTTGCATCGGTTGACTATATGGACTATATCTTTGATGAGTTTATGGAGCTGCACGGAGACAGATATTTCCGCGATGACCCGGCTATAGTAGGCGGAATTGCATATTTAGACGGCCAGCCTGTCACAGTTATCGGTGTCCACAAGGGAAAGGATCTTGAGGATTGTGCAAAGAGAAACTATGGTATGCCATCACCTGAGGGCTACCGCAAGGCACTGCGCCTCATGAAACAGGCAGAGAAATTCAACCGTCCGATCATAACCTTTGTCAATACATCAGGAGCTTATCCCGGAATGGAAGCAGAGGAAAACGGACAGGGCGAGGCAATCGCAAGAAACCTTTATGAGATGAGCGGCATCAAGGTGCCAATCCTTTGTCTCATGATAGGAGAAGGCGGAAGTGGCGGAGCTTTAGCTCTTTCTGTAGGAAATGAAGTGTGGATGATGGAAAATGCCACATACTCAATACTTTCTCCAGAGGGCTTTGCATCTATCCTTTGGAAGGACGGAAAGCGTGCAAAGGAAGCCGCAGAGGTAATGAAGATTACAGCACACGACTTAAAGGAGCTTGATGTCGTGGATGATATAATACCTGAGTTTGGCGGAGCCGACGAGGATGCCCTTTCATCAATCGGAAACTACATGAAGGGCAACATGAAGAAATTCTTGGAAAAAGAAAGCAAATTGACAAAGGACCAGCTCTTGGAGGAAAGATACAAGCGTTTCCGCAAGTTCTAGTCCCGGAAAGGAAATTCTATGAAGATAGTTGGAACAGGAAGCTGCCTGCCACAGAGAGTGGTCTCAAACGATGACCTGGCAGCCATAATGGACACATCTGACGAGTGGATCAGCTCGCGTACAGGAATAAGAAACAGACACATTGCAACGACTGAGACAACCACCTCGCTGGCATGTTGTGCAGTAAAAAGTGCGCTGCAGGATGCGGGAATTGACGGAAGTGAGATAGACTTGATAATAGCGGCAAGCGTATCCACAGACAAAATCGTTCCATCGCTCGCATGTCAGATTCAGGCTGAGATAGGTGCGGGCAGTGCAGTGGCATTTGACATAAATGCCGCATGCTCAGGCTTTTTATTCGGGCTTGCCACAGCAGATGCGTATTTTAAGACCGGCAGATTTCACAAGGCAGTTGTAGTGGGGGCAGAGGTTCTTTCAAAAATAATGGACTGGAATGACAGAAGCACCTGTGTGCTATTCGGAGACGGAGCAGGAGCAGCGGTTGTGACAGACGAGGGAGATGCCATAAAGGGCTTTGTACAGGGCTCGGACGGAAAAGGCGGTGAGGCGCTTGACGGAGACAATCGTCCCGTAGTCAATCCGATTACCGACAATGGAAAGCAGTCTGCACATGGTGGCTACGTCACCATGGATGGTCCGGCTGTATACAAGTTTGCGGTAAAGACAGTGCCAAAGGCTATAAATGAGCTGCTCGATGAAATCGGCTGGAGCGCAGATGATGTGGACGTCTATGTGCTGCATCAGGCCAATATCCGCATTATTGAGTCGGTTGCCAAGAGACTTAAGCAGCCTATGGACAAATTTCCGACCAATTTACAGCAGTGTGGAAATATTTCTGCGGCAAGTGTGCCGATTTTGCTTGATAAAGTCCGCAAAGATGGTATGATAAAGCATGAGGAAAAAATAATTTTATCAGGCTTTGGAGCAGGACTTACATGGGGAGCCTGCGCCATAGAGTGGCAATAGAAAGAGGTATTTATGACGGCAGATGAAACTTTAAATGAATTATTGGTGTGTCTGTTCAAGGATTTGACAGAGATAGAGGGCAGATGTCTGACAACAGACGAATTTTCTGATATTTCTATCAACGATATGCATATAATAGAGGCAATAGGAGTCGATGAGCCAAAGCGCTCCGGCACCGTAGCCAAGCTTATGTCTATCACTCTGGGCACGCTGACAAAGGCAATAGATGGTCTCACCCGCAAGGGATACGTGAACCGTATCCGCAGTGAGGAGGATAAGCGTGTGGTAAAGCTCTCACTCACTGACAAGGGAAAGAGTGCATACTATCATCATGAGCAGTTTCACCGTCATATGATAGAGCATATAAAGGACGGTCTTTCGGACGACGAAATGAAGGTTCTTATAACTTCACTTGCAAAACTCTCGGATTATTTCAAGGTGGTATATTCCGATGATGAGGAGAATCAGTACCAAAACTGGGATAATATAAATGAAGATAATAAATAAAATGAATTTTTTTTATATAAAACCTTCAAAAATTACTTGATTATAGCAATAGATTTATATAAAATAAACTTGTTGATGTCAAAAATAATTTTGTAAAGGAGATATAAAAATGAGCTATGTTGATGAAGTACTCGCAGTAGTACAGAAGAAAAACGCTGACCAGCCTGAGTTCTTACAGGCAGTAACAGAGGTACTTGATTCTTTAAGACCTGTAATCGAGGCAAATGAGGAGCTTTACAGAAAGAACGCTATCCTCGAGAGAATCACAGAGCCGGATCGTCAGATCATGTTCAGAGTACCATGGGTAGATGACAATGGTCAGGTACAGGTAAACAGAGGTTTCCGTGTACAGTTCAATAATTCCATTGGACCATACAAGGGAGGTTTAAGACTTCATCCTTCTGTAAACCTGGGTATTATCAAGTTCTTAGGTTTCGAGCAGGTATTTAAGAATTCTCTTACAACACTTCCAATCGGTGGTGGTAAAGGTGGTTCTGATTTCGATCCTAAGGGTAAATCTGACAGAGAGATCATGGCATTCTGCCAGAGCTTCATGACAGAACTTTGCAAATATATCGGAGCAGACGTTGACGTACCGGCCGGAGATATCGGAACAGGTGCAAGAGAGATTGGCTTCTTATTTGGACAGTATAAGAGAATTCGTGGATCATACGAAGGTGTGCTGACTGGTAAGGGTCTTACCTATGGTGGATCTCTTGCACGTACACAGGCTACCGGATATGGTCTGTTATATCTTACTAACGCATTATGGAAAGATCATGGTATGAGCCTTGAGGGAAAGACAGCAGCAGTTTCCGGATCTGGTAACGTTGCTATCTACGCAATCGAGAAGGCACAGGAGTTAGGTGTTAAGGTTGTAACATGTTCTGATTCTACCGGATGGATTTATGATCCAAACGGAATTGATGTTGCTCTTCTTAAGGAAGTTAAGGAAGTTAAGCGTGCCCGTCTTACTGAGTATGCAGCTGCTAAGTCAACTGCTGAGTATCATGCAAAGCAGAACGGTGAGCACGGTGTATGGCAGTACAAGGTAGATCTTGCTCTTCCATGTGCGACTCAGAATGAGTTAGACATTGAGGATGCCAAGATGCTCGTTGCTAACGGTGTTACATCTGTAACAGAGGGTGCTAACATGCCTACAACTCTTGAGGCTACAAAATATCTTCAGGAGAACGGAGTACTCTTCGTAGGTGGTAAAGCTGCCAATGCAGGTGGTGTTGCTACATCAGCACTTGAGATGAGCCAGAACTCTGAGAGACTTTCATGGACATTCGAAGAGGTTGACGGAAAGCTCAAGGGTATCATGGAGACAATCTACGCTAACATTAGTGATGCTGCTAAGAGATACAATGCAACAGTTGGTGGAAAGACTGACTATGTTGCAGGTGCAAATATCGCAGGCTTTGAGAAAGTAGTTGAGGCTATGCTTGCACAGGGTGTTTGCTAATAGTAAAAGTGCATAAAAAATTTGAAAATGCGAAATGCTGGATTGACTAGAAGTGGCTTAAATCCAGCATTTCTTTATTAGAGAGTAACTTTATACTTTGTGCAGAGTGTACAATGCTGTCGAAGGCTAAAATATGGTAATATACTTATAAGTTACACATAGTATACAGCAAGTAATCTGTATTGTAGGAAATATTATGGCTGGTTGTATTGACAATATCTTTAAACAAGTTGTAAGATAAAGTATAAAAAGAAATATATGTATTAGGAGGAAATTGCATGGCAGAGTTAATTTACAACGAACATTATTTTGAAATGGCAAATCCAAATATTTATGAAAATGAGGAATTAAGAGAACCTCAGATTCAAGGATATTTTAAGGTGTATGACCATTTCGTTGTAAAAAATAAGCAAACGCATGCAATTGTTGTGTTACCAACTGGTGTAGGAAAAACGGGATTAATGGGAATTTTGCCCTTTCACATATGTAAAGGCAGGGCATTAATTATTACTCCTCAGTTGACAATAAAAGATGTAGTTGTAGATTCATTAGATCCCGAGAATCCAGATAATTTTTGGTTTAAGAGAAAAATTTTTAGTACTATTGGCGAAATGCCTACATTGGTTGAGTATGCAAACGGAGTAAATCGAGAAGTTTTAGATAGTGCAAATATTGTTGTACTGAATATACATAAACTTCAAGCTAGGTTGACATCTTCGCCACTTAATTTTTTACCATCTGATTATTTTGACATGATTATTATTGATGAAGCACATCATTCAACGGCAAATACATGGGTAACAACAGTTGAGCATTTTAATAAAGCCAAGGTGGTAAAGCTTACAGGAACACCAATTCGAACAGATGGTGTTGAGTTGGCTGGAGAGTTAGTTTATAAATACAAATTAAGTCAGGCTATGGCTAAAGGATATGTAAAATCTCTTCGAAATTTCGAATATATTCCGGACAAATTATTATTTACAATTGATAACGACGAGTCGAGCTTATACACAAAAGAACAATTAATAGAGTCGGGGATCAGAGATGAAGATTGGATAAGAAGATCTGTTGCCTTTTCCAAAGAATGTTCGGAAAAAGTAGTATGTGAAAGTATAAAATTATTAGAAAAGAAAAGAGAATTTACAAGTGTTCCGCATAAGATAATAGCTGTAGCATGCAGTATTGAACATGCGGAACAGATAAAGCAACTGTATATTAACCATGGGTATAGAGCTGAAGTGATACATAGCAAGCAAACTACCGAAAAACAAATGGAAACAAAAAACGATGTGGAGAACCATCGTTTAGATGTAATAATTCATGTTGCTATGTTGGGAGAAGGGTATGATCATATATATTTAAGTGTTGCTGCTATTTTTAGACCTTTTAGAAATGAACTTCCCTACGAACAGTTTATAGGTCGAGTTTTGAGAGCAATCCCAGGTGAAGAAGTACAGAAAACTGAGGATAATATTGCAGATGTTGTTTCGCATCAAGATTTACAATTAGCGGATTTATGGGAAAAGTATAAGGTTGAGATTCAAGAAAGCGAAGTAATAAAGCATTTACAAGATGAGAATTTGGTTGATGAGGATGGCAGTTCAACACAAAGAACGGGAGATGGTTCTGCAGGTGGTATTATTCCGCTAGGAAGAGCTCGAGAAGGAGGAAGTGGAAGACTTAAAGCAGATGCATATTTAACTACGGAGCTAATTCGCAAACAGAAAGAGGAAGAGAAAAAACAAAAAGAAGATATTGATAAATTGCAAAAATTGTTAAATATAGGGTATGAGCAAGCATTAGCGATTTATAATCAAACGCGTACACAAGAAAATGTCGCATTAAAGAGACCGGATTTATTATTTGCGAATAGAAAGAAAAATCTTGATACTGAGATTAGAGAAGTATTAGTTCCAGAGTTAATTACTCATTTTGGAGTGGATCAAAGTAAAAAGAATTTGTCTGGATGTAGATTGTTTAGTGGAAGATATGCGTGGATAAAAAATGCAGCGTCGGATAATGGAGCTTTATTGGCAATGTACCTTAATACTTACATGAAAAATGAAATTGGTAAATCTAGAGGAGAGTGGACGTTATCTGACTATGATAATGCATACCAGAAGTTGCCTGTGATTAAAGAGTATATAGAAAGAGTATTAAGTGAGTATCTGAAAATAGAAGGAGAGGAAAGATAAAATGGATGCATATATTAAAAGAATATATGATATGTTATATTCACCAGTACTTACACCATATAACTTGCTTGAGAATGTAAAATTACCTAATTATAAGTACGTAAAATATTATACAAATAGCATTGGAATTGTGGCTGAAATGCTGTGCCTTGTAGATGAAGGTGAAGAAAAAGCATTCTATTATCAGTTTGATAAAAAGGACTACTTACAAAAAATATATTATTATGATAATAGTGTAGAAGAACTTATTTTTGATAGGCAATTTGCTATCGAAGAAGCTAAGGAAAATTATTACATTAATGCAGGCACTGATTCTGTTGCGGGATAATTATGCAAACTTAAATGTAATTGGACTGAAAATGTGTAAGATAGTAATATACTTATAATATACAAAAAGTCTCAAAAGATGCATAAACTCTGGAGCCTCGTGTTATTGCTATGCTTGCACAGGGTGTTTGCTAATTGTGAATTACTAAGATAATAAAGATAAAGAAAGCTGTAAAATTCTTCGTTGAATTTTACAGCTTCTTTTTGTATAATATATGTAAATAAAGAAATTGTATCTAAGAAAGGAACTGATTTTATGCCGAATATACTGCCAGTATCAGATTTAAGAAATTATAATGAAGTATTAAAAAATTGCCAAGTCGGAGAACCTGTGTTTTTGACCAAAAATGGCAGAGGCAAGTTTGTGGTTATGGATATGGAGGATTATGAACGTGAAATGGCAGAAAAGAAACTGCTCATGAAGCTGCAGGAAGCAGAAGAAGCAGTTAGGGATGAAAGCGCATGGATGAGCATGGATGAACTTAAGAAATCTGTAGGGGTATAGCTTATGATGAAATTACGGATTAACCCTATTGTGGCAGAGGACTTAAAGAAAATTAAAGAGTTTATTGCCGAAGACAATGAAGAAATGGCAGTAAAAACCATTCAGGAGATATATGCC
>OGIK01001730.1_pt1 | contig 17247 bp, 9 predicted proteins | sample 1571781 | NCBI WGS metagenome assembly OGIK01 (sample SAMEA2581956, study PRJEB24529) | metagenome | biome: Human gut stool | place: China | collected 2011
ATTTTCAGGTGAGAGTTTTTCGCTTTTTTTGTACCTATATAAGTGAAAGACTTTTTAGGACTTTTTTGTGAAAGGAGGATGGAAGGCATGTATGATACAGAAAAGCGTATCGAATTGGTAAAAAAACGAATGCATGAATACCACCGCCGCCAGGAGCGGCGCACAGTCTGCCGGCTGTCTGTTCTGTGTATCCTGTTATTCCTGTCTCTCGTTGGAACAATGGGGATAATGCACAGCCAGCCAATAGACATCACGGGAATGTACGGCGCAATCCTGCTGCATGAGGACGCGGGCGGTTATGTGTTGGTGGCTGTCATTTCCTTTACTGTGGCAGTCGTGATTACCGCATTATGTATCAAATTCAGAAAAAGAGGACAAAAGAGTCAGGATGCAGAAGATCATGTATAAAGAAAGGAGAGGTGAATGTATGAAGAAAAAGTTATTAGCCGGGATTCTGGCACTTGCACTGTGTTCCACCAATATGCCCCCCCAGACTATATTTGCGGGGGAATTTACTTCCGGAAATCCGGATGTAGTGTCTGAGGCAGAAACTCCGGAGATTTTCACCAATGAAGAGCAGGAAGCGGCAGGAGAGACAGATGAGGAACTGTCTGTATTCAGTTCGGAGGAAATTCCTGAATTTAACGATACCCCCGATGAGGCAATGGCTGCTGCGGAAAATGCACAAAATGGAGTAATTGATTTAACTAATAATATTGCGGGCGGAGTTTATACTATAACTTCGGCAGGAGATTACAAATTCACATGCAGTAATAATGAGCCAACAGAAAATAGAATTGTGGTTAATGGAGCTAGTATTTCGGCTCAAGATAGAATTAACATTTATCTTAACAATGTAAATATCAATACACCTGCTGGTCCGGCATTGCAAATAGCTGATAATGTTGATGCTAAAGTTACTATATATTTAACAGGCACAAATAACCTTATAACAACTAATCAATTCTCTGCTGGTTTACAGAAAAATAACGAAGCTCAACTTATAATAACCAGTGCTTCAGACACTACTACAGGAATCTTAAAAGCTAGTAGCGATGGGCTGAATGGTGCCGGAATTGGCGGGGGTCAAGGGAACACCGGCAGTAACATTACCATTAGCGGTGGATCCGTAACTGCTACTTCTACTTTCGGTGCCGGAATTGGCGGGGATAAAGGGTACACCGGCAGTGACATTACCATTAGCGGTGGATCCGTAACTGCTACTTCTGGTTCTGGTGCCGGAATTGGCGGGGGTCAAGGGAGCACCGGCAGTAACATTACCATTAGCGGTGGATCCGTAAAGGCATATTCTGATCGTATGCCAGGCATTAAGTATCCCCCCCGTAATGGCAACTCAACAAGAGTTTATTGTTGTATTATCAAAAATGAACATTCTTTACCAGTAAAGATAGATAGTAGATCCTGGAATCCAAGTGATCATATTTTTCCTGATTCTAAAAAAGATGGTAATCTGTACGTCTGGTTAATTAAAAAAGAAAATAATGACGCTTATAATGTAACTGTTGGAACCGAAAAAAGGCAGTATTCTTTCAATCAGGCAAAAGAACAATTTGTACGTATCCAAACAACTCCTACTGCTGACCAATTTGATTATACGTATCACAATTTTATATATACTAAAGATACCCCTGTTGATATTAGGAAATATATTGAATGGAAAGATGATGTCACCGGTCATGGTAAAATTACTAAAGTAACGTATTTTAAAAAAGGAGATAAAACTCCACTCGAAAACAGCCCCACAGATGCAGGTACTTATACTTTTAAGATTGATGTGGATGCAGGTGAATACTACAATTCAGTCAAAAATATATCTGCATCACCAGAATGGGAATTTGTCATTTCAAAAGCACAAGCACCTTCAAGCAAGCCAACCGATACTACAAAATATGTTTCATGGTTATGTAAGAAAGTCGAAGATGTTAAAGGCCTTTTTAATGATGAATGGAAATGGAGCGATTCCGATATTTCTAAAGAATTACCTGTAGGAAAAGAAGTTTCCGCTACAGCAGTTTATAATGGTACAGATGCTGACAATTATGTAAATACATCTGTTGAATTTAAAATTACCAGAAAAGCATGTACACACCCACATACCGCAGAACGTTACTACTCCTCTCCATCCTGCACTTCCAGCGGATACAGTGGAGATACCTACTGCACAGACTGTAATGAAACACTTTCCTATGGTTATACGATTTCCGCATACGGCCATAACTATGACAACGGCGTTATCACTACAGAACCAACTGCCGAAATCGACGGAATCATAACTTACACCTGTAAGTGGTGCAAACATCAGGATACAAAAACCCTCGGTAAGCTTGGTGACGGGGAACCTTATATTGAGGGAAGTTTCCAGAAGAAAGGCTGGGATGCTATCAATGATCTGATTAAGGCTTCCAAAGAAAAAGATACCATTTCCATTACCCTAAATGGCGCCAAGATACTTCCTGCCTCTGTCTTATCCGAGATAAAAGGCAAAGATATTTCCCTGAACCTTGATATGGAAAATGGTTTCATCTGGAAGATCAATGGTACTTCCATTACAGCAGAAACACCTGCAGATACCGATCTTTCTGTTACAAACACAGCAGAATATATCCCGGCAGCATTATACAGCCTGATTTCCACAAACCAGAATGATTTCGGTTTCCATCTTGGAAGAAGCGGAGCTTTTGATTTCCCGGCTGTGCTTTCCATAAAGACAGATGCTTCCTGTGCAGGACTTATGGCAAATCTGTTCTGGTATGATGTTGAGAATGGGGTTCTGCAGTGTATCCAGACTGTAACTGTAGGCGGTGCATTTGAGCGCAGTATTCCATATGCTGACTTTACCCTTTCCAAGGGACAGGATTATTTCATAGCATTTGGTACAGAATCTCTCAATGGCAGAGTCATTCACACAGACGGAAGTATCACAGATGAAAACGGTGCATACCTGCGACCTGCTGACGCAAAGATTTCCAGCCATTCCATTGACAGAAATAAATTAACTGTCAAACTTTCCAAAGGATGTGCAGGTGCTCAGGGTTATGACTTCGTGATCAGTAAGAAATCAAATATGCTCCAGACCGGCAAATTCAGCCAGACTGTTTCCTCAACCGGCAAGCCACAGGCATCTTTCAGATATCTGGCAAAAGGTACCTGGTATGTGGCAGCCCGAAGCTGGGTTCTGGATGCACAGGGCAATAAGGTCTATGGTTCCTGGACAAAGATCAAGAAGATCAAGATCACTGTTGTCACACCACAGCAGCCAAAAATCAGGAATATCACTGTAGAAGGAAACACTGTGACTGTTACTTACACAAAATGCAAAAATGCCACAGGTTATGAAATCCTGCTTGGAACCAAATACAAGACTTCCGCAGGTGAGAAATATCCGGTTAAGAAATATGTGAAACGTACAGAAGGCAAAAATACCGTAACTGTAACCTTTACAAACATAAAGAAAGGCACCTGGTATGTGACAGTACGTTCCTGGAATAGAACCTCCAAGAACAAGTCCAGAGTTTACAGTCCATATTCCACAATGAAGAAATTCAAGACAAAGAAATAGCTTCTCTTTCTTAAATGTTACAGTGAAATGATAAAACATGATATCATCTGAATATATAAAAGCAGGGCAGAAACAGTTTTAATGCTGTTTCTGCCCTGCTTTTGTCTGATTTCAATGGGAATTTTTTACATTGCATTTTTGTCTTTCCGTCTGGGATTTTTATTAACTAGTGGTTAGTTTTTTTCATTCCAGTAATCTGTTTTTTGCTTCAGATCAATATTTTTACTGAAAAATACAGGATTCTTTTTCTGCTGAATCTGTATTTCGTAATCTTTTAATGTTTTTACTACAGTATTGGACAGTATCAGGATCACCGGAATGTTGATCAACGCCATTACCCCCATTAATACGTCGGAGATATGCCACAGTAATGTCATTTCCATACCTGCACCCCAAAATACCGCCAATGCTGATACAATGCGAAATCCTGTCATAAATTTCCTGTCCGGTTGTTTTTTATGAATATAAGTCAGCAGATTGTCACAATAGAAACAATTTCCCAATAATGTGGTGAAAGCAAATAATACCATGGCGATCATGATAAAATATGGGCCAAAAGAACCAAGTGTCTTGTGAAGTGCTGCCTGCACCCATGGTGCACCCTGAAGTTCTTTTGCAGGTATCACACCAGATACCAGACACATCATGGCAGTTGCAGTACACAATAATAATGTGTCAATAAACACAGACAACATTTGTACAAGTCCCTGCTTGACCGGATGGCTGACTACTGCAGACGCTGCTGCATTTGGTGCAGAACCAATACCTGCTTCATTGGAATACAGACCTCTTCGGATTCCCTGCATCATGGCCGATCCGGCAAAACCGGCAAAAATGGCTTTAAAGTCAAATGCTTCTTTGAAAGTCTGTGCCATGACTGACGGAAGCTGTCCGATGTTCAATACTACGACCAACAGAGATACCAGAATATATGCAATTCCCATAAATGGAACCAGGGTAGAGGTTACTTTCACAATTCTGTTACCGCCACCCAGCAGACACCATCCCATTACCAGTGACAGAATTCCTCCAATGATCCAGGGCGTAATCTCTGCATTGTAAAATGGCTGGCTGGCAAAGGTAGACTGAAGATTGTAAGAAGCCAGCATATTAAATCCAAATGCATAAGTTAGGATCATGGCTATACAGAAAACCACAGCCAATTCTCTGCTGTGCAGTGCTGCTTCTATATAATAAGCTGGACCACCATAACACCTGCCATCTTCCCCTTTTTTCTTATATATCTGTGCCAGTGTGCTTTCTGCTAAAGCTGATGCACTGCCAAGAATGGCAATGATCCACATCCAGAATACGGAACCTACACCACCGATGCAGATAGCGGAAGATACTCCCACAATGTTGCCTGTCCCTACACGAGATGCTGTAGAGACCATCAGTGCCTGAAAGGATGACACACTTTCTTTTCCCTCTGGCTTCTCCATTACAGCATTACAGGCTTTCCGGAATAAACGTACCTGCGGAAATCTGGTCCGAATAGTAAAATAGATACCGGAACCAATTAATATCACAATCAGCAATTTGCTGTAAAGAAATGTGTTGATTGTGTCAATGATCGTTTCGAACATAAATTCTCCTCTCAACAGAATTTTTATCATAAGTTACTGTTCTGTACATGACAGATACATCGGGCAAAAAGCCCGGATTATTACTATGATACAATATTTTTGCTTCTTTGAAAAGGAAATCTTTCATTGCATAAAAATTACAGTTGGAGCTTTTTGATATAATTATCCAAAAAATGGAAAAGTAATTCCTATCGAGATCAAGCGGGATAAGCTTACTTTGTCATTCCTGATACGGAATCCCCTAACACCAATGTACCTGCAATGTTGAAGGTATTCTATTTTCCACAGATTACAAAACCGAAAGAAAAATATGTTAAACTAAAGAAAATGCCAGAGGAGGAAACGCCTTATGATAAGAAAACAACTCTTAATCGGAATACTGGCAGCTATGACTGTCGCACTGCCAGCTGTCGGCATATATGCCGGTTCCGCAGAAGCCAGTGAAATCCAAAGCAGCAATGAAGACACGGTGTCCGGTAATAAAGGAGCCAGTATCGACAAAGCCGTGACATTACAGAATTCCGTGAAAATGACAGACCAAATCTCTGCGGCAGTCAATGGAGAAAATATTATGTTCAGTCCCACAAGCCTTAATTTTGCGCTGGGCATGATCGCAGAAGGTGCAAAAGGAGAGACAAAAGAAGTTCTATGTAATTACCTGGGAACCGATGATTTTGCATCTTATGCAAAGGAATATCTGAACAAGATTAAAGAATATAATACTGAAGATGAGAGTTACGGATATAAGTCAAAATTAAAGATTGCAGATGCAGTCTGGGTGGATAATAATCTGACATTACAGGAAGAATTTAAAAATTCAGTAACGAACGGTTTTGGGGCTGAAGTGGAAAATGTAGATTTTTCCGCTGCAGAGAAAACATGCGGTATCATTAATTCCTGGTGTGACAAAAATACGGAAGGGCTGATCCCGAAAATCATAACCCCGGATCTGATCAATGATACTACCGGACTGTGCTTAACTAATTCACTATATTTTGAGTCCGGATGGAGTGGAGAACCCTGGAATGTTTCTGATACAGAAGAGAAGTTTGGAAACAATGAAAAGACAAAATACATGACTTGTGCCGGAGACAGGTATTATGAAAATGATAAGGCAACAGCATTTGACAGAGAGTATGCAAACGGACTGAGTTTTGTCGGAATCCTGCCTGTCGATGAAGGCGATTTTACACTTGAGGATCTGGATATTGGTGGACTTCTGAAATCTCAGCCAGAGTATGACGAAGTACAATGTAAGATGCCAAAACTTGATTTTGAGACTACCACCATCCTAAATGACATGCTCTCAAGTCTGGGGCTTGGTAATATATTTTCCAGCAACGCTGATTTCTCCGGTATTGCAGACAAAAATGTAAATGTAGATACGATACTGCAGAAAACAAAACTGGAACTGGATGAAAATGGCACGAAAGCAGCAGCAGTGACAGCAGTTATCATGGAATGTATGTCAGCTGTAGAGGAGAAAGAACCAGTTATAAAAAATGTGGAACTCACTCGTCCTTTTGCCTTCCTGATCTATGACAGGAGCAATGACGAAATACTATTTATGGGAAAAGTAATGACAGTTTCCTGATGAAAAGGGAGACTGTGAGAAAAAGTCTGTAAATAAGATTCTTCTATGATATGCAAGGGTGGCAAGCCTGAAAATCAGGCTTCTCACCCTTGTTTTATATATAACAGTTGTTGAATGGCATGTCAAGAGCAGGCGGTTTTCCGCCCGTCTTATTCGCCCGTTTATTCGTTACTCTGGGAGGCGTCCTTCGTACATAATACTCAGTTCACCATACACCTGTGCCCAGTTGCGGATCGTACTGGGCCATTTCTTTGTAGCTTCAAATGTGGCAAGATACAGTGCCTTTAATAGAGCTGTATCGCTTGGAAATACGCTTCTCTGGCGATTCAGTTTCCGGTAGGTAGAATTCAGGGATTCAATAGCATTTGTAGTATAAATCACCGTTCTGACCGTCGTTGAAAATTTAAAGATCGGCGAGATTGCGTCCCAGTTATCCTTCCAGTGCTTCATTTTAGGGATAGAATAAATGTTTATACTCTATCTTGCATCTTCTATTTATTCATGTTAAAATCTTAAGATGTCAAAAATACAATATATACGAGATAAAAAACAGCAGTGAGCTGTTATGAAGATAGGAGATAACAATTAAATGGCAATGAGTCCGATGATGCAGGAATACTGCAAGACAAAGGAACAATATAAAGACTGCATTTTATTCTACCGTCTGGGAGATTTTTATGAAATGTTTTTTGATGATGCGTTGCTTGTCACCAAAGAGCTGGAGATCACCCTTACAGGAAAGGACTGTGGATTAGAGGAGAGGGCACCCATGTGTGGTGTCCCTTATCATGCTGCGGAGACTTATATCAATCGTCTGATTGAGAGAGGACATAAGGTAGCAATCTGTGAGCAGGTAGAGGATCCTAAAAAAGCCAAAGGACTGGTAAAGCGTGAGGTTGTAAGGATCGTAACCCCAGGAACCACACTGGATGCTGCTGCTCTTGATGAGACAAAGAATAATTACCTGATGTCTATTGTGTCTATGGAAGAACATTTCGGATGCGCTATTGCAGACATTACAACAGGTGACTGTTTCCTTACAGAGGTGGACAAACCTCAGAAACTTCTTGATGAGATCAATAAATTTGTTCCTGCAGAGATTATCTGTAATGATTCTTTTTATATGTCTAATATCGATACAGATGACTTGCAGAACCGTCTTGGGATCTGTGTTTTTTCATTGGATTCCTGGTATTTCGATGACGAGTTGTGCCGCCGCACACTAAAAGATCATTTTCATGTAGGTTCTCTGGAGGGATTGGGCGTTGGTGATTATGACTGCGGGATCATTGCTGCAGGAGCTCTTTTCTTATATCTGAAAGAAACCCAGAAGACAGCCTTGTCCCATATGACAACTATCCGTCCCTATGCAGCAGAGAAATATATGCTTATCGACAGTTCCAGCCGCAGAAATCTGGAACTTGTGGAAACCCTGAGAGAGAAACAAAAAAGAGGTTCTCTTCTCTGGGTACTGGATAAGACAAAAACAGCAATGGGAGCCAGAACTCTCCGCAGTTATGTAGAACAGCCATTGATCGACAGAGATGAGATTGAACAACGTCTGGAAGCACTGGATGAGTTAAATAAAAACGGAATGCTTAGGGATGAGATCAGAGAATATCTGGGACCGGTCTATGATCTGGAACGACTGATCAGCCGTATCAGCTATAAATCTGCGAATCCAAGGGATCTGATCGCATTTGCTTCTTCACTGGAAATGCTTCCTTATATAAAACAGGTATTAAAGGAGTTTAAAACACCTCTGCTTCAGAAAATCTGTGAGGATATGGATCCGCTGGAAGATGTGACAGATCTGATCAAGCGTGCTATTGTGGAAGATCCGCCTCTTGCACAGAAGGATGGAGGAATCATCAAAGAGGGCTATAATGAGGATGTAGATAAATTCCGCCGTTCCAGGACAGATGGCAAGAAATGGCTTTCTGAGCTGGAAGCAAGAGAGCGTGAACGCACAGGCATCAAAACAATGAAGATTAAATATAATCGTGTATTTGGTTATTCACTGGAGATCACCAATACTTTTAAGGATCTGGTGCCGGATAATTATATCCGTAAGCAGACTCTTACAAATGCAGAGCGTTATATCACCCAGGAATTAAAGGAACTGGAGGATCTGATCCTTGGGGCTGAGGATAAACTTTATGCTCTTGAATATGAACTGTTCTGCAATGTAAGGGACACAGTAGGAAAAGAAGTTATGCGGATCCAGAAGACTGCCAAGGCAGTGGCCGCACTGGATGTGTTTGCTTCCCTTGCCCTGGTTGCTGAGAGAAATCATTTTGTACGTCCGAAGACAAATACAACAGGTGTGATAGATATTAAAAACGGTCGTCACCCGGTTGTAGAGCAGATGATAGAGAACGATATGTTTATTGCAAATGATACATATCTGGATAATCATAAGAAACGGGTATCTATTATCACAGGTCCAAACATGGCAGGTAAGTCTACATACATGAGACAGACTGCCCTGATCGTACTGATGGCACAGATCGGAAGTTTTGTCCCTGCTGAAAAAGCAAACATCGGAATTGTTGACAGGATCTTCACCCGTGTAGGTGCGTCGGATGATCTGGCAAGTGGTCAGAGTACCTTTATGGTGGAGATGACAGAGGTTGCAAATATTCTGAGAAATGCAACTGCAAGAAGCCTTCTGATCCTTGACGAGATCGGACGTGGCACCAGTACATTTGACGGTCTTGCTATTGCATGGGCTGTGATCGAGCATATCAGCAATACAAAGCTTTGTGGTGCCAAAACATTATTTGCCACCCATTACCATGAGCTTACTGAACTGGAAGGTAAAATTCCGGGAGTCAATAACTACTGTATTGCTGTCAAGGAAAAGGGGGATGATATTGTATTCCTGCGTAAGATTGTCCAGGGTGGCGCAGATAAGAGTTATGGTATCCAGGTTGCCAAGCTTGCCGGTGTTCCTGATTCTGTGATCCAGAGAGCAAAGGAACTGGTGGAGGAACTGAGTGATGCGGATATTACGGCAGCAGTAAAAGACCTGACATCTGCGAAAAAGAAAAAGCCTGTATACGATCAGATGGATATGGCACAGATGTCTCTGTTCGATACAGTTAAGGATAACGATATCATTGATGAGATCAAAGGTCTTGATATGGGGAATATGACTCCTATCGAGGCAATGAACACACTTTATAACCTGCAAAACAAGATTAAGAACAGATGGTGATAAAAGTTGAGAAAAATTGCAGTATTAGACCAGCAGACCATAGATAAGATCGCTGCCGGTGAGGTAGTGGAACGTCCGTCCTCCATTGTGAAGGAGCTTGTGGAGAATGCAATTGATGCAGGAGCAACTGCTGTAACAGTGGAGATCACAGACGGTGGCAAAAAAATGATACGTATCACAGATAATGGCGGGGGTATGGAAAGAGATCAGGTACCCCTGGCATTTTTGCGTCATGCCACCAGTAAGATTGAGAAGGTTGAGGATTTGGAACACATTGCGTCTCTTGGATTTCGCGGTGAGGCTTTGTCCAGTATTGCCGCTGTTGCACAGGTGGAACTGATCACAAAGACCCCATCTGCATTAAGCGGAGTTCGTTATGTGATCAATGGAGGTGTACAGGAGTCTTTAGAGGATATGGGAGCACCGGAAGGGACTACTTTCCTGGTAAGAAATCTTTTTTATAATACACCTGCTAGAAGCAAGTTCCTGAAATCAGATACTACGGAGGGAAATTATGTCAGCACTTTAATGGAACAGCTGGCATTGTCCCATCCTGAGATTTCTTTTAAATATATCCAGAATAAACAGGTGAAGCTTCACACATCCGGTAATTACAATGTGAAAGATGTGATCTATAATATATATGGAAGAGATATTACAAAAGCACTTCTTGAGGTATCTTACGAGAATGATTTCATGAAGATTGAGGGTTTTGTGGGAAAACCGGAGATTTCCAGAGGCAACCGTACTTTTGAGAATTACTATATTAACGGACGTTTTGTAAAAAACCGGATCATCGCAAAGGGAATCGAGGATGCCTATAAGGGATTTCTCATGCAGCATAAGTTTCCCTTTGTTTCTCTTCATATCCAGATGGAGGGAAATGATCTGGATGTGAATGTACATCCAAGCAAGATGGAGGTACGTTTTGCAAGAGGAACGGAAGTTTATGATGCAGTTTATGAGACGGTCCACAAGGCTCTTACTACAAGAGAAATGATCCAGACAGTGCCTTTTGGAAAAGAAGAACCGGTAAAGAAACAGTCGTCTGTGGTGAAACCGGGGGATGTACCGGAGCCATTTGAAACCAGACGTCGAGCTGAAATTCCGGAATATCGTTCACAGACTGTAAATACAGCTTCCAGGGTTTCTGAGCATACCGCACTACCACGAGGAACTGTTACAATGGCAGAACAGGCAGTGCGTGAACAGCAGATCTATCAGACCAGGGATCCTCTTACCAAGGCAGAGGAACAGCTTTTTGAGGGAACACTAAGCGATAAAAAGAATGAAGAACAACCGGTATTTTCAGAGACAAAGCAGGAAATTGCAGAACAGAAAACTGCAGAATATCTGAAGACTGCTGTGGATTCAGAAGGAAACAGAAAACAGATAGAACAAAACAAAAATGTAATATCAGAAGAAATCAGACCACAGCAGCTGGAATTGTTTGAAGAGAAACTTCTTGCTCCTGAATCCCGAAGCCGTCATCAGCTGATCGGACAGATTTTTGATACTTATTGGCTTGTTCAGTTTGAGGATAAATTTTTTATTATCGACCAGCATGCGGCACATGAAAAGGTTTATTATGAACGTTTCGTAAAAAGGTTTCGTGAGCAGACAATAGAATCCCAGTATCTCAGCCCGCCGCTGATCGTATCTCTGAATCTTCAGGAAGAAGCTCTTCTTAAGGCTAACCGTAAGTATTTCGAGGATTTTGGATTTGAGATTGAGCCGTTTGGCGGTAAGGAATACTGTATCAATGCAGTCCCGGCCAATCTGTACGGTCTTACGGAAGAAGAACTTTTTCTGGAAATGCTTGACAATCTTGCTTCTGAGAAGGATAAGGATCCACTTGGAATCTTTGCTTCCAGACTGGCCACCATGGCATGTAAGGCTGCGGTAAAGGGAAATCATCAGATGTCCGACCGGGAGGCAAATGCATTGATCGATGAACTGCTTACACTGGAGAATCCCTATCACTGTCCTCATGGAAGACCGACGATTATTTCCATGACTAGAACAGAACTGGAAAAGAAATTTAAACGTATTGTATAGTTTATATATAAGGAGCTATTATGAAAAAGCCACTGATCGTTCTTACAGGACCGACGGCAGCAGGAAAAACCCATCTATCCATTGCTCTTGCGAAAGCAGTAAACGGAGAGATCATTTCTGCTGATTCCATGCAGGTCTACAAATATATGGATATTGGATCAGCTAAGATCCGGCCGGAGGAGATGCAGGGAGTAAAGCATTATCTGGTAGATGAACTGCTGCCTCAGGAAGAATTTCATATCGTGAAATTCCAGCAGATGGCAAAAGCTGCCATGGAAGAAATTTATGCCAAGGGGAAAATTCCTGTTCTGGTAGGAGGAACCGGATTTTATATACAGGCTATTACAAAGGATATTGATTTTACTCAGGCAGAGCAGGAAGACGGATACCGTCAAGAGCTGGAACAGCTTGCTGCAGAGAAGGGAAATGAATATCTGCATCAGATGCTTTTGGATGTTGATCCTGTCAGTGCCGGGGAAATCCACGCCAATAATGTAAAACGTGTGATCAGGGCACTGGAGTTTTATCATCAGAACCAGTCGCCGATCTCCGCACATAATCAGGAGCAGAAGGAACACGAAACCCCTTATAATCTGGCATATTTTGTGCTGAATGTACCAAGGGAACTTCTTTATAAACGGATTGATGACCGTATTGATGAGATGTTAAAAGAGGGACTCCTTGAGGAAGTGCAGAAGTTAAAAGATATGGGATACCACAGGGGGATGGTTTCCATGCAGGGACTTGGATATAAAGAAATCCTTGCATATCTGGATGGCGAGTATCCGTTAGAGGAAGCGGTCAGGATCCTGAAAAGAGATACCAGACATTTTGCAAAACGCCAGCTGACCTGGTTTCGCAGGGAGAAGGATACCATCTGGATGAATAAGGATGAATTTGACTATAATGAAGACAGAATCCTTGATGAAATGCTGAAGGTATGCAGGGACAGAGGAATTTTATAACCGAATTTTTCTTAAAAATCACTGATACAGAATAAGTGAAATTCAGAGATAAAATAAAGATAATAATGCAAACAGAAATGAGGACGAAACAAATTATGAAAGAAATGTACGCACAGCTTGGGATTTCTTCAGAGGTTTATGACTTTGGTCATAAGATTGAGGAATCTTTAAAAGAAAGATTTGAAAAATTTGATAAAACGGCAGAATATAACCAGATGAAGGTGCTTCTTGCCATGCAGAAAAATAAAGTAAGCGCAGAATGCTTCGGAAGTTCTTCCGGTTATGGATATGACGATATTGGCAGGGAAACACTTGAAAAGGTTTATGCAGATACTTTCCATACGGAAGCCTGTCTGGTACGCCCGCAGATCACATGCGGAACTCACGCGCTGGCCATTGCCTTATTCGGTAATCTCCGTCCGGGTGATGAACTTTTGGCACCTGCCGGAAAGCCTTACGATACTCTGGAAGAGGTAATCGGCATCCGCCCGTCAAAAGGTTCTCTCGCAGAATATGGAGTAAGTTACCGTCAGGTGGAACTGTTAGAAGACGGAACCTTTGATTATGACAACATCCGTAAAGCAATCAATGAAAAAACACGTCTTGTGGAGATCCAGCGTTCCAAAGGATACCAGACACGTCCGTCTTTCTCTGTAAAGCAAATTGGAGAACTGATCTCTTTTGTAAAGAGTATTAAACCGGATGTGATCTGTATGGTGGATAACTGCTATGGTGAGTTTGTAGATACCATTGAGCCAAGTGATGTGGGAGCTGATATGATCGTTGGTTCTCTGATCAAAAATCCGGGCGGCGGACTTGCGCCTATCGGCGGTTATATTGCGGGTACTAAGGAGTGCGTGGAGAATGCTTCTTACAGAATGACCTGTCCCGGACTTGGCAGTGAGGTAGGCGCAACTCTGGGAGTCAACCGTTCTTTCTTCCAGGGATTTTTCCTTGCACCAATGGTTACCAAGGGGGCGTTAAAGGGAGCTGTGTTTGCGGCAAATATTTATGAGAAACTTGGATTCCCGGTAATCCCGGATTCCACAGAGCCACGTCAGGACATCATTCAGGCAGTAAGCCTTGGCACACCGGAAGGTCTGATCGCGTTCTGTAAGGGTATTCAGGCAGCAGCTCCGGTTGACAGCTATGTGGATCCGGAGCCATGGGATATGCCCGGATATGACAGTCAGGTTATCATGGCAGCAGGTGCTTTTGTACAGGGCTCTTCCATCGAGCTTTCTGCAGATGGTCCGATGAAGCCTCCATATGCAGTGTATTTTCAGGGAGGACTTACCTGGGAACATGCAAAACTGGGTGTTCTGATGTCCCTGCAGAAAATGGTTGATAAAGGACTTGTAACTTTATGAAAAAAAGACAGGTAGTAATCACAGGAGCAGGAGCCTGTGGACTGATGGCAGCGATCATGGCAGCCCGAAACGGGGCAGCAGTCACTGTTCTGGAACAGAACGAGAAACCCGGAAAGAAAATCTGTGCTACAGGAAACGGCAGATGTAATTTTTCCAATCTTGCAAGACCGGATGATGCATACAGAGGCGAACATCCGGAATTTGTCGAAGATGCACTCAGAGAGTTTTCTGTCGAGAATACCATTGAGTTTTTCAAAGAGATAGGAATCTATCCTTTAAACAGGAACGGCTATCTTTATCCGAGAAGCAATCAGGCGCAGAGTGTTGTAGATGTACTGTGTATGGAGGCTGCCAGTCTGGGTGTGAAAATAAAGACAAACGAACAGGTTACAGAAATAAAAACCGGGACAAATGGAAAGAATTTCCAAATCTTGACAAAAGGATGGCACTATGATGCAGATGCACTGATACTTGCCAATGGATCCCGGGCATCTTCTGTTTCAGGTTCAGACGGCAGCGGATATATGCTGGCAGAGAGCTTTCAGCACCGCATTGTCCCGGTTTATCCGGCACTTACTGCCCTGAAGTGTAAAGGTTCTTCTTTTAAGGCATGGGCAGGCGTACGTACAGAAGGAGAGATTTCTCTTTTTACAGATGGGAAATTCTGTAAATCTGAACATGGCGAGCTGCAGCTTACAGAATACGGAATCTCCGGAATCCCAGTGTTTCAGCTCAGCACTTATGCAGTACGTGCAGTCAGAGAAGGACATAAAGCAGAGCTCCGCATTAATTTCATGCCGGAGCTGTCAGAAGAAGAATTAAAGAAACTTCTGTATGCACGAAAGAAGGCATGTCCCTATAAAAAAGAAAAAGAACTCCTGGTGGGACTTTTCCCGGAAAAGCTTATCAAAATCCTTATATCACAAAAACAACTGGTTTCTGCCATAAGGGAATTTCCTCTTGAAGTGCAGGATGGCATGTCATTTTCACAGGCACAGGTCTGCTCCGGGGGAGTAGATACCTCACAGGTAAATTCTCAAACCATGGAGTCAAAGCTCTGTAGGGGTCTGTATTTTGCAGGGGAGCTTCTGGATATTGACGGTACATGCGGCGGATATAATCTGCAATGGGCATGGAGCAGCGGCGCAGTGGCCGGCAAAAATGCAGCAAAGGAGGAGAAAAATTGATTCGAATTTCACAGCTGAAACTTCCAATCACACATACAAAGGCACAGCTCCAAAAAAAGATTGCAAAAACATTAAAAAATCCCGGAAACAGTTTTACTTACGAGATAAAAAAGCAATCTCTGGACTGCAGACACAAAAATGACAAAATCTTTGTATATACTGTAGACGTAACGATCAGAGATGAACAGAAACTTGCCAAAAAAGTTAACAATAATAACATTATGTTAACAAAAGAGAAACCATATGAATTTCCCTCTCCGGGTGAGACACCTCTTTTACATTCTCCCGTTATTGTGGGAAGTGGTCCTGCAGGGCTTTTCTGCGGATGGTATCTTGCGAAGGCCGGATATTGTCCAATAATACTTGAACGCGGAGAAGAGGCTGAGAAACGTCAGAAAACAGTAGAGAATTTCTGGAAAAATGGTGTTCTTGACCCTGAGTCCAATGTACAGTTCGGAGAGGGCGGCGCCGGCACCTTTTCCGACGGAAAGCTGAACACGCTGGTAAAAGATCCTTACGGACGTAATCATGAGGTACTGAAGCGTTTCGTAGCTGCCGGCGCACCGGAAGAAATTATTTATCAGCAGAAGCCACATCTGGGAACGGATGTGCTGGTTGGTATTGTTGAAAAAATGCGTCATGAAATCGAAGAAATGGGAGGAAAATTCTGCTTCCGTTCCAAGGTGACAGATCTGATTTTTGAGAACAATACATTAAAAGAAATTGAGATCAACAATGATAAGAGAATACCTGCACAGGTCTGTGTACTGGCACCAGGACACAGTGCAAGAGATACTTTTGAAATGTTACAGAAACGTGGTGTTTATATGGAGCCAAAGTCATTTGCAGTGGGGCTGCGTATTGAACATCCTCAGGAAATGATCAATATGGATCTTTATGGAGAGCCTGAGAATGAATTACTTGGTGCAGCCAGCTATAAAGTAACCCATAAGTGTGCAAATGGCAGAGGTGTTTATTCTTTTTGTATGTGTCCGGGCGGATATGTCGTAAATGCATCCTCTGAACCCGGCCGTCTCGCAGTGAACGGAATGAGCTATCAGGCACGTGATTCCAGAAATGCAAACAGTGCCATGATCGTCACAGTCACACCAGAAGATTTCCCGGATAAAGGAGTTCTTGGCGGCGTAGAATTTCAGCGTGATCTGGAGAAAAAAGCATGGGAGCTCGGAGAAGGAAAAATTCCTGTTCAGCTGTTTGGTGATTTTTGCAAAAATCAGGCAAGTGAAGCATTAGGAGAGGTTACTCCCTGTATGAAGGGAGAATATATACTGACAAATGTACGCTCTGTTCTGCCAAAAGCAGTAGGCGATTCTATTGAAGAAGGTGTCAGAGCCTTCGGAAAACGAATTTCCGGATTTGACAGAGAGGATGCACTGCTCAGTGGCATTGAAAGCCGTACTTCTTCCCCTGTAAGGATCGTACGTGATCAGGAGCTCACAGCAAATATGGCAGGAATTTATCCATGTGGCGAAGGTGCAGGTTACGCAGGCGGAATCACAAGTGCTGCCATGGATGGAATCAAAGTTGCTGAGACTGTATGCCGAAAATATGCGGCTATAAAAAATAATTGATCTCTTAAGCGGGATATTACCGATAACCAGTAACCCAGTAACGTTACTGTTCACTCCGTTCACAGTAACGTAGCCAAAATTCATTCCAGATTGCC
>OGIK01001741.1_pt1 | contig 17149 bp, 10 predicted proteins | sample 1571781 | NCBI WGS metagenome assembly OGIK01 (sample SAMEA2581956, study PRJEB24529) | metagenome | biome: Human gut stool | place: China | collected 2011
TGAGGCTGGGCTATCGAACCGGTGGGCTGTGCCTACCAGTTATGGGAAATAGCCGGTTTCGGTCGCAATGTGCTCGAGGCGCTGTCCTTGGGCGGGGCGTTCGCCGGAAGCGCCCCGATAACCGATCACGGAAGAGACGCCGGCGAGCCCGTCGATCGCGGGAAAGACTTCGGCGCCGTCGGGGACGACCGCCGTCGGGAAGGCGTCGTCGCCCTTCCCTTCAAAGACGTAGGAAACTCCGCGGTCGCGAAGTTCCGCGAGGTATCCGTCGCCCACTTCGGGCGACAAAACGGCGACCAGGTGTTCACCCGTGGGAAGGGTCGAGTCCGGATAATGGAGCTTTCCGTTCGGGTCGAAGACGACCGCGATCGGACGGCCTTCACGGTTTCCGGTGTGGGGTTCGGGGACGCTTCCGTCCGTGCGAAGCGCGGCGGGTTCCTTTTCGACGATGCCGTCGGCGTATTCAGCCATCGTCGTGCGGCCCACCATCCAGCCCGCGGCGTTGAACTGCGAAGCGGCGGTTTCGTAGACCGTCGTGATGTCTGCGCCTTCGGGGCCCGGCGTCCAACGGCTCGGGTAAAGCCGTCCGTCGACCGAGGCGATCATGTGGCAGATGATCTTTGGCATATTCTCTCCTTGAGGAATCGAAGCGTTCCAATGCTATCGCGGCCGAAACAAAACGGGCCGCACAATCCCGTGCGAAGTTTGCCTGATTCTGCCGTTTGCTCAGCGGGTGAAGCGGTCGAGCCACCGCGCGGGAATCGGCGTTTCGAGTTCCCACACGATCGACATCGGGCACTCTCCCGCATCCGAGACGCGGGAGAGTCTTCCGTAACGAACCTCCGTCACTCGCGCAACAGGCTCTCCAGAAAACGGCGTCCGATGTTGACTGCTGCGTTGATGTCCGCGTGCTGTTCCTTGTTATGGCAGCGGCAATCTGTGAAAACACAGAAGTAGCGACTCTGCGACGTGTCTCGGCTCTGAAGGCTCTTGGGCTGGCGACGCATGTTTTCGGCGACAGCTCTTCGGAAGTCATCGAGAGAAAGCCTGACGTCTGCACGCGGCTCCGTCCAGGGAGCACGCTCGTTGCGGCGCCGGGCTTCCCTGCTCCGTTCTTCCGAAGGCCTCTTGTAAAGACGCAGCGTCCTGCCAAAGAGCGTGACTTCTCCGTTGGCGTCGAGCGTCACGGTCTTCACCTTTTCTTCGCGAGCCTTCTCGATCAGTTCCATCGCATTGCCGCCGCACTGCGAGCAGATGCGGCTCGTCCACTTGGCGTTCACGCCCGCCCCCGGCGTAATCCGCAGGGTTCGGTAAAACTTCCCGTCCTTCTCGAGAATCTCGTCCTTCTTTGCCTTGACAGCATAACTTTCGGGAACTTCAACCCACAAATCAGGGATGACCCAATCGGAGGTCCCGCACCACCAAGAAGTGCGCTCGAGACTGTGCATCGGAATGCGGTCGTCCAGGAAACGGGCGTTGACCATCTTGTAGACGAGTTCAAGCTGCTTGCCGCCGCTCGCGAGATTGCTCACCTGCCGTTCGAGCACCGGAAAGGCGCGATAGCGGCTCATGAGACCGGCGATGGCACCGCACACGTCGCCCGCTACGTTTTCGCGCAGGGTAAACATCGTGGAGTCAAAGCGCTGACTGAACTTTTGTACGGACTGTTTGCCCTTGCGGTAGGAATGCACGCGGGCGATGAGACGACGAATGGACGGAATGTTCACGAATCCCTGAGCAATCGGTTGCGCCCCCTTCTTTCCCGCGTCTTCCAGTCGGAATACGGCGAAGGCAAATCCCCGTTCCCCTTGGTCGATGGCGACGATTCTTCGGAAGTGGGTCGATTTTCTCTCGCTCTTCACTTCGTCCTCGCATTGCTCGGCCGGAGTCGAAATCGGCACGGAAAGTGAAAACTGCAGTTTTCCCGGCGACAAATGCACACGATCGTCCTCCACTTTCTGAAGGATCTCCTGGTCGGCAAGCAACGTCATGTCGCAGGCCACTTCTCCAACATCCAACAGCAAACGGTTGAGCCGTTCTTTATGGGTGCTCGGTCCGACAAGGCGCACAAGAGCCGTGGCCGCAATCTTTTTCGAGATGATCGTAGAGTCGTACTTTCCTTTCTTCTCCACGATCAACACGTCCCGATCATCCTCTTTCCGCTTTGCCGGCGTCATGTCGCCGGAACTCCGAACCGAGACCTGACAACACCAGTCGTGCGGCAACTGATGAAAGAGTTCCCGCAAAGCTTTCTTCAGGACGGGATCCGTCGTTCGTCCCCAGAGCGCAACGGCGCGACGGAAGGTTTCGGCAACCTCCACTTCCCCGGTCGAGAGCCGCACCAACACGTCGTTTTCGAAAATCGGAGTCCAGGAGGGCGATGCTTCGTAGCGCGAGGGCATCGGCCAGCTCTTTTCCTTCGGAACGTAAACGAGCGCCGTGTTGCCGACGAAGGAGAACTTGGTGCGAAGGAAAAAGCGTTCGCGCCGCAGGGCGATCAGGCAACCGCTCAGCAGACTGACATAGACGTTGAAGGCCTTGGCAAGTACCGAGGGCGGCACTTCGGCTTGTTGGAGCTGAAGCTTCAGACCTTCGGAAACGCTCTCGAGCGCAGTTTCGTCGTCGAGACGAAGAGCGGCGACTTCCGCGGGGATGTTCTTCGTGAGAGCGCCGATTCTCATACCCATCAAGAGGCTTTCAAGACGCAGGAACGTCTCGCCCGCTTCCGAGAACGACGCATAGGCTCCCCTCATCTCCTTCACCAAGGCGAGCAGTTCGCGCCAAACGGCGCCGGACCGCTCCACGAGTCCGTCGGACAATTTGTAGCCGGCGTGACGGCGGTTGCTGAAGGGCGAAACATAGAGGTTCCCCAGACGGTTGAAGAAAAACTTGTTGAAGTCCTTGCGCTCGGCAAAGACGTTTTCCTTCAGGAACCACTGCCGAACATTTTCGGCGCATGCGTCGGAACGGTCGCGCACGACGCGGGCGACGCGCTGCAGGACGAGACGCAAAGCCAGTTCCCGACCATCGTATTTGCCCGGAGCGCGTTGATCGGCACGCTGCTGTTCCGTCTCGGCGAACTTTTTGAGGACATCGCCTTCGGCGCCCGTTTTGGCCGCCCACTCCATGACGGCATCAAAATGTTCGCTTGCCCCTCGACCTACGTCCGAGTATCGGGCAAGGATCGTTTCAAGTTCGTCCTGCGCAGGAGGCACTCCGCCCGACATGCCGTTGAGTTTCGGCAGACGGATGAGCTTCTCCCACGGTTGAAATTCATCTTTGACCTCGGACCAGAGCGCAGTCCAACGGGAAGCCTTGTCGTCCTCGGCCTGTCGGAGCGAATTGACGATCTGCTCCTTGATGGCGCAGAGGCGGTTGACGATTCGACTGTATTCCTCGATCGCCGCAACGTCGCTCACCACCTGCAAGGGATCGGCGCCGATGAGATGCTCCACAGCCGTCTGCGCACGATCGCGCTCCCGTGAAAAGCTTCGGCACAAAATCTCCACCTCTTCCCGACGGCAGTCGGTTGTTGCGAGAAAGTCCTCGCCGTTTCGGACAAGGTCGGGCAACCGAAGTTCGTCCGTCAGATCGTGAAGAAGTCCCTGCAGTTCTTCAAGACGGTTGAGGTAGTTTGCCGTCCAACTGTTGATGCGGCCGGCAAAGGCGCTTCGAAAATCGTGGTATCCGAGGGGAGCGCCGCCCTTCTTCAGGAAAAAGCTTTGCCTCGGGGTCGCTCGGGCCGCATTCTGAATTTGAACTATGCGGGTCCGTTGATCTTCCGGCACATGAAAGAGCCGACAAAGTTCTTCGACGCTTTCCTCCGAAAAAAGTTCCAGTCCCCGATTGAATAGCCAACTCAGGCCCGCCGCCGAGGGCGTCGTAAGGTGATTTTGGACGAAATCCCGTCTCTTTTCACCGACACTTTCGGGATACGAAAGAATCGTCGACACCGCCGCATAGGGCATGGCGTCGACCCCGATCGTTTGTACGTCAATACAAGGCGATTGAGGATCGAAGACGATTGTCGAATCCTTCGGCAATCTACGTGCAGCGGCCCGCGTCACCATCGTTGCCAGAGAAGGAAAATCTCCGAAGCCTCGGAGCGCCGCGTCCACCGCTTTACAAGCGCCGAGCAGATCGCCCTTGAGTTCGTTCCAGGAGCGGTAGCGCGAAGTCAGCTCCCGGGCCATTTCTTCAAAGAGCCGGTCGACGTAGGATTCATCGACTCCTTTGGGGAGGGTCTTACCGCAGAGGGTCTGCCGATATTCCTTCATCATGACTTCGGCAACGAAGCGGTTGTCCTTGTTGCCGCGAGCCCGCACCTCCATCTGAAGTCGCTTGATGAGCGCCTTCACGGTAAATCGGGGCAAAGGCGCACCCACCGCCTCGACCAGAGCACTCCGGAATTCGTCCTCGTCGTAGACGGAACGGTTGGCGAAAATCTCGGCCGTCTTGCCGTCCGGAAAAATCCGAAAGCCGGAAAGAATGACGGAAAAAAGAAAACCGGTGAGCGTACCGTTTCCGCAACCTTCCACCACGTCATAGAGTTTCCGGCACTCGTCAAACGTGGCGGCATCCTCACGAAGCGGACATCCCGCGGGAAGCTCGAGTTTGAACTTGGTCGTCAGCATGGCGTCAGTCGGTCTTGTACCGATTGAAGCCAAACGTCGACGGAAATTCTTCAGCACTTGACCTGAGGGCAGATCACGCAGTTTCAGGACTTGATTAGACATTTTCGGAAATCGGTTGAGGTTGAATTTGCTACACTACGTTCAAACTCCTTCCGGCTTTCGGACCGTCTGCTTGCAGACCTCCTTACCTTGGCCGGAGGGACATCGCCGGGGGTCGATGCCTGTCACTTACCCCCATTTCACCCACTTCTTGGCTTGGTTTCTCCGGGTAGACGATAGCCGACTTTCGGCGGTCTTCCGCCTTTTTTTGCGCCCTCCGTCGGGATGACAAGGCGGACGCTCTCGTCGAGCAGGTAGGCGCGCAAGGCGAGCACCACGCCGTGAAGCAGGTTTTTGCGCCGTACGTATTGCCTGGTTTCCGGTACGTAGACCACGACGTCAAGCGCTTCCTTGAGCGTATTGAGCGTCGCCGCCACGAGCTTTTTCTCGCTCTCCTTATCGTCGACGGAGGCATAAGCCGCCGCCGCACTCTCCTCAATGATGTAGCGGTAAGGTTCCATCAAGTCATAGACCAGAGACGGATACCCCGTGGGTTCATGAAGATAGCCGTGACAAGCGGAGAGTTTGTGAAAGAGAATCCAGCGCAGAATGACGCCGTAGAGAAACTTTGAGCCTGCGTCGAGTGCGGCCGACAACGGTCCATTGTCGCGTCGGGACGCCTCCACATCAAGCTTTTCGAACCATGCTTCCCAATAGCGGGCGGAGGTTTTCGCCTCGATCTGCCGCACCGCATCCACGGTTTTCGCCCGGGCGAGTTCTTTGTAGAACATGTCGGGCACTGAAATCAACGGCTCAAACTTGCGGAAACGGTGCCGAATCAGCGTCTTGGCGACATACGTCTTCTTTTGCGCGTGTTCACGCACCAGAATCTGCCTCGTCAGTACATTCTCGTTGTCCGAGTGAACGGAGGGAAAGAAGACATAAGGGTCCACCAGATTGCGCCGATGGATCATGAAGGGAATCTTCTGCTGAGCGAGCGCATCCAGAAATTCCAACGGCAATTCTCCGCAGGCGCCGTAGAACATAATGAAGTCCACCGTTTTCAAATCGACGCTCAGCTCGCCTCCGTTGTATGCGATGGTCCAGGTCTTCGTGCGGGGCACCTTTTCGACAGCGGAAAAGTAAGGAATCCACAAGCTTACCTTCGCATTGCGGGCATTGCTCTTCCACGTCCAGATAAAATCGGGATGTTGGTTCGGGTCTACGATCATGGGTTACTCCATGTCGAAACAGAAAACTCCATGAGGAAAGGCTGACTTTTCCCATCAGTTTACATCCTTTTTACTCCGAATTTTCTATGCACCACAAATGATTTGTGGTAATCTCCCAGATGTGACAGGGTTTTGAAGGATCCGCGTGGCGGCGAGACCCAGATGTGACAGGGTTTTGAAGGTCGGCGAAAATTCCAAGGCCCAGATGTGACAGGGTTTTGAAGGTCTTCGACGTTCAAAGAACCCAGATGTGACAGGGTTTTGAAGGAACGATCGACCCCGTAAAGCCCAGATGTGACAGGGTTTTGAAGGAGTTGGCCTTTCCGCATCCCCAGATGTGACAGGGTTTTGAAGGACACGGGCGTTCTCCCGTTCCCAGATGTGACAGGGTTTTGAAGGCATCGAGCAGGCCAAAAACCCAGATGTGACAGGGTTTTGAAGGTCTACCGCAGACCGCGATCCCAGATGTGACAGGGTTTTGAAGGAAGCCGGAAAAGCAGGGCCCCAGATGTGACAGGGTTTTGAAGGACCCAACCCCCGCCCCACCCCAGATGTGACAGGGTTTTGAAGGCATGGTGTCCTTCCGACACCCAGATGTGACAGGGTTTTGAAGGCTGCGTGAAAGCCTTGCGGCCCAGATGTGACAGGGTTTTGAAGGAAGAAGGGTATCGGTGAACCCAGATGTGACAGGGTTTTGAAGGGAACCCTTCGGACGCCGCCCCAGATGTGGCAGGGTTTTGAAGGAATGGGCGCACTGACACGCCCAGAAATGACAGGGTTCTAATCGACTGATCCCGCCCTGAATTGACCTGAGGCCGTACGGATTCAAAAGGACTTCTATGCGGCCTCATGTCTATCTCCGGTTCGACCGGCTACGGGAAGGTTCTAACGCGTAAAGCGGTCGAGCCACCGCGCGGGAATCGGCGTTTCGAGTTCCCACACGATCGACATCGGACACTCGCCCGTATCCGACACGTACGCCAAGCGCCCCAAGTAGACAAAAGCCTGCGTCACGCCCTTTTCGATCTTCTTTTCGCGCACGAACAAATGCGCCTGCGGCGCGTCCCCGTTGCGAAAGTCGACGGCCCGGTAGCGCCGGCCCTTGTCGCTCTCGGAGCGCGTGGTCGACTGCGTCTGCCAATGAAAGTGGTTCGCGTTCATGGCGTAGTCGTCGTACCGACGGGAGAGAGCGAAGTGGCGCTCCTCCTTGTCGATCGTGACGAAAAAGAGGTCTGCGCGCCTGTCCTTGAGATAGAGGACGCCCTCGCGGAAATTGGCGGCCTGTTCGTAGCCGAAGGCGGCCAAGGCTTCGCGTGCGGAATAGGAGGCGTGAAGTTCGAGCGGCACGTCGTCGGGGACCGTTGCGGGCGGACTCAGAAAGTCGACGTCCGCAAGGAGCGCCTCGAGAAGTCCCGTCACGGCGCGGCGCCATCCGGCATTTTCCTGAAGCGCTTCGTAGAAGGCCTTTGCAGCCGGGAGATTGCCCCCGTACTTGCGTACCTCCGCCTCGATCCAGGCGAAGGTGAAGAGCACCCAGTTGGCCCTCTGCCGCGCCGTAAAGGCTTCAAAGGGCGCCCCTTCCCGCAGGTCACGCAGAAGGTCGGCAAGCGACGAGTAACCGTTCTTGCGGCATACGCGCAAAAAGGCCGTCTTCGTGAGGCGAAAGGCCTGCGGAACCGAAACGGCCCTTTCGCGCCCGCCCCCTGCGCGGGCGAGGACGTCTTCAAAGTAGAGATCGTCCCTCCCCTTTTCGACGCCCGACACCCAGAGCGGCCAGTCTTTGACGGGCAGATTCTGCGAGCGCAGGAAGTCCGTAAACTTGGGCTCTCCCGTCTGCCGCGCCAACCATTCGCCCGCCGCCTCGAGCTCGCGCCCCTTGAGCCTGCGGTGCGCCTTGATGTTGTCGAGGACGTCCTCCATGGCCTGCTTTTCGAGAGTGAGCGTACAGCCGAGCGGCAAAAGAGTCGAATCGGTTCCCTGCACGAGGTCCACGACGTTCGCCGTCGCCAAACGCGTAAGGGCGCGAAGGCGAGCCTCAAACGAGAATTCCTTTCTGGCCGTGCCCACGAAGTCGAGCACCGTGAGACGCACTTTGTCCGCGCACTTTCTCAAGCCGCGCCCCAACTGCTGCAGGAAGACCGTCACCGACTCGGTCGGGCGCAGGAAGAGAACCGTGTTCACTTCGGGGATGTCGACGCCCTCGTTGTAGACGTCGACCGTACAGAGAAAACGAAGTTCGCCGCTCACGAGCCTTCTCGGCGCATTCCGGCGTTCTTCGGCGGGGGTTTCCCCGTCGATCGCGGCCGCGGGAATGCCGGCTTCGCACAGTACCCTCGCAACGTGCGCCGCATGGCGGCGCCCCGCGCAGAAGACGATCCCCCGCACGTCGGAGAGATCGGGGAGGTAGCGCCGCACAGCTCCGAGCACCGCACGATCGCGGTCCCCCGCCGACCTGCCTTCGGTGTAGAGGGTTTCGAGTTCAGACGCGGCGTAGCTTCCACGCGTCCACCTGAGGCCCGCGAGCGACACCGGGTCCGTCACCATCAGGTAGTCGAAGGGTACGAGAAGCTGCCGGTCGATCGCCTCGCCGAGACCGAGTTCGGCCGTGATGCGTCCGCCGAACCGCTCGAGCACGTCCCGCCCGTCCCCGCGCCAGGGCGTGGACGTGAGGCCTAGAAGGACCTTCGGACGGAGCGCATCGAGAAGCGCTCGGTAGCTCTGCGCCGCGGCGTGGTGGAATTCGTCCACGACCACGTACTCGAAGTGTTCGGGCGGATAGAAATGCGCGAGGTTGCGGCTTGCGGCCGTCTGCACCGAGAGGAAGACGTGGCGGTGTTCCTTGGGCGTTTCGCGCCCCGTGAAAAGTTCGCCGAAATTCATGTCGTTGAGCACGTATCGGAAAGCGTTTCTCGCCTGAAGGAGAATTTCCTCGCGGTGCGCGACGAAAAGGAGATTCTCGCGTCGTCCGAGTTTCCTCGCCCTTTCCCGATAGTCGAAGGCCGCGATCATCGTCTTTCCCGTTCCCGTCGCCGCGACGACGAGCGATTTTGTCTCGCCGTGCAGGGTTCTTGCGGCGTCGAGACGCTCGAGAATCGCCTGTTGGAAGGGATAGGGTTCAAGTTCGATCCCGAAGGTCGACAAGGGAGTCGCCGACGAGAGGGAGGCGCCCGACTCGCCGCGCCTGGCCTCGAGAATCGCCTCGCGAAGCTTCGCTTCGTCGCGCGCGGCGTCAAAGCGCCGGAAGCGCTCCTCATCCGTCACGTAGGCCTCGAAGATCGTCTTCATGCGCTCGAGAAGCGCCGCGTCGGACGCTTGCGTCACCTTGACGGTCCACTCGAGACCGTAGCTGAGCGCCGCCTTCGAAAGGTTGGCGCTTCCCGCGTAGGCGGTCGAGAGGCCGTGGGAGCGATGGAAAAGATAGGACTTTGCGTGGTGGCGCGTCGCGCCCGTGTCGTAGGCCACGAAGATTTCGGCGTTGGGGAGGTTCGAAAGCCATAGCACCGCTTCCGGATCGGTCGCCCCCACGTAGGTGGTCGTGACGACGCGCAGCCGTCCGCCCCGCTCGGCGAAGCGCTCGAGCACCGGCATCATGGGACGAAGCCCCGACATCTTGACGAAGGACACCAGCCAGTCGACGCTTTCGGCCGTTTCGGTTTCGCGCCGCAGTTCATCGAGGAGCGCGGGCTCCCCGCGGGCGCCCGTAAGGAGCGTCGTTTGCGAAAAGGACGTCTCGGGCCGCACCGCGTCCGCCCAACGGGGCTCGCCCGGAACGGGATTCAGGCGGTCGGCGGCGAGAAGCACCGAGAGAGGATCCGCAAAGAGCGAATCTCCCGACGGGGTACGGTCGATTTCTCCGAGCACCCGCTCGACGATGGCCCGGGCCTTTGCGACGCTTTCCCCGTCCTCTTCCTTTTCGAGGGCTTCTCCGATCGCCCTGCGAAGGGCCGTCGCCGCATGACGGTACAAAAGCGCAAATAGCAGATCCCGATCTTCGTCCGCGGCCTGCGTCGTGAGTGCCCGGTCGGCGAGCGCCGACTGCAGCCCCCGCGTCAAAAGGCATTCAAAAAGTCCTACACGGTCCTTTTCGCACTCCCGCATGCTCTTCCTCTTTCCATGAAACAACGTTGCAGCGTAACCGGAGGCGGAACCGGGCGTCAACGATCGGAGCCGTCGGGCGAGATCCGGAAAAACCAGGAGGGACGAACGGCGGCGCCGAACCGCAGCGGTCACAACCGGTCACCTTTTTCACGGGATCAGCCTTTCGGACGAGCCCGAAATGTGCAACAATGCGGAACCCGTTTCGGACGCGGGCGTTCTTGCGTCCCGTCCGCCATCCGTTTTCACCGGCCTCGGGCCGGTTTCTGGAGAAACACATGATTCGCTTCACCACCAACATGGGCGTCATCGACATCGAGCTCGACCATGAACGCGCCCCGCTCACGTCCGCCAACTTTGAAACCTACGTCAAGGAAGGCTTCTACGACGGCGTGATCTTCCACCGCGTCATCCCGGGCTTCATGATCCAGGGCGGCGGCTTCCTCCCTGGCATGCACCAGAAGGAAACGCACGCGCCGATCCAGAACGAGGCCGCCAACGGACTCAAGAACGACCGCTACACGATCGCCATGGCCCGCACGATGGATCCGCACTCTGCCACGGCGCAGTTCTTCATCAACGTGGTGGACAACGACTTCCTCAACCACACCTCCCCGACGCCGCAGGGCTGGGGCTACGCCGTCTTCGGCAAGGTCGTGGCCGGCACCGACGTGGTCGACGCCATCGCCAAGGTGAAGACCGGCACGCGCGGCTTCCACGGCGACGTTCCCCGTGAAGACGTCGTCATCGAAAAGGCCGAGATCGTCGACTGATCAGGATCGGCAAGCCCTTTCAAACCCCGCGCTGCGCAGAGCACGCGGGGTTTTCTCGTTTTTTTGCGGGTCGCCCGCCGGCACGCCCCCCAACTGCGGCAACGTCACCTCGATAGACGTCGCCCTCCCGTCGCATAGACTGCGCACATTGGCGAAATCCCGAGCGATCCAGTAAGATGATTCCTCGTCTCTCTTTGACACCCCACCCAAGGCGGTTCGCAAAGAAGAAAACACAATATCTTGCGGATCACCGTCTTTTCTCCTTCGACCGGTCCTCTGTGCCCGCCAAGGCGAGAAGACCTCCGTCGACCACAATCAGGATCCCCACCCATGACCGTGAAAATCGATCTCTCCCGCGACGCGCTCTTTGACGAGCTCGGCCTCATTCGACTTCGAGAAAGCTATATGCGTCCCGACGAACAGAGCCCGCAGGAACGTCTCGCCTTCGTCGCCCAACAGTTCGCCTCGAACGACGAACACGCGCAGCGCATCTACGACTACGCCTCGCGTCACTGGCTCTCCTTTTCGACGCCCATTCTCTCCTTCGGGCGCTCAAAAAACGGCCTTCCCGTTTCGTGCTATCTCACCTACATGGCCGACAGCGCCGACGGCCTCGTCGAGACGCTGAGCGAAGTGAACCGTCTTTCCATGGCCGGCGGGGGCGTCGGCATTCACGTCGGCATCCGCAACGCCGACGAAAAGAGCGTGGGCGTGATGCCGCATCTCAAGGTCTACGACGCGGCCTGCCTCGCCTACCGTCAGGGCTCGACCCGACGCGGCTCCTACGCGGCGTTTCTGAACGCCGACCATCCCGACATCATTCCCTTCGTCGAGATGCGAAAGCCCACGGGCGACCAGAATCTCAAAGCCCTGAACCTGCACCACGGCGTGAACCTCACGGACGCCTTCATGGAGAAAATCGAAGCCTCCATGCGCGACGAAAACGCGGACGATTCGTGGGACCTCAAGAACCCCGCCACGGGCGAAGTCGTCGAGACGATCTCGGCGCGCGACCTCTGGCAGCGCATTCTGGAAATGCGCATGCATACGGGCGAACCGTATCTCGTCTTCCTCGACACGGCGAACCGCGCGCTGCCCTCCTGGCTTAAGGAACGGGGCCTTCGCATCCGGGGTTCGAACCTCTGCACGGAAATCTTCCTCCCGACGTCGGAGACCCGCACGGCGGTCTGCTGCCTATCGTCCCTCAATCTCGAATACTTCGACGACTGGAAGGACCACCCCGACTTCATCGCCGACACGATGGAATTTTTGGACAACGTCCTGCAGTACTTCATCGATCACGCGCCCAAGCATCTCGCGAAGGCCCGCCACTCTGCCGAGCGCGAACGATCCGTCGGGCTCGGAGCCCTCGGCTTTCACGCCTACCTGCAAAAAAAGGGCATTCCGCTCGAATCGGCGCTTGCGAAGTCCGTCAACATGAGGATCTTCCGCCACATCCGCGACGCCGCGCTCGCTGCGGACGCGAAGCTCTGCGAAGAACGCGGCCCCTGCCCCGACGCGGCGGACGCGGGCGTGGCGCGTCGCTTCTCGCATCACACGGCGGTCGCGCCCAATGCGTCGTCCTCCCTCATCATGGGCGGCACGAGCCCCTCGATCGAACCGTACCGCGCGAACATCTACCGGCAGGACACGATCTCGGGCGCCTACATCGTGAAGAACCGATTCCTCAAGGCGGAACTCGCCAAGCGCAGTCTCGACACGGACGAAGTGTGGGCGGACCTCATCGCGCACGACGGTTCGGTCGCACACCGCGAAGATCTGCCCGAATCCGTACGGATGGTCTTCAAGACCGCCTTCGAAATCGATCAGCGCTGGCTCGTGGACCTCGCCGCGGACCGCCAGGCCTACATCGATCAGGGACAGAGCCTCAACCTCTTCTTCCCGCCCGACGTGTCGGTGTCGTATTTGCACGCCTGCCACTTCCTTGCGTGGAAGAAGGGCTTGAAGTCGCTCTACTACAACCGCTCCGACAAACTGCGCAAGGCCGACCGCGTCGGCGTGCGCATGGAGCGAAAGCGCATCGAAGACGAAATCGACATGCGCGCCGTGGCCGACGACACGACCTGCCTTGCCTGCGAAGGCTGATGGGAGACCGAAAATGACTGAAAAGAAGCAAACCGCACCCGCCTCGGGACTCCTTGCCGAGCGCACCGCCTTCAAGCCCTTCGCCTATCCGTGGGCGTACGAGGCCTTCATGCAGTCCGAACAGATGCACTGGCTCTGGACGGAAGTTCCGATGATGGAGGACGTCAAGGACTACCGAAGCAAACTCACCGACGACGAGCGCGAGTTTCTGACGAAGATCCTTCGCTTTTTCACCCAGGGAGACATCGACGTCTCGGGCGCCTACGTGAACGTCTACCTTCCGCGCTTTCGGCAGCCCGAAATCCGGATGATGCTCTCCTCGTTCGCCGCGCGCGAAGCCGTGCACATCGCCGCCTATTCGCATCTCATCGAGACTCTCGGCCTCCCCGAGTCGATCTACAACGAGTTTATGGAATACGAGGCGATGGCCGCCAAGCACGACTTCTTCCGGGAAGTCGAAAAGGACGACCGCGACCTCCCGGCGCAGATCGCGGCCTTCTCGGCCTTCACCGAAGGCATGCAGCTCTTTTCGAGCTTCGTGATGCTTCTGAACTTCACGCGAAACGGCACGATGAAGGGCATGGGCCAGATCATCGCCTGGTCGATCGCCGACGAAACGCTCCATACGGAATCGATGACGAAGATCTTCCGCGAATACGTGAAGGAAAATCCGGAAGTCTGGACGGACGACTTGAAGCGCAAGATCTACGAAATCGCCGAAACCATGGTGACGCTCGAAGACCGCTTCATTGAACTCGCCTTCGGCGTGACCGACATGAAGCGCCTCACGAAGGACGAAGTGCGCGCCTACATCCGCTACATCGCCGACCGCCGCCTCGCGGGGCTCGGCCTCAAGGCGATCTTCGGCTCGGGCGACAATCCCCTTCCCTGGGTCGACGCCATGCTCGGGGTCTCGCACACGAACTTCTTTGAAAACCGCGTCGTCGACTACGCCAAGGGAGCGCTCACGGGCGACTGGGCCGACGTCTGGGGTCAAGCCAAATGAGCGTCGGCGCCAATCTCTTTGAATTCGCCCTGCCGACCCGAATCGTCTTCGGGGCGGGCGCGCTCGAGCGCCTCAAAAAGCTCCCGATGCCGGGAAAGAAAACGCTTCTCGTCACGACCTCGGGCGGGTCGCTCGTGCGCTCGGGGCTCCTTGACCGCGTGAAGGCCCTTTTTGCCGCCCGCAGCGTCGAAGTCGTGTTGTTCGACCGTGTCTTTCCGAACCCCACCGACACCCTCGTCATGGAGGCCGCGGACCTCGCGCGCCGCGAGGGCGTCGACTTCGTGACGGGGCTCGGGGGCGGCTCGGCGCTTGACGTCGCCAAGGCGATCGCGATGATGGCGACAAACGACGGCGACGTCTGGGACTACGTGCGGGGCGGCACGGGCGGCGGCAAGACGCCCGCCCGGCCGTCGCTTCCCGCTTTGTGCATCCCCACCACCGCGGGAACGGGGTCGGAGGCGGATCCCTGGATCGTCCTCGGGAAGCTCGAGACGGGCGAGAAGATCGCCTTCGGCAACCGCGGAACCTACCCGACGATCTCGGTGGTCGACCCGGAACTCACGCTCACGGTGCCGCCCTTCTACACCGCCGCTCAGGGCTTCGACGCCCTCTGTCACGCGGTGGAGGGCTATCTCAACCGTCGCGCGTCGGTGGTCTCGGACCTTTTTGCGCTCGAAGCCGTGCGGCTTCTCGGGAAATCTCTCGCCCGGGCTGTGGCAAAGGGTGACGATCTCGCGGCGCGCTCCGACGTGTCGCTTGCCGCAACGCTCGCGGGCGTCAACGAGTCGCTTGCGGGCTGCATTTCGCTTCATGCCTTGGAGCATGCGCTGAGCGCAAAGAATCCGAACCTCACTCACGGTCAGGGTCTTGCCATGCTGGCTTTCGCCTACTTCCGCCACCTTATCAACAAGGGCGCCGCACACGAGCGCTTCGTCGATCTTGCCCGTGCGCTCGGCTGCCCGAGAGCGGCGGCACCCGCCGATTTCCTTGCGGTGCTGCACCACCTTCTCATTGCCTGCGGTCTTGCGAACCTCTCATGGCGGGAGGCGGGCTTTACGAAGAAAGACTTCCCGGACCTCATCGACAATGCCCGAAGCGCCATGGGCGCACTCTTCCGGTGCGACCCGGAGGAACTCTCGGACGAAGATCTCTTCGAAATCCTCGAGTGCGCCTGGTGGGACTGAGCGTTCCGCCGTTCTCCCCAAAATGACGCGACCCCGGCCGTTTCGGACCGGGGTTGTTTTATTCTGAGGACTGCGTTTTCCGTCTTAGAAGGCGGGAACCACGGCGCCCTTGTACTGTTCTTCAAGGAACTTCTTGAGTTCAGGCGAAGAGAGCGCGGCCTTCAGCTTCTGGAATTCGGCGCGGTTTTCTTCACCCGTGCGCACGGCCACGACGTTCGCATAGGGCGAATCCTTGGCTTCGATCGCGATGGCGTCCTTGAGGGGGTTCAGGTTGGCGCCGAGCGCGTAGTTGGAGTTGATGACGGCGAGGTCGACGTCGTCCAAAGCGCGCGGGAGCTGGGCGGATTCGATTTCGATGAACTTCACCTTCTTCGGATTTTCCGCGACGTCGCCCACCGTGGCGAGAATGCCGGCTTCGGGCTTCAACTTGATGAGACCGGCGGTTTCAAGAACCTTCAGCGCACGACCGCCGTTAGTCGGGTCGTTCGGGATCGCGACCTGGGCGCCTTCCGCGACGTCCGCGATGCCCTTCACCTTACGGGAATAGACGCCCATCGGTTCGATGTGCACGGCCGTGAGGCTCGAGAGCTTGAGACCGCGGTCGGCGCAGAATTCGTCGAGATAGGGCTTGTGCTGGAAGAAGTTGGCGTCGATTTCCTTGTCGGCGAGCGAAAGGTTCGGCTTGATGTAGTCCGTGAACTCCATCACCTTGAGGGTGACGCCTTCCTTGGCGAGCTGCGGCGTGATGAACTTCAGAATGTCGGCGTGCGGCACGGGACTCGCACCGACGGTGATCGTGACGGAAGCGTCCTTGCCTGCGGCCGCAGGCTGGGCGGGTTCGGTCTTTTCGCCGCAGCCGGCAAGGGTGAGCGTGAGCCCGCAGGCGACGAGGACGGAAGCAAGCGCGTTGATTCTCATGATGTTTTCTTTCCTGATTTGCAGCCTTCGGCTCGGGCGGTTCGAGATCCTGCAGTGCTTTTGAGGAGGGTCCCGATCCGAAAGCGTTTGTTTTGTCGAAGAATCGGGATTCCGACGAAGATCGGCCGAGAATTTGGGGAGAGCGGAGAGGATCCGTCCGGCCGCCGCGTCTTTTCTGGCGGGAATCCACGCTTGGGGCCCCGCGGGCCCTGGCGATTGGGTAAGTGTAGCAAGCAAAGCGCCCCGCGGAGGGCGGGGCGCAGGGGATTTTTGCCTTGTTTGCGGTATTACCCCGCGGAATCAGTCCTTCGACGCTCCTTCGGGGTCGACTTCGGCCGTGAGGGCCGCGGCCTTGGCGGCCGTCTCCACCGAGGCGGGAACGCCCTGGTACTTTGCGTCGCGCGAAGGCGAAGAACGGCGGCGTCCCGCCTTACGGCGTGCGGACTTGGCGGTCTCCCGCGAAGGTGCGGATTGGCGTGATTCGAGCTTGCGGCAACGCTCTTCGAGCGCCCCGATTTTCTCTTCCTGCGCGCGGATCAGAAGGAGCGCCTCGGAGAGCGCCCCCTCCACCTTCTTGAGACGTTCTTCGTCGCTTTCGGTGCCCGGCGCCGCTAGGAGCGCGGGACCTTCGGGGAAAACTTCGGCGCCGTCGGGAACGACTGCGTCGGGTCCGAGCCAGACGCCCGGCGCAAGATAGACGTTTTCGCCCACGCGGGCGTCGGCATGAATCCGAACGCCCGTCATCTGAGCGGAGAGCGCGGCGATGCCGTCGGCTAGACCCCGCCAGCCCTGCAGCGCGCAGAAGTGCGCGGCGCGGTGCGCGAGGACCGCATGAAAGCCCGGCGCGCGAAAGAGCGTGTCGGCCGCGGTGAGACCCCGCGGGTCGCGCGCGCGGTAGACGGCAAGGAGCGTACGGGTCTTCTCAAACATCGGTTCCTCCGGAAGGTTTCTTCGATCCGGCCCGGTCTCGTTTCGGGCGAATGACGGCGGCGCAGATGCCGCGCAGAAGATCGATTTCGGTTTGCGTGAGATTCGCGCGCGAGAAGAGCCGACGCGTAATCGACATGAGGTTCTTGGGCTTTGCGGGATCGTGCACGCCGCAGGCCGTCATGGCCTCTTCCCAGTGGCGGTAGAACCCTTCTACGGCTTCGTTCGTGGCGGG
>OGIK01001754.1_pt1 | contig 17011 bp, 18 predicted proteins | sample 1571781 | NCBI WGS metagenome assembly OGIK01 (sample SAMEA2581956, study PRJEB24529) | metagenome | biome: Human gut stool | place: China | collected 2011
TTTTTCGATATTGTTCAATTTTCAAGGTCCTGTAGCGCCTCAGCCTTGCGGCTGAAATCTTATTTATTTTACCACCGAAGCACCAGATTGTCAAGCACTTTTTTGAAGATTTTTTGAAGTTCTTAGGAGAACCAATCGACCTTCGTACTTTTCCTGTCGCTTTTTCGGAGGTTTTTGTGTCAGACGTCCACCTGACAGTAATGTATTTTAGCACAGACCCCCTCAAAAAGCAAGTCCTTTTTTCACTTTTTTTGAATTATTTTGCGGTTCGTCTTTTTGCCCAGTTTTTTCTCTCAGATTTGGCCGCTCTGTCCATCATTCGTCCAACAGCCTGTCCCGCATCACCTTTAATATCTTGCGCTCCCGCCGTGAGATCTGTACCTGCGTGGTATGGAGCAGTTTTGCCGTATCACTCTGGGTCTTGCCCCCATAGAAACGCAGCTGGATAATAAGCCTGTCCTCTTCGGGCAGGCTCTTCAATACCTCCGCCAGGCCTATCTTATCTGCAAGCTCTTCCTCCGGCGACTCCACCGGAATATCTATCTGCCGGTCGCTCTCTTCCCGGTTCTCCGGCGTCAGACTCACTGCAGGCTGCGCCGCCTGGATCGCCAGCGTGATATTCTCCACGCTTTCCCCCAGCTCCTCTGCCAGCTGCGACAGAGTAGGCTCTGCTCCGCAAAGCTTGCTGTGATGCTCCCGGGCCGCATTGATGCGCAGGCTCAGCTCTTTGAGTGACCGGCTCACCTTTACAGTGCCGCCGTCCCGGAACAGCTTTTTGATCTCGCCCAGAATGACCGGCACAGCGTAGGTGGAAAAACAGACGCCACGCGACTCATCAAAGCCGTCATACGCTTTTACCAGCCCCATACAGCCGGCGCTGTAGAGGTCGTCGTATTCAATGCCTCTCCCCCGGAACCGTCCGGCACAGGAATGCACCAGCCCCAGATTCTGCTCGATGAATGCGCTCCGCCGGGTCTTGTCCGTTACCATTGCGACGCCCTCTTTCTCTTTATTATGTAGAGCGCTCATCCAGACGCTTGGTCAGAACCACCCGCGTCCCCTTTCCGGGCTGAGAGGACACCTTGACCTTATCCATAAAGCTCTGCATCACCGCAAAGCCCAGACCGGAGCGCTCTTCCGGGTTGCCGGTGGTGAAAAGAGGCTCCATGGCCTTTTCGACGTCCGGGATGCCGATGCCCTTATCCGTCACCGTTATCTTCACCAGCCGCTCCGGGTAGACGGCGATGCACAGGGTCACCGGGCCGATGGCATCCGGGTAGGCGTGGACGATGCAGTTGGTCACCGCCTCGGACACCGCCGTCTTGATGTCGGCCAGCTGCGGCACGGTGGGGTCATACCGAGCCAGAAAGGCCGCCGCTGCGCCCCGGGCAAAAGCCTCGTTTGCACTGAGCGAATCAAATTGGATCTTTGCACTGTTTTCCGCTTTCATTTATATCCCTCCTGATACTTCCCCGCCCGGCTCGGTGCAGGGGATGCTTGCAAGCTGTAAGACCCGCCGGAGCTGTTCCGGCGCGTGCTGGATGCGCAGACTGCCGCCCAGCGTCCGGGCGCAGCGCTGCCGCCCCAGTATCAGCCCGATGCCCGACGAATCCATGAACCCCACTCCGCCGAGGTCCATCACCAGAATGCGCGGGCTGCGGGTGAGCAGGGCGTCGTCCAGCTGGATGCGAAGCCCCTGCGCCGCGTCGTGGTCGATCTCGCCGGCCAGATAGGCGTAGAGCACATCGTCTGCCGCGCTGAAGGTCACTGTCGCCATATCCTCATCTCCTTTTTTCTGGCATAAAGAAAAGACCTGTACACCTTTTCAGTGTACAGGTCTTTCGGGTTATTTTTTAGTGAACGGTGTCGCTCAGCGGTTCTCCAGCAGCTTCTCAGAAGCTATTTCGTAAGCGGGGTGCACCGAATGACGAGAATTTTTGCCCGCAGACAAGGCGATTTTCCGCTGCAATCCTTGGTGGATCGCAAGGGAAATCAACGCAGTATGCAGGCAAAAAGACCGTTCAGACGGTGTGCAATGCTTATGAAAATAGTTTCAGGGCCTCGAGGGCGATGGCCTCACTGCCGCAGACCAGCAGGCCGCGGCGGCTGTTGGCTTTCGCCTGCTCCACGGCCTCGGCCAGCGTCGGGCAGAACACCGCGTCGAAGTGATACCGTGCCTTTTCGGTCAGGCGCTCTGCCAGCGCCGCTTCCGTTCCCGCCGGGGCGACAAGGAAGACTTTGTCGAAGGGGTTCTCGCCCATGCCGGGCATGGTGCTCTTGTCCTTCTTCTGCTCTTCCGAAGTCAGTCCGGTCTCCAGTGCGGCAAGGAACGACTCCGCGCCTTCCTCTTCCGTCAGGCCGATCACGGCGCTCATGTGGCGCACCTTGGCCATATTGAGGACGCGCAGAAGGGCTGCAGCCTGCTGCGGAGTACGGCAGGCGTCGAGGATGATGAGGGGCTTCTGGGACAGGACGCGGATACTGCTGCGGTTCTCCACAGCGGCAAGGCCCGCCAGAATGGCCTCATCGGGGATCTCAAAGCCCTTGCGCCAGAGGGCCAATGCCAGCTCGACCGCGACGGCAGCATTGCCCGCCGCGTGACGGCCCAGGAAGGCCAGCGGGGCGGTGTATCCGCCGTAGTCCACCTTGCTGGTGAACTTTTCCGCCTCGAGGAAGGTGATGTCCTCGGCGTCGGGGACGACGAGCTCACACTCGGCCTTAGCCGCCGCCACCACCAGCTCACTCAGAACAGCCTTCGGCTGCTCCGGCGCAGTGACGCAGACGGCGTCCTTCCGCATGACGCCTGCGGCCAGCGCGGCCAGCCGCTCCACCGAGCGGCTCACACCGTCCGGGCCGATGGCCGTGACGGCGCAGACCGGCATATTGGGCAGAGCCGATGCCAGACCGGCATCCGGCAGCTCCACCACAGCCAGCTTGCAGCCTGCCGCACCAAAGCAGCGGGCCGCCGCCGCCAGCTCTGCCGCCTCACGGGGCAGAGGCTTTGCGGCATTGAGAGCCTCGGCAGCCTGACAAAGCAGCACCGGGTCCACCGACACGCCGCCGATGGCGATGCGGGCCGACAGCGGCTCACAGCCGGCGCGGTAGAAGCCAACATGGAACGCCGCCTCCCGCAGGATGGCCGCCAGCAGACCGGCAGCAGCGGTCTTGCCCGCCGTGCCGGCCACACCGACGAACTGCACCTTCTGGACATCCGCCGTCAGGGCAGCGCGCAACTCCTCCGCCGGGGCAAAGCCCTCGGGCAGAGAAGAGAAATATTCGTTTGCCTGTTCGATGGTCATTGCGTCAATCCTCGTTTCGATGTTTGTAGAGCAGCCAGCACATCCTGCACAGGGCCAGACAGAACAACCCCACCAGAATACCGGCCATCGCGCCCGAAAGATCCAGCCAGACGTCGGTGAGCTGGCTGCTCCGGCCATCGCTGAACATCTGGATGGTCTCGTCCGTCAGAGCCGTGAGCAGACCGCCTAGGATCGGCCACGAGATGTGAACGAAAAAGTGCCGGGTATAGACCCGCAGGCAGAGAGTGAGCAGGAAGCCTTCCAGCGCATACTCGCAGAAATGTGCCAGCTTGCGCACGATGTGGTCTGTCAGATGGTTCGCCGCGCCGGGCATTCCCAGACGGGTGAACACCTTTTTCATCAGGAGCAATACTCGTCCGCTTGCCGATTCCGAGACGTCACCGATCTGCATGGAGTTGGAGAAGATGAATACGATGCAGGCGATAAGCGCAAAGGTAAAGATGACTCGTGCCGCAATGAGCCAGGGAGAAGTTTTTTGCATATCAGGATCCGTTTCCCGCATCAGCCCAGAGCCTTGATGCTCTGCTCAATGTTGGCAAGCTTGTCCTGGCTCTTGGCGTGCTTATTGCGGATGTCCTCCACCAGAGCGGCGGGAGCGCGCTCGACGAACTTGGGGTTGTTGAGCTGGTTCTCGAACATGGCCAGTTCCTTCTCGGCCTTGGCCTTTTCCTTGTTCAGACGAGCCAGCTCCTTGTCGCGGTCGATGAGCTCCATCATGGGGATGAAGCCGCGGGCGGCGTGGGTGGACACCTGCACCATGCCGTCGGTGCTGCCCTCATACTTTCCGGTGAAGGTCACATCGGTGGCGAAGGCGAACTTTGCCAGATAGACCTCGGCGCTCTGGAAGGGAGCCGGGTCAGCCGTCTCGATGATCATGCTGGTCTTCTTGGCGGGGTGGACGTTCATCTCGGTGCGCATGGTACGCACAGCCTTGATGTAGTCCATGACCTTCTCGAAAGCTTCCTCTTCGTCGGCCCAGTTGTGAGCTTCATCGAAGGTGGGCCAGCTCTGGGTCATGATGGTCTCGGCAGAGCCGGGCAGAGCCTGATACAGCTCCTCGGTGATGAAGGGCATGAAGGGGTGCAGCAGCTTGAGGGCCTTGTCCAGCACATACACCAGCACGCGGCGGGCAGTGTCGGCCTGCTCGGCGTCGCCGGAGTTCAGGCGGGGCTTTGCGATCTCGATGAACCAGTCGCAGTAGACGTCCCAGATGAAGCTGTTGATCTTGGCAGCGGCCAGACCCATCTCGTAGTGGTCGAGGTTGTCGCTCATGGCGCCGGCCACCTGATTCAGCTTGGTCAGCACCCACTTATCGCTCATGTCCAGCTTCTCCTCGCTTGGCAGGCCGGGCTGGAAGTCCTCGGGCAGGTTCATCAGCACGAAGCGGGTAGCGTTCCACAGCTTGTTTGCAAAGTTGCGGGCAGCCTCCACCTTCTTCTCGCTGTAGCGCATGTCATTGCCCGGGGTAGAGCCGTCCACCAGCATGAAGCGCAGGGCGTCAGCGCCGTACTGGGCGATGACTTCCAGCGGGTCGATGCCGTTGCCCAAGGATTTGGACATCTTGCGGCCCTGGCTGTCGCGGACGATGCCGTGGATGCAGACGGTGTCGAAGGGAGCCTTGCCGGTGTAAGCCAGACCGGAGAAGATCATGCGGCTGACCCAGAAGCCGATGATGTCGTAGCCGGTGACGAGGGTGTTGGTGGGATAGAAATACTTGAGGTCTTCGCTCTCCTCATTGGGCCAGCCCAGAGTGCTGAAGGGCCACAGAGCGGAAGAGAACCAGGTGTCGAGGGTATCGGGGTCCTGGGTGAGCCTGGTGCCGCCGCACTTGGGGCAGGTGCAGGGGGCGCTCTTGGCGACCACAGTCTCGCCGCAGTCGTCGCAGTACCAGGCCGGGATCTGGTGGCCCCACCACAGCTGGCGGCTGATGCACCAGTCGCGGGTGTTCTTCATCCAGTTCATATAGTTCTTGGTGAAGCGCTCCGGCACGAACTTGATGTCGCCCTTCTCCACGCTCTCGATGGCGGGCTTGGCCAGAGGCTCCATCTTGACGAACCACTGCTTGGACACCATGGGCTCGATGGTGGAGTGGCAGCGGTAGCAGGTGCCGACTTCATGCTTCAGAGGCTCGATCTCCTTCAGGAAGCCGCCCTCCTTCAGGTCCGCGAGGATGGCCTTGCGGGCCTCGAGGGTGGTCATGCCGGCATACTTGCCGCAGTCCAGCACATGAGGCTCGTTGACGGTGTTCTTGCCTGCAGCAAACAGAGCATCGGCAGCAGCCTTGTCGGCGGCGCCGGTCATGTGGCCGTCGTAGGTGAAGACGCGGACGATGGGCAGGTCATGGCGCAGGCCGACCTCAAAGTCGTTGGGGTCGTGGGCCGGTGTGATCTTCACGACGCCGGTACCCTTGGTCATGTCGGCGTGCTCGTCGCAGACGATGGGGATCTCCTTGTTCAGCAGGGGCAGGATGACATGGCAGCCGTGCAGATGAGCATAGCGGGGGTCATCGCCGTTGATGGCAACGGCGGTATCGCCCAGCATGGTCTCGGGACGGGTGGTAGCCAGTTCCAGCATCTCGCCGGTCTCCTTGACCGGGTAGAGCAGGTGCCAGAAGCTGCCGTCCTTTTCCTCATACTCCACCTCGGCGTCGGAAATGGAAGTGTTGCAGTGGGGGCACCAGTTGACCATGCGGTTGCCGCGGTAGATGAGGCCCTTGTCGTACAGGCGGACAAAGACTTCCTTGACAGCCTCAGAGCAGCCCTCATCCATGGTAAAGCGCTCACGCTCCCAGTCGCAGCTGCTGCCCAGCTTCTTGAGCTGGCTGACGATGCGGTTGCCGTACTTGGTCTTCCAGGCCCAGGCGCGCTCCAGGAAGCCGTCGCGGCCCACCATTTCCTTGGTCAGGCCCTCAGCGCGCATGGCCTCCACGACCTTGGCCTCCGTAGCGATGGAAGCGTGGTCCGTGCCAGGTACCCACAGGGCGGCATAGCCCTGCATCCGCTTGGTGCGGATGAGGATGTCCTGCATGGTGTTGTCCACGGCGTGGCCCATGTGGAGCTGGCCGGTGACGTTCGGAGGGGGCATCACGATGGTATAGGGCTTCTTGTCGGGGTCGGCCTTGGTGTGGAAGTAGCCGCCATCCAGCCAGAACTGGTAGATGCGGTCTTCCACCTGGCTCGGATCATACTGTTTTGCGAGTTCTTTCATAGTATCCTCCCAGATGAATGATTGGAGTGGGACGAAAAAAGCCGCCCCACGGAGCGTTCCATGGGACGGCTGTAATATAACCGCGGTACCACCCAAATTGCACACGGCTTTCTGCCGTATGCCCCTTGATGCCCCGATAACGTGGGGCAGACCCGGAGGCGACTACTCTTGTTTCCCCGCCTCTGCTCAAAAGCGACAGCACGCCGCACCGCCATACCGGGTTTTCAGCAGCCCCCGGCTCTCTGGATGGCGAAAACGACACACACTCTTTTTCCTTGCATTTATAAAAAGAATATAGCGTTTTTTGTGCGTTTTGTCAATCTCTTTTTGTCCGGAACAAAATTTTCACATCCTTGTGCGGGGCCTTCGCTCCCTGCGTCAGGCAGATTTTTTCTTCTCACCCTTCCGCGTCCAGAAGCTCCGTTTTCAGCCGGGCAATGAGCCGCTCCATCAGGGCCACACGGTTGAAGGGGGTCATGAGATAGAAGCCGTCGGCGTAGGGCAGAGCCTCCCGGGCCATCTGCATCGACACCTCAAGGCCCAGCGCCTCGCCCTGCTCCCGGTCGAGGCCCGCGAAGCGCTGGATGATGTCCTCCTCCACATGGATGCCGTTGATCTCGTTTTCCATAAAGATTGCGTTCCGCTGGCTGACCACCGGCATGATGCCGGCCAGAATTTTAGCCCGTTCACCCAGTGTCTGGCGGGCCTTGCGGAGATTTTCCACCGCCTGTGCCGACAGCACCGGCTGGGTCAGGAAGCCCGACATCCCGTTTTCCAGCTTTTCCACAGCCCGGCGCAGCTCCACGTCAAAGTTCCGGGCGTTGAGGTTCAGCGCACCCAAGACGGTCATGGCCGAGGGCATCTCCCGGCCCTCCCCGGCCAGCGAGACGATGTACTGGGCCAGCTTGCGGGAGTTGAACTGGTAGACATTCTTCACCTCGTCCCGCTCTGCGGTGGGGATGGGGTCGCCGGTGATGGCCAGCACCTCCCGCACGCCCTCGGCGTAAAGGCCCAGCAGAAGGGCCTTGGTGGCGTTGAGGTTTCGGTCGCGGCAGGTCATGTGGGGCAGAGCACACATTCCCAGTTCCCGGTGTACCCGGCAGGCCACGAGGGAGGAATCCATCCGGGCCTGTGCGATGGGGCAGTCGGCGATGGTCAGCAGGTCAGCGCCTGCGGCCTGCAGCCGCCGTGCGCCGTCCAGATAGCCGCTCAGGTCGGCCACCCGGGGCGAATCCAGTTCAATGGCGATGACCTTCTCGCCTGCGTTCAGTTTCCGCAGGAAGGCATCATCTTTTTCCACCGCCGGTGCAGTCCCGGTGGAAAGTTTCGCTGCCGGAGCGGCTTCGGTCTGCTGGGGCAGGGCATCCAGCTCTGCACGCAGGGCCGCGATGTGGGCGGGCGTCGTGCCGCAGCAGCCGCCCAAAATACGGACGCCCGCAGCGGCGATCTGCCCCATCTCCCGGGCAAAATACGCGGGCTTGCCCTGATACAGCACCCGCGCCCGGGTGACCACCGGATAGCCCGCGTTGGGCATCACCGACAGGGGCAGCAGCGTCTCGCCAAGGCTCTGCACCAGTTTCTTCATCGCGCCGGGGGCCGAGACGCAGTTCAGGCCCACGGCGTCCACCACGCCGCTCTGCTCCATCCGGCGCAGCAGGTCGCGGAACAGCAGACCCTCGCGGGTGTAGCCGTCCGGCAGCACCGCGAAGGACACCATGACAAAGGCGTCCGGCACGGCCACACGCAGTGCCTTTACGGCCTCCACAATGCCCACATCGGAGCTGAGCGTCTCGAACAGAAAGTTCTTTGCCCCCAGTGCGGCGAACTGCTGCGCCACAAGGCCGTAGGCGCTGCTGGCCGGGGCAGCTTCGGTGTCCGGGGCCGGGCCGAGGTCCGCAAAGACGGCGGCGTCCTTCTCCGCAGCGGCATCACAGGCCAGCTTCCAGCCCGCCTCGGCCAGCTCTTCCCAGCCCGGCATCTGGGCCGCCGCCATCCGAGGCAGACCGAAGGTGTTGGTCTTGATGGCCTGTGCGCCTGCGGCCAGATATTCCGCATGGACCTTCTTCACGCCCTCGGGGTCGGTGAGGTTGGCCATTTCGCAGTCCGCGCCCGGTGCCGCTTTATAATAGGTACCCATGCCGCCGTCGAACAAAAGCGGCTTGTGGGCAAGATACTCTCGGATGTCCGTCATAGAAAGGTTCTCCTTTTTTATTCTCCTTGATTTTATAAAGAAATTCAGGTATAATTTTTGTATGAAAGTGAGGTGCTTTTGGATGCCCAAGATTCGTTCCAGCGCAGACCTGCGCAACAACTACAATGAGATCTCCACCTTCTGCCACGACTACGCCGAGCCGGTGTTCATCACCAAAAATGGCAAAGGCGACCTTGCCGTGATGAGCATCGAGACCTATGAGGCCCTGACAGCCCGGTTCGATTTGTACGCAAAATTGCAGGAAGGTCTGGATGACGTGGCGGCGGGAAGAACGCGCCCGCTGGATGAGTTCATGCAGGAGCTGCAAAACAGAAGGAGTCTTCGATGAACTACGTTATCGATGTTGCCGCTTCTGCTCAGCGTGACCTTGCAGATGCCTTCGACTATATCGACCTGACCTTGAAAAATCCCTCTGCTGCCGACAAGCTGGTTGCCATCGCATGGAAGAAATTCCGTTCTCTCGACACCTTCCCACAGCGTTTTTCACTTGTGAATGACCCATTTCTTTCCTCTTTGGGAATCCGGCTCATTCCAGTTCAAAACTATCTTGCATTTTATAAAGTCGACTCTTCCACCCAGACCGTCCACATCCTCCGCTTCCTGTATGGTCACAGCGACTGGCAGGCTATCCTGCGGGCGGATGTTCTTCCAACATGAGCATTCTCCCCGGCCCTTTGCCGGGGAGAATTTTTATGCAGTCATCTTCAGTTTAATGAAGTTTGCGCACTTGTCAAGCATTTTTGCCCCGAAGCAGCCCATTTTGCTTGCGTCGAAGCCGGTTTTGTGCTATTCTATGCATATTTACAATGGTTGGGAGGAATGTATCATGCGCCACGCCGGCACACAGGAAATCGAAACGCCGCGGCTGCTTCTGCGCCGCCTTATGCCGTCGGATGCCCCGATGATGTACACAAACTGGGCCAACGACCCGGAGGTCACCCGCTGGCTGCGCTGGACGCCGCACAAGGATGTGGCCGAGACGCAGGAGCTTCTGAGCGCATGGGCGCTGCTCTATCCCAACGAGGACTACTATCAGTGGGCCATCGTGGAAAAGGCCACCGGACAGGTGTTTGGCTCCATCAGCCTCTACAACAGCCTGCTGGGAGAACCGGCACAGCGAAATGAATGGCCGGGTTTTGACCTCTCCGAGGGCATCTGGGAGCCGGGCTACTGCATCGGCAGAGCATGGTGGGGCAAAGGCTGCACCACCGAGGCCCTGAACGCTCTGGTAGAATACTGGTTCAAGAATACAGACAGTAATTGGCTTGCCTGCTCCCACGCCGTGGAGAACCCCGCCAGCGGCAAGGTCATGATGAAAGCAGGCTTTGTTTACGACCACGAGGCCGTCTACCACAAATTCGACGGTACAGCGATACCCTGCAAGTGCTATGCCCTGACGCGAGAACACTACGAATCGCTATATTCTCCAAACGAATAACAGAAAGGAATCATTTTGAGCGAACTTTACGATATTTTAGTCGAAACTCCCCCGACGAAGGTCATCCTTCTCGCCCTCGACCAGGGCCTGTGGGACTGCGAGCGCAGCCTTGCCGAGCTGGCTGCGCTGTGCGAGGCCAACCACATGGAGGCCGTGGCCGAAGTCACCCAGAAGCGCCAGACCCCTGAGATCGGCATCGTGCTGGGCAGCGGCAAGCTGGAAGAAGCCGCTGCGGCCGCAGCAGAGCTGGGAGCCGAGTGCGCCGTCTTCGACGGTGAGCTGACCGGCAGCCAGATCCGCAACATCTCCACGGCCCTCGGCGGCCTCGAGGTCATCGACCGCACCATGCTCATCCTCGAGATCTTCCGCAGCCGTGCCGTGACCAACGAAGGCAAGCTGCAGACCGAGCTGGCCCTCCTGCGCTACCGTCTGCCCCGCCTGCAGGGCATGGGCGAAAGCCTGAGCCGTCAGGGCGGCGGTGGTGGCGGCGGCGGCGGCGCCCGCCGTGGTGCCGGCGAAACGAAGCTTGAGCTTGACCGCCGCCACGTCCACGCCCGCATCGACGCATTGGCTGAGAAGCTGGCCGAGATGGAAAAGCGCCGGGGCGAGAGCCGGAAAGCCCGCGCCAAGACCGGAATGCCGGTGGTCAGCCTCGTGGGCTACACCAATGTGGGCAAATCCAGCCTGATGAACGCTCTCTGCGGCCCCAGCGTCGCCGAAGCCGACATGCTCTTTGCCACCCTCGACCCCACCAGCCGGAAGCTCGTCCTGCCCAGCGGCATGGCCGTGCTGCTGGTGGACACCGTCGGCTTCGTCTCCCGCCTGCCCCACAATCTGGTGGAAGCATTCAAGTCCACGCTGGAAGAGGCCGCATGGTCGGACGTCATCGTCCGGGTGGCTGACGCCGGCGATGAGCAGCGGGAGGAGCAGCTGGCCGTCACCGACGAAGTGTTGGACGGCCTCGACTGCGCCGACATCCCCCGCCTGACCGTCTACAACAAGTGCGACAAGCCCGGCGCGCTGAGCTTCGACCCCGACATCCTGCTCACCAGCGCCAAGACCGGCTACGGCCTCGACAAGCTGCTGGCCAAGCTGGACGAGACCCTCAGCGACCGCGTCCACACCATCCGCGTTCTCCTGCCCTACGATAAGCTGGGCCTTGCCGCCCCCATGCGGGAGCGCGGCAGCGTCCAGCTCGAGGAGTACCGCGAAGACGGCCTTTATCTCGAAGGCATCGTCAAGACCGAAGACCTCCACTGCTTCGAGGGCTATCTGGTCTGAGGACCCGCATACGAAAAGAACCGGACTCCGCAGAGTCCGGTTCTTTTGCATTTCAAGGCATCAGCCTGCGGCAGGGGGCGCTTCCTCTTCGCCCATCAGCTGGTCGTACCGGCCGGTGAACACCCGTTCCGGCAGGGCCGCCGTCAGGGCGAGGGCGGCGGTGAACCGCTCCTCATCGGTCAGCGCTTCCTCCACCGGAGGGAAGTGCGCGAGCACTTCGTCCAGCTGCTTTTTGACCTCCCGGGCCACGAAGATGCCCCGGTCGGTGAGGTAGATCTTGCCGTAATACTCCTTGACGATCATCCCCCGCTCCATCAGCAGGTTCAGCACCCGCACCACCGAGGGTTTGGTCACGCCCAGCTTCTCGGCGATGCTGCGGGAGCTGATGTCAAGATGGGTCTGCGAGACCTCATAGATCGCGAGCAGGTACCGCAGGTGTGCTGGCGTCAGTTCCATCTCGTATCACTCTCTTTTCGTTATATCACACGAACTCTTGGTTTACAAAAGGGGCGCGGGCCAAAGCCTTGACCCGCGCCCCCTTCTCCTACGCGATCGCTCAGTGGCAGCCACCGCCGCAGCTACTGCAGTTTCCACTGCAGCCGCTGTCACAGCCGCCGCTGCATCCACTGCAGCCGCCATGCTTATGAGAGTGCCAGGTGATCCAGCCTACACCGCCAAACACGATGGCTCCGACGATGATCGTCGGCAGATTAAAATTAGCAGCCAGGAACTCCATCATAACAATGCACTCCTTTCAGCGCGTTTTGAGAAGTTTTTTACTTGATCTTGGAAACGTCGATCTTGACTTCGTTGTCGTTCACATACTTGTTGGGACGTACCATCAGGTAGATGAAGGCCGCCAGGATGACAGCAGCCACGATGGTGAAGAAGTTGAAGCCGACCTCACCGGTGATGAGGCCGCCCAGCTGGTACACGACCAGAGCGGAGCAGTAGGCCAGTGCGCACATATAGCCGATAGCGAATGCCGTCCACTTGCCGTTGTTCATCTCACGCTTGATCGCACCCATAGCAGCGAAGCAGGGAGCGCACAGCAGGTTGAAGATCATGAATGCGTAAGCACTCAGAGCGGTGTAATCAGCAGCAACGAGGCTCCAGATCTCGTCGCCGTTCTCAGACAGCTCCTCGCCGCCGAAGTGATACAGGACGCCGAAGGTGCCGACGACGTTCTCCTTTGCGATCAGGCCGGAGACAGAAGCGACGGTAGCCTTCCAGTTGCCGAAGCCCAGAGGAGCGAAGATCCAAGCGACTTTGGTTGCGATAGCAGCCAGGACGGAGTTGTCCTGATCCTCGACCATGCCGAAGGCGCCGTTCTCGAAGCCGAAGCCCTGCAGGAACCACAGGACGACGGTAGCAGCCAGAATGACGGAGCCGGCACGCTTGATGAAGGACCAGCCGCGCTCCCAGGTAGCACGGAAGACATTGCCCCAGGCGGGGATGTGGTATGCGGGCAGCTCCATGACAAAGGGAGCAGGGTCGCCTGCAAAGGCCTTGGTCTTCTTCAGGATGATACCAGAGCAGATGATGGCAGCCATGCCGATGAAGTAAGCGGAGACAGCCACCAGAGAAGAACCGCCGAACAGAGCACCTGCAATCAGGCCGATGATGGGCATCTTAGCGCCGCAGGGGATGAAGCAGGTGGTCATGATGGTCATACGGCGGTCGCGCTCGTTCTCGATGGTACGGGAAGCCATGACGCCCGGGACGCCGCAGCCAGTGCCGACCAGCACGGGAATGAAGCTCTTACCGGACAGGCCGAACTTACGGAAGATACGGTCCATGATGAAGGCGACACGGGACATATAGCCGATGTCCTCCAGGATGGACAGCAGGAAGAACAGGACCAGCATCTGGGGAACGAAGCCCAGGACCGCGCCGACACCGGCGACGATGCCGTCCATGATCAGGCCGTACAGCCAGCCTGCCACGCCGATGCTCTCCAGGAAACCGCCCAGCGCGTTGGGGACGATCTCACCGAACAGGACGTCGTTGGTCCAGTCGGTGGCAAAGGTGCCGATGGCCCAGCCGCCGTCTGCGATGGAAGTACCCATGGACAGGGAGTACATCAGGTACATGATGACTGCGAAGATAGGCAGAGCCAGAACACGGTTGGTGACGATCTGATCGACCTTATCGGAAACGGTCAGGTGCTCGACGCGGGCCTTCTTCTTGACAGCCTTATCGACGACGCCATTGATGTATGCGTAACGCTGGTTGGTGATGATGCTCTCGGCGTCATCGTCCATCTCAGCCTCACAGTCCTTGATGTGCTGGTCGATGTGAGCGATCAGGTCGGAGGAGAGCTTCAGCTCATCCATGACCTTGTCGTCGCGCTCGAACAGCTTGACAGCGTACCAGCGCAGGAAGCGGTCATCGACTTTGCCCTGGATGGACTCCTCGATGTGAGCGATGGCGTGCTCAACGCTGCCGGTGAAGACGTGGGGCAGCTCGCCGCCCTTGCCAGCCTTTGCAGCAGCCATAGCAGCCTTTGCGGCAGCCTCGGTGCCCTCGCCCTTCAGGGCGCTGATCTCAACAGCCTGACAGCCCAGCTCGGCGCTCAGCTTCTTCAGGTCGATCTTGTCGCCGTTCTTGCGGACGAGGTCGATCATGTTGACAGCCATGACCACGGGGATGCCCAGCTCGATGAGCTGAGTGGTCAGGTACAGGTTGCGCTCGATGTTGGTACCATCAATGATGTTCAGGATGGCATCGGGCTTCTCCTTGACCAGGTAAGTACGGGAGACGACCTCTTCCAGAGTGTACGGAGACAGGGAGTAGATACCGGGCAGGTCCTGGATGATGACATCCTTCTCGCCCTTCAGCTTGCCTTCCTTCTTCTCGACGGTAACGCCGGGCCAGTTGCCGACGTACTGATTAGAGCCGGTCAGATTGTTGAACAGGGTAGTCTTACCACAGTTCGGGTTGCCGGCCAGTGCAATTTTAATGCTCATTGCAACTCCTTTCCTCTCGTTACGATCAAACGACTTCGATCATTTCGGCGTCGGCCTTGCGCACGCTCAGCTCGTAGTTGCGCACGGTCAGCTCCATCGGGTCGCCCAGAGGGGCCACCTTGCGGACGTAGATCTCCACACCCTTGGTGATGCCCATGTCCATGATGCGGCGCTTGACCGGGCCTTCGCCGTGCAGGCGCGCCACGGTGGCAGTCTCGCCGACCTTAACGTCTTTCAGAGTCTTCATAAAAATCCTCCTCTACTTGTCTTTCTATTCAGAGACTATCCAGTTTCGGAGCGTCTCCCAAACAGCGTTTTGCCGCTGCTCAGCCAACCATAATGCGGTTTGCCATCGTCTTGTCGAGGGCCAGACGGCTCTCCTTGACCTGAACGATGAGGTTGCCTGCGATCTCATTGACAACAGTCACCTGACTGCCCACCACGAAACCAAGCTCTGCCAGATGCAGACGCACTTCATCCTTGCCGGTGATCTTCTGGATGGTGACGGTATCGCCTGCTTTTGCCATAGTCAAAGGCATCATAATTGTTCCACTCCCATTCGTGCTCCCCATTCTGCGGGGAGCTTTTCGGTTCGCTTTTTTTCGTCCTCGGGGATGGTCGCACCAGCCAGACGCCGCAACGCGCTCGCTCATGCCCGCGTCCCCCTCCGAAAAGCTACGGCAGTTAGTCAGTCGCAACTATCAGCACAGATAGTTTATACTTACTAACCCGCATTGTCAACCATTTTCCGACTCAAAAAAGTTAGTTTGTATGAACAAACAAATTTTCTTCCCTTATTTCAAGAAGATTTTTACAGTTTCTATATGCTAACTTTGTTTGCACATATTTACGATTTTTCTCTTTTACACTCCCCGCAAATGACACAGCCGCCCGGTGCAGGGGGTATTCTGCAACGAGCGGCCGCGTGTCAAAAGGAGGATTCTTCCCGCCAGCGCGTGGTTTCGCTCTGGCGGGCGCCAGGATAAAAAGAGAGTATTTGGAAGAAAATGTCAAAATTCAGGGGCGTCAGGCTGCGACAGCCAGACGCTGGATGGGGGTACCGCTGCGGAACAGGCGGAGATATACTGCCGTACACTTGTTCAGCTGGGCGAAATGCCGCTGGGCAGCACTGGGGTCACCATAGGCTTTCCAGCAGCCGCAGCAGGTGAAGTTGCGGCCCGCATTTTCGATAAAGCCCACCACATCGTAAAGCGGATAGCCCAGAAATACGCCGATCTCATGGGGAAAATCGGCCTCGCAGCAGAGCCGGCGGGACAGCTGCTGCAAAAGCGGCGCGTAGTCGTCCGACTGCTCAGGCAGAGTGTAGCCTTCCCTGCACAGGAAATCCCGCACCTGCGGCTGGGCCAGCACAGCGCGGAGCTTGCTCTCGCGGTAGACATACACCAGATACCGGTGGGTCCGCACACAGCCCTTGAGGACGCGGACGCAGAGGCCCTTTTCGCCCAGCTGTTCGTTCCAGCTGCGGACGCGGCGGGCAAGGTCGGCGCAGTCGCTCGTCTCGTAGCGGAAAAGTCCAGCAGGCTTTAAGCTGGCCAGCACCGGGGCGCACTGTTCGATCATGACTGTCTCAAAGTTGCGTTCCATGTCTTCGGCCTCCCTGCCCGTTTTCCACTATTGTCTCCTGCCGTGTGGTGCTTATGCAGGAGATACGGTTAGAAAGAGCTAACCAGAACTTCAAAAAGAATGCGGCAGCCTGCCCCTCTCGAGCTTCTTCCGCTTTTAGGTTAGTCATTTCTAACGTGGCATTATCTTACCATAGGTCCGGCTCTGTGTCAACACCTTTTTGCAAAAATATTTGCTCCATTTTCTCCGCCGTGCTATACTGAGCCAAAGCTGATATAAAGGAATGGTATCCCCATGCATCTTATCTCACCCGAAGAGCTGACCTCGGCCATCACCGACCGTCTGGCCCGACAGTCCGCCGTCCTCGTCGCACTGGATGGCCGCTGCGGCAGCGGCAAAACGACGCTGTCCGAACGGCTGGCAGAGCGTTTTCCTCAAAGCATCACCGTCCACACCGACGACTTCTATCTCCCGCCATCCCGACGAGTCACAGGCTGGGAGAAGATTCCCTGCGCCAACATGGACATCCAGCGTCTGCGGGATGAGGTCGTCGCTCCCGCCCGGGCAGGGCAGGCGTTCTCCTACCGGGCCTACTCCTGCCGCGAAGGTGCCTATCTGCCGCCGCATCTCCTCGGCCCTGCTCCGCTGGTCATCGTGGAGGGAAGCTACAGCCATCATCCCAGCCTTGCACCCTATTATGATATAAGAATATTCGTCACCTGCTCTCCCGATGAGCAGGCCCGGCGGCTCCGCAGACGGGAGGGAAAGCGGTATTCGAATTTTGTGGAGCGGTGGATCCCGCTGGAAGAGGGGTATTTTGCAAATTACTCCATTGAGGAGAACGCGGAAATGATGGTCGTTACTGATTGACGGCTTCTCGCGCTGGTGGCGCAGGGCTGGTTTTTTCTTTTGGTCAAGTGGCTTGCGCTCCGCGCGGGCCAGAGATAGGGAGGGGTGTTTCGAATCCCCCCTCCCTACCTCTGGACTCCACTCTCCCCGC
>OGIK01001799.1_pt1 | contig 16597 bp, 14 predicted proteins | sample 1571781 | NCBI WGS metagenome assembly OGIK01 (sample SAMEA2581956, study PRJEB24529) | metagenome | biome: Human gut stool | place: China | collected 2011
AATGGTTTCAGGATCATCAAATTTCTATCCACGCCCTCCGCGAGGAGGGCGACCACTCGCCCGCCTCGTCCGCGCCGATGGCACTCTATTTCTATCCACGCCCTCCGCGAGGAGGGCGACCCGGATGCACCACGGCTGACGGAAATGCGGAAGTTATTTCTATCCACGCCCTCCGCGAGGAGGGCGACCCACCCGCCCGTCGGTGGTGGAGATGTCGAGGGTATTTCTATCCACGCCCTCCGCGAGGAGGGCGACGTGCGTAAAGGGAGAAAAATGCAATGGTACGGATCATTTCTATCCACGCCCTCCGCGAGGAGGGCGACCTGATGGCGGAGACGGGTGAGCCATGATAGACCGATTTCTATCCACGCCCTCCGCGAGGAGGGCGACCTGTTCTCCCAGGTTTGCAAAGACGGGATAGTAATTTCTATCCACGCCCTCCGCGAGGAGGGCGACGGGACATCGTGGTCATGGAGAACGCTGCCGTGTATTTCTATCCACGCCCTCCGCGAGGAGGGCGACATTCAAGCGAGACTATTCGCTGCTCACGACGATATTTCTATCCACGCCCTCCGCGAGGAGGGCGACGACAACGATGTGGACAAATTCATCGCAAGCTTCGATTTCTATCCACGCCCTCCGCGAGGAGGGCGACCGTAGAGGGCAACAAGCCCGAGGAGTGACCAAGGTATTTCTATCCACGCCCTCCGCGAGGAGGGCGACTTGCGGATGTTGTTAAACAGCGCGTTTATTTCCTTATTTCTATCCACGCCCTCCGCGAGGAGGGCGACCCATCAACCAGTTGCGACAGGCGTTTCAGGTGCAATTTCTATCCACGCCCTCCGCGAGGAGGGCGACTATAACCCATTTGTTCATACATGCTTCTTCGGTTATTTCTATCCACGCCCTCCGCGAGGAGGGCGACTCGTCGAATTTTGCCAGCTTCACCAGCCGGTAGTATTTCTATCCACGCCCTCCGCGAGGAGGGCGACGCGGAATAGTTACATGTTCACCCGCTTTCTGAGGGATTTCTATCCACGCCCTCCGCGAGGAGGGCGACCTGAAGGTGTCACCCGGGAGTACTTCGTCCACATAATTTCTATCCACGCCCTCCGCGAGGAGGGCGACATGCGGACAGTGTACCGGGTGCAGACTGCGCAAACATTTCTATCCACGCCCTCCGCGAGGAGGGCGACCCGACATCTATTTCAGGCCCTACACTGCACCAGGTGATTTCTATCCACGCCCTCCGCGAGGAGGGCGACCGGAATAGTTACATGTTCACCCGCTTTCTGAGGGATTTCTATCCACGCCCTCCGCGAGGAGGGCGACCTCATGATGTTGTGTTCGTCGGTGAGTGCAATTTTATTTCTATCCACGCCCTCCGCGAGGAGGGCGACAGCAGCTAAAGGACAAGGAAACATCCATGTCCAAATTTCTATCCACGCCCTCCGCGAGGAGGGCGACCAAGACACCGAAACAGGAGAAATCTACAAAGGTGATTTCTATCCACGCCCTCCGCGAGGAGGGCGACGGGACTCGGAGACCAATGGTTCCAAAACCATCAAATTTCTATCCACGCCCTCCGCGAGGAGGGCGACCGAAAGCAACAGAAGCAGCAGAGGCTAAAGAATATTTCTATCCACGCCCTCCGCGAGGAGGGCGACGCACAACACCCAGATACAGCAATATCACCAAAAATTTCTATCCACGCCCTCCGCGAGGAGGGCGACCAAAATATGGGGCATGGGCAACATCATCATAGCAATTTCTATCCACGCCCTCCGCGAGGAGGGCGACTCTGCATGCCCTGCGCTTGTTGGCTCTGCCCAAGAATTTCTATCCACGCCCTCCGCGAGGAGGGCGACCGACACACTCCCAACTCTGAGCACGGCTTGGATGATTTCTATCCACGCCCTCCGCGAGGAGGGCGACCTTTACCCAGTTGAAGGCGACGGTCTTGTAGGTATTTCTATCCACGCCCTCCGCGAGGAGGGCGACGAGCTTCTCCTGTGGCTTTCCTGAGCCTTTTAACATTTCTATCCACGCCCTCCGCGAGGAGGGCGACCAGCGGACGGATACCTCTTTAGTGACCAGTACGGATTTCTATCCACGCCCTCCGCGAGGAGGGCGACCAACGCAAAGGACAACGAGGCGTTCGGCTATCAGATTTCTATCCACGCCCTCCGCGAGGAGGGCGACTTTGACGCTGACGTGGAATCAAGAGTATGTGCCGGATTTCTATCCACGCCCTCCGCGAGGAGGGCGACCTGGCGGACTATCTGGGACTGCCTACCAAAGTTATTTCTATCCACGCCCTCCGCGAGGAGGGCGACGTAACACGAGCTACCAAAGAGGGATGGCAGACATATTTCTATCCACGCCCTCCGCGAGGAGGGCGACTCTGGTCGGTACGGACGACTGCCAGACCCATAATATTTCTATCCACGCCCTCCGCGAGGAGGGCGACGTTGAAAACTATGTTGAAAAAATGTTGACAATGTTATTTCTATCCACGCCCTCCGCGAGGAGGGCGACTGTAGTGCGTGATAGATTGCATCCAGTTTTTCGAATTTCTATCCACGCCCTCCGCGAGGAGGGCGACGTGATGAGTTTGACTTTTGAGGCTGGAAAAGTTATTTCTATCCACGCCCTCCGCGAGGAGGGCGACTACCACCGACGTAGAGGCACGGGTTCGACGAGCTATTTCTATCCACGCCCTCCGCGAGGAGGGCGACTTGTTGCAGTAGGCGCCACATTTGCTTCAACGAATTTCTATCCACGCCCTCCGCGAGGAGGGCGACCGTGGACTATGTTTTTGGCACAGAGGGCGGCGCTATTTCTATCCACGCCCTCCGCGAGGAGGGCGACCTGTTGCAAAAAATGCAACAACCTTGCAACGGCATTTCTATCCACGCCCTCCGCGAGGAGGGCGACGCTGCATCGGGTTTGCGCCAGTCAGCTCTTTGGTATTTCTATCCACGCCCTCCGCGAGGAGGGCGACGCGACATTATCAGCCGCGACGCCTGTGCACGCCTATTTCTATCCACGCCCTCCGCGAGGAGGGCGACCGTTCAAGGCGCTGTCGAAAGTATACCGGGCGTTATTTCTATCCACGCCCTCCGCGAGGAGGGCGACGATTGCGGCCACGTCGGCCACAATGCCGTCCACATTTCTATCCACGCCCTCCGCGAGGAGGGCGACCAGACGAGACGGGGCGATATAGGCAGGCTTGTAGATTTCTATCCACGCCCTCCGCGAGGAGGGCGACCGGCCATCAACGCCAGCTCCACGAATCTGGGGGAATTTCTATCCACGCCCTCCGCGAGGAGGGCGACAGCAAAAACAGAGACAAAATCTCTATTTTCAAACAAATTATACAACATTCTGCACGAATTTAGAAGAGCTTTGATTTACAACGGATCAAAGAACTATCCAAATCATGCAAAACGACTCGAAAATCCGGTGCGAAGGTGCCGGAAAGATGCTGAGGACTCACCCTTCGCACCGGGGCGCAAAACTCAGAACAACAGCAGACCGTCCTGCTCGAAGGGCGGATGAACGCCGATATGCTCCACCTTGCTCTTATAGTTGTTGCCCAGCTGGTAGAAGCGCAGGCTGTCCAGCGCGGGGTCGATGAGGGCCGTCAGCTCCGCCTTGAGAACGGCATACTGCGCGGCATCCAGCAGACACTCGAACACGGAGTTCTGCACCCGCTGGCCGTGGTCCACGCAGCGCTTGGCGACTTTGCGCAGACGTTTGCGCCCGGCAGGAGTTTCGGTATTGACGTCGTAGGTGATAAGGACCAGCATACACATCCCTCACTTCCAGAAAAATGGCGGGTAAAGCTCCATATCGCCCCGCAGGGTGCGAGCCAGAAGCAGAGCCTGCACATAAGGCACGAGGCCCCACGGAAGCTTTTCGTTCAGGAACGGGTGGGTGATAGTCTCCTGCTTGCGGGTCTGCCACCCGCCCAGAAAGGCGCGGCGGCCCTCATCGGTGAGAAGGACGGCCCCGTTCTCCTGCTTCTGGAAATGCTTCGGCGTCATGATTTTCTGGTTGATGCAGGAGAGCACGAAGCGGTCTGCGTAAACAGTGCGCAGTTCTTCCATGAGGTCGAGGGCGAGGCTCCTGCGCCCGGGCCGGGCGCGGTGGAGAAAACCGACGTAGGGGTCGAGGCCCACACTCTGAAGAGCCGCCGTGCAGTCGGAGGCCAGAAGCGAATAAGCGAAGGAGAGCAGGGCATTGGTATTGTCCAGCGGCGGGCGGCGGCTTCGGCCAGCGAAAGAAAAATCATCGTGCTGCTGCAGGATGAGCGAATCAAAGCAGTCGAAATACCGCTGTGCCGCCTCGCCCTCCAGGCCGCGAAGCTGGTCGAGGTCGTCGCACTGCTCGATGAGGGGCAGCGCTGCCGCCAGCTGAGCGCTGGTGCGCTTGAGCTGTTCCACCGGCACCCGCTGGGGGTGGTCGCGGGTGGCCCGTTCCAGCACCCAGCGGGCGTTATAGACTTTGCCCAGGATAAAATTGCGCGCATAGAGACAACTCTCTGCCTCGCTGTCTGCGATGCGGTACTGGGTCTGCCGCAGCAGGACGTTGCCCTGTTCTTCGCCTACGGCCCGGGCCAGAAAGCGTCCCTGCGGGCTGAAAAAACTCAAATCGACCCCGAGGCAGGCGCATTTGCCCATCAGGGCAGGGCTTGCGCCGGGATAGCTGAAGCAGACGATGCCTTCCAGCCTGTGAAGCGGGACCCGGCCGATTTCAGCCTTGTTGCAGAGCAGGACGATGTTCTCCCCCTCGAGGGAAAGGTAGGCGTCCTTGTTGAGGACGTAGAGCGTGTTCAAAAACTTTCTCATGGCGCGGCCTCCTGCATCTCGTCCAGATGGGCGCGGAGATAGGCTTTCGGGTCGGCACGCTGATACAGCACGGGGAGGCAGAGCTCTTTGAGGGAGCAGGCGCTGCAGTGGATGCCGGGCTTCGACTTGGGGGTATAGCCCCGGGCAAAATAGGCGTGCATCTCATCGGCCATCTTCTGGGTGGCCTGGCGCAGTTCTTCGGTCAGCGGCACGACCTCCCGCCGCCGCGTTTCCTCGTAGAAGAGCGCACCCTCCGGGATGCTGCACACCAGCATCTCTTCCAGCGCCATGGCCTGTGCGCAGAGCTGCAGCCGGTCGGCGTCGCTGGCCTTGGCGCGGCCATGCTTGTACTCGACAGGCATGGGCTTCCAGAGCCCTTCCGCGTTTTGCAGCGGGATGCCCTCCGGGCCGGCCCGGAACTCGACGACATCGCAGTTTCCGCTCAGGCCAAGCCGACGACTGACCACCTGCATCCCTCGGGTGATGAGCAGGCCGCCGCGCCGTTCGGTCTGGTTTGCGTCATGGCAGCGGGCGTGGTCGAGCTGGCCTTCGACGGTGCGGCGGTTCTCCGCCCACTGCTGTTCCAGATGGATGAGCGCCCACTGGCGGCGGCAGAAGCAGAAGTGCTGGATGCCCGACAGGGGCAGCCAGTCGTCCGGGCCGGCCATCAGGACAGCCTCTCGCAGGTGACTCCTTCCGGCAGAGTGTCTGCCACCGTGACGGTGTAGTCGCGGTAGCTGCGGGCGGCGTCCACATCGGGCTTGCGCTGGACGGTGACGGAGTCGAAGAGCTTGTAGGCCGGGGCATTGCCCAGCTCAGAATCGTGCTTGAACACGATGAGCTCCCGCACGGCCATCTTGCCGCGGGCGGCGCTGTGGTCGTTCTCGAACATATTCAGGATGGCAGTCCACAGAAGTTTCAGATCATCCTCGGAGAAGCCGGTGGTCTTCCGGGCGAGGTTGGCCGAGACATAGCCCTCGGCGCGATAGAGGGCGTAAGGCACGATGTGCTTGCGGCCCATCTCAGTACCCTTCTTCTCGGCGTCGGCCTCGGTGGTGATGGCCACGCGGGTGATGGTGACTTCCTGCGGGACGATGGGGTCCACCGAGCGGGCAAAGCTCAGCTGGACGGGGCCGCGCACCTGACCGCAGTTCAGCGCACCCTTGACGAAGGTGGTCATGACAGCACCGAAGGTGCGGATGTCGAAGTAGTTCTCACACATATAGTCCCGCAGCCTGGCATCGATGTCGGGGTCGGCCTTTTTGGCGGCTTTCAGGTCGGGGTCGATGCCCAGAGTTTTGATGGCCTCGGCGTCGCTGCGGTTGAGGGGAACGCCGTCCTTGATGTAGATGCGGTAGCCTTTTTCGTCCTCTTTCAGGGTCTCGACATAGTTGCGGATCTTCCGCTTGAGGCAGACGTCGGTCACCAGACCGTAGCCCGTCTCGGGGTCGATGCGGGGCATATTGCCTGCGTCGGGGTCGCCGTTGGGGTTGCCGTTCTCGACGTCGAACAGGATGACGAAATCATAGCGGTTCTTGATGGGCTCAGACATGGTTTATTCCTCCTCATTCTTTTTGGCGTAGCGTTTCTGGGTCTGGTGGTAGTAGCCGATCTCAAAGGCACCCTGCTCCGGCAGACTGAGCCGTGCCGGGAAGCCTGTCTCAGGCAGCTGGGCCATCAGCTCGGTGAGCTGTTTGCTGAAATGCACCTCGTTGGGGGTGCTCATCTTCTGCAGATGCTTCTGAGCCAGCTTGACCAGCGTGGGGAAAGCCGTTGCCGGGGTGGCACAGGCCGAGTTGAAGTACCGGTCTTTGATGGTGGCGTTGATGCCGGGATTGGCGACGCTCTGGATCGTCTCCAGCACAGAGAAGAGACGCCCCAGAACATAGGGGACATTGCTGCTTTCGTTCAGGCTCACGGTAAATACCTCCTTGTTGAGCTCGGTGGGGTAGTTGCGGAGATAGTAGGCTTTCAGGATGGCGGCGCGGCCCCGGGTGACTTCCCGTTCGGCCCGGATGCGGAGGGTCACGCCGTTGAGCAGGGTGGCGGGATAGGGGCCGCCGGTGAGGATGGCCCGGAGCAGGTCGCCCACCAGCTGGGGCGATGGATTTTTGTCCCGGGATCTCTGGTTGACCGTCTCCTGCGCCAGCGCCCAGACTGACAGGTTTTCCCGCTTGTCGAAGGCGGGGCGGGTGATTTCGAGCCGGTCGGCGTGGTCCTGCAGATTTTTGGCAAACTGTCCGAAGCTGCTGTGCAGGAAGAACCGGACGGAGAGCCGGGCCGCGTTGGGCGAGATGCCCAGCACATAGAAGTTCTGGTTCGGGTCCAGCTTGTCATCGAGGAAGGAGACGGGACGTCCCTGAGAAAGGGCTTTCAGTGCGGCGGCAAGGTCGCTTTCCGAGACGCCGCGCGCCTCGGAACCGCCGCAGAAAAACATCAGCATGGCGTTTGAGTAGGCGGGAGCGGCGTTTTCGGCCCAGCAGACGATGGTGGTGTCGCCGATGCGCTGACAGCAGTTCCGGTCAGCCAGCAGCAGATTGAGGGCCGTGGTGTAGGCGAAAGCCGCGTACTCGCTGACGGGGGCGTTGGCACCCTGCTCATGGCCATAGGAGCAGAAAGCGGGTGCGTTGAAGGAGACCAGTGCCGCACCGGCGGCCTGTGCGCCCATCACACCTTTGATGGCGGGGTGGATGCGGGCGATGCCGGCCTCTTTGCCGGTGATGAGGCAGCGGGCCGTCTCGGCGTCTGCATCGGAGGTGTCAAAGGCGGACTGCCATGCGGTCCGGATGGCGTCATCTGTGGTGGCCAGCCAGTGGGCGCCGTCGGGGGATTCGTAGCCGAACACAAGGTTCGCGTTGTTGTTCAGGTCGGCCCACTGCTCTGCCAGCAGCGGGTGGGTAGATGCCGCAGCGGGGTTCCAGCTGTCAAAAAAGGCGAGGATGGCTTTGGCGGCAGGGGAGTCCACACCGTCGAGCACCTTGTGGTGGAGGGCGGCACAGGCTTCGAAGCACTGGCGGGAGCGCTCAGGCTTGCCCTTTTCGTCTGCGCCCAGCAGATAGGACGTATTGTCGCACAAAAAGTTTGCGGCGACGCCGGAGGCGCGTTTGACCCGGTGGGGGACAGGGAGTTCACGGGGGGCGATGACGGTCTTTTTGCCCTTGGGGACTTCCTGCCGCAGGTCGTTGAGGGCGAGGAGCTGGCCGTCGGGGCCGAGGCGCAGTTCATAGCTGACTTTGAAGCGGCTGTCCCAGCCGGGGGCCTCCACCTTGCCCTGCTTCAAGAGCTGTTCATAATAGGCGGTGAGTGCTTGGAGTATCATGTAAACACCTCCACGTCCCGGCATTCCATCACGCCGTCCACCAGCTTTGCGCGGAAGAACTGGCTGCGGATGTTGGCCGGATCAGAGTAATCGAGGCTGTGGAGCATGAAGCCGAGGTCCTGCGTGACCTTCAGCGCCGGAATGCTGCCGCCCGGCCACTCCCGGAAGTTGGCCGGGAACTCCCGGCACCCGAAACAGGGCTGATGATAGCACTGGCCTTTGCGCAGGCGTCGGCGCAGGATGTCCTGGAACTTGCCGGGATTGTCGCTGGGGGCGGCCTTGTCCGTCAAATCAAAGTGACACTCGATGACGTAGTGGACGTCCTGCAGGACCATCGCGGCCCGCTGCTGGATGTCCTCCGGGGTGTAGAGCACCGGCGGCGTGCCGCCTTTGGCCGCACTGAGGGCGGCGGAGGACAGCAGGGTGGACTTGACCTCGTTGCGCCGGATGTTGGTGAACCGGATGGGCCGCTGGGTGTATTCCTCCGTGGACACTTCATCCACGGGGTCAAGGCCGAAGGGCTTGAGCAGATAGATGCGGTCAACCGTATAACGCAGCCCGGGGTGCCAGTAGATGGCTTCCACAAGGCCCCGCGCAGCGGACGGGGTGATCATATCGTAGCTCACACGCTCGGTCTTCATTTCCGGACGAGTGAAGCAGGCATAGTCGCCCCATACTTCAATGAGCATGGACATCAGCATCGCCTCCTTTCCGGGTGAAGTTGAATTTTCAGACTAAGATGAATATCAGTCATTGAAACCACCTCTTTCTTTTAGAAGTAAAGGCCGATGCCCGTCTCCACATCCATGGCAAGGCCGGTCTTTTCGCTGTAGCAGCCGGTGTCGGTGAGGATGGCGGAACCATCGGGCCGCAGTTCCAGCGCCCCGGCGGCGTCGAGCTTGTCGAACTGGTCCTTATAGCAGGAGACGCTGTAAACGCCCAGCTTCCGCAGCAGCGTCCGGGTAACATGACCGCTGCGCAGCTGTTCACAGAGGGCCGCGCCCTCGCCGACGGGCAGATAGACCGTGCGGGCAGCGTTCTCGATGAGGCGGAATTCCTCCGCCACCTGTGCAAAGGGGAACTGGCAGCCCCGGATGCCCCGGAGAAAGGCATCCAGAATGCCGTGCTTGTCCACGGCGTCGGGGCCGCGCAGTTCGGAAAGCTCGTTGAAGTAGAGCTGAATGGCCCGGGGCGTGTCCAGTGTGTCCTGATGCCGGGCGGTGTAGTCCAGCGCGCTGACGTTCTGCCTGAGCATCTGGGGCGTGGAACACTCGTCCAGCCGGAACCGGTAGACGATGCTTTCCTCTGCGCTCCGTCGCCCCTCGCGGTTGCAGCGCCCGGCAGTCTGTAAGAGCGAGTCAAGACCGCACTGCTCCCGGTAAGCGACGGGAAAATCCACGTCCACGCCCGCCTCGATGAGAGAGGTGGACACCACCCGGCAGGGCAGACCCTCTTTCAGCCGCTGGCGGATGTCGTCCAGCTGACGGCGGCGGTCGGCGGCGCAGAGCAGGGTGGTCAGGCAGTAGCTGCCCTCGGCGGGCAGGGACTCATAGAGCTGCTGGGCCGTCTTGCGGCGGTTGACCACGCAGAGCACCTGCGGATGATTTGCCAGCCGGGCGGCGAACTCCTCCTGCGGCAGGGTGCCGAGGTCTTGCAGTGTAGTGCGCCGGAGCACTTCGTAGAGGCGGGGCGCGTCGGGCGTGATCTCCTGCGGGTGGAGTTCCGGCGCAAAGCGCCGGAACAGCGGCTCAAGGGCAGGCTGGGTGGCCGTGCAGAGGACAGCCGTGGAGTGGTAATGCTGGATGAGCTGGGCGATGGCGCTGACGCAGGGGGCAAGGTAGTCGCCCGGGAGGGTCTGCGCCTCGTCGAAGATGATGACGCTGTCGGCGAGGTTGTGGAGCTTGCGGCAGCGGCTGCTGCGGTTGGCGTAGAGCGACTCGAAGAACTGCACTGCAGTCGTCACCACGACGGGGGCGTCCCAGTTTTCGCTGGCCAGCATCTGGCGGTACTGGGCGGGGGTCAGGTCGTCCTGCTCAACAGTCTTGTACTCGGCGTTGGAGAAGTCGGCCAGAACATTTTCTGCGCCCAGCAGGCCCGAGAAGACGGCGGCGGTCTGGTCGATGATGGACATATAAGGGATGACATAGATGACCCGCTTCATCTTCTGGGCGGCGGCGTGCTCCAGCGCAAAGGCGAGGGAGGCGAAGGTCTTGCCGCCGCCGGTGGGTACGGTGAGGGTGTAGAGCCCCTGTGGGCCGTGCGCGCCTTTCTCGAGGCAGGCGCGGAGGACGGTGTTGCGCTGGATGCTGACGGGCGAGGGCGACTCGGCCCTGAGATAGCGCTGCGCCTGTGCCGAGACGATGTCCCGCAGCGCGGCGATGTCCGTGCCGCTGCCCCGGGGTGCGGCCTTGCCGTCCATGAAGGTCTCGGTGTCGATGAAGTCGGCGTCCACGAGGCAGGAGTAGAGCATCCGGGTGAAGAACGCGAGGCTCAGCGGGTCGGCGCAGGCCCACGCGGGCGGCGTCGAGGCGGGGAGCGTTACTTCCTGCCAGCCGTCGTAGGGGGCTACCGGCTTCTTGCTCCGGCCAAACAAGGTGGCGTCGCCCGGGTCATCGGCGGGGCTCCCGCCGTCGGGCAGGCCGCTGTGGTGCCCGGCCACGGCAAAGGCGGTGTGGAGATGCTGGCGAACCCAGGCCTCCTGCGCCCCGGCGGTGGAGTGGTCCACCTTGGGGCCGCCTTTGAGCCGCAGCTGGAAGGCGTCGCTGTACTTGCCGACGTCGTGGAGCCACGCGGCAAATTCGGCCTCGCTCTGCGCCCCGAAGGGAGCTGCGAAGGAACCGGCCAGTCTGGCAGTGCCGGCGAGATGGTCGTAGACGGTCTGGGTGCGGGTGCCGTCCTCGCTGATGTGGGCAAGACGTGTGGAGTGCTCCATAAAATGACCTCCTGACTCTGGTTTGCAATAAGGATACGCTTTTCAAAAAGCGGCTGTCAACAAAACGCGCTTTTCGACGAAAAATTCCGGGACTTTGCACAAAAAGCAGACGGAAAAATCTGCAATGTGCCAAAGAAGAAAGAAACGAGTATTTTCTTGTTTTTATGATAATGCAAATAATGTCCAATAAACTGGACTTTTTCTGATTTTTCAGGCAAAAATGAAAAGAGAGCTGCGTTTTCTGTACTGCGGGAGGAAGACCGTCTGTCGGCAGAGAAAAAATGAAGATGTTGTGTACAACAACACTGCATTAAGATGGAATTAAGGCAGGGTTAAGAAAACTGCAAGAAAAGTGCTGAGTTATTCCATCTTGGAATGAACTTTCGGGAAAATCAAGGCGAATATCCCCCTTTTCATTTGCTGAAATCTGTTGTATTATGAATAACAGATATGGAATCTGAGCAAAATGCGCCTGGATGAAGCGCAAACAGGAATGATAAGAAAAATAAAGGGCAATAAGGGGAGAGCTACGATGGACGAAAAAGATTACGAGCTGCTGCACGCGCTGGACGAGACGCGCAACATCACCCACGCAGCGGACAAACTGTACATGACCCAGTCGGCACTGTCCAAGCGCATCAAGGCGCTGGAACAGGAGCTGGGGGTGGAGATCGTCCTGCGCTCGCGGCAGGGCATCCGCTTCACGCCGGCCGGTGAACAGGTGCTGCTCCACAGCGCCGCCGCCGCCCGCGAGATGGAAAAGATGCGCCGCCAGCTGGCCTCCATCCAGGGCGAAGCCTGCGGCACCCTGCGGGCCGGCATCTCGGTGAACTTCTCCTACTACCGCCTGCCCGAGGTGCTGACCGAGTACCACAAAGCCTACCCGAAGGTACGCCTCGACATCGCCACCGGCCACAGCCGGAACATCTATCAGCAGATGCTGGACTCTTCGCTGGACGTGGCAGTGCTGCGGGGCGAGTATCCGTGGGACGGTACCCAGTTCCTGCTCTCGCAGGAGAATATCTGCCTGATCTGCAGCGAGGAGAACAAGGACAGGCCCATCTCCGATTACCTTTATATCGACCACAGCAGCGACGCCACCATCAGCGCCCAGATGGCCCGCTGGCGCTATGAGAACGGCGTGACCAACGATGCGGGCAATTTTGTGGTGGATAACATCATGGTCTGCCGCGAGATGGTGGAGCGGGGCCTTGGCTGGGCGCTGATACCGGAAGTGGCGCTGGATAACTTCAAGGGCTATGTCAAGCCCTGCACCTTCGAGAACGGTGAGCCCTTCGTCCGGCGCACCTATATTTTCTGCCAGAGAGACGCCGCTGCACTGCCGCAGGTGCAGCTCTTTATGGACATGCTCAAAAAGCACCGCTGAGAGGAGAAAAACATGGAAACGACTGTTTCGCTGGTCCAGATGCTGGATGCACGGGAGCGCCGGGTGCAGTATCAGCAGGAGCTGCTGGCCCGGTACCACAAGCCTCTCATCTGCTTTACCATGAATATCTGCGGCCCGATAAAGGATTCGCCCCTCATCCGGCGGGGCTTTGCGCGGGGGCGTCAGCTGCTGCGCCAGCAGTTTCTGCGGGCAAAGCTGACGCCGCTGTATCAGGACGCCGTCCGGGAAGTGACCGGCTGCGAGGCATTCTATGTGCTGGACGCCGACCCGCTGACCATCAAGAAATTCACCACCGACATCGAGGACGCCACCCCGCTGGGGCGACTGTTCGACATGGACGTCATTCGCCCGGACGGCCTCAAAGTGGACAGAGAAGAGCTAAACCTCGAAGGCCGCCGCTGTCTCATCTGCGGCGGGCCTGCTAAGGTGTGCAGCAGCCGCCGCATCCATACCGTGGCCGAACTGCAGGAAAAGACGACGGAGATCCTGACCGAGGCCCGGGACGCGCAGGACATCGCCGACGCGGCCCGTCTGGCCGTCCGCGCCCTGCTCTACGAAGTGACCACCACCCCAAAGCCCGGCCTTGTGGACCGGCGCAACAGCGGAAGCCACAGGGACATGGATGTGTTCACCTTCATGGACAGCGCTGCGGCGCTCTACCCCTATTTTGAAGCCTGCGCCCGGACGGGCCGCGAGACGGCGGAACAGCCCGCGCCCGAGACCTTCGCGGCCCTGCGGCCTCTGGGTTGTGAGGCCGAGGGCGAGATGCTGGATGCCACCGGCGGCGTCAACACCCATAAGGGTGCTGTCTTTTCGGTGGGCATCGTCTGCGCAGCGCTGGGACGCCTCGATCGCTCCCTTTGGGTGGATGCAGCCCGGGTGCTGGCGGAAGCATCCGCCATGACGGCGGGCCTGACCGAGAAGGATTTTGCAGGCGTCACCGCCGAGAACGCCGCCACCGTGGGCCAGAAGCTCTATATCCAGTACGGCATCACCGGTGTGCGCGGGCAGGTGGAAGCCGGACTTCCCACGGTGCTGAATGTCGGTCTGCCGGTGCTGGAAGAGGGCCTTGCCAAGGGTTACGACTTCGACCGCGTCGGCGGCGGCGCACTGCTGGCCATCCTGGCCAACAGCACCGATACCAACATCATTGCCCGCTCGAGCCGGGAGCGTCAGCTGGCCCTCACCGAAGAACTGAAAGCCCTTCTGGCCCAGACACCTTACCCGGATAAAGATGCGCTCGCGGCGCTGGATGACCGGTTCATTGCGGAAAATCTCTCGCCCGGCGGCAGTGCCGACCTGCTGGCGCTGACCTGGCTGCTCCATTTTGTTACTACTGAGGGGAATATCGATGAGTGAATATACCATTTCGCAGGTCTATCCGACCGATAAAACCGTTCTGGCCCAAATCGACACACTGCTGGGTCAGGAGGGCATCCGCCGCGACGGCAATCTGGACTACATCTGCGCCATGTTCGACGAGGAATACAACGTCATCGGCACCGGCAGCTGCTTCGGCAACACCCTGCGGTGCTTCGCCGTCAGCAGCGCCCATCAGGGCGAGGGTCTGCTGAACCAGATCATCACCCACCTCATCGAAGTGCAGTGTGCGCGGGGGAATATGCACCTGTTTCTCTACACCAAGGTAAAAAGCTCCAAGTTTTTCGGCGACCTCGGCTTCTACGAGATCGCCCGGGTGGAGGATACCCTTGTCTTCATGGAGAACCGCCGCGACGGCTTCGGGGCCTATCTGCGCGATCTGGAAAAGACCAAAACCGAGGGCAAAAGTGCGGCCCTCGTCATGAACGCGAACCCTTTTACCCTCGGTCATCAGTATCTTGTGGAAAAAGCCGCTGCCGCCTGCGACACGCTCCACCTGTTCGTGGTCAGTGAGGACGCCAGCCTCGTGCCTTTCGCCGTGCGCAGGAAGCTGGTGGAGGCGGGCGTGGCCCATCTGCCCAACGTCGTGCTCCACGACAGCGGCCCCTACATCATCTCGAATGCCACCTTCCCCAGCTACTTCCTGAAGGATGAGGCCGCTGTCATCGACGGCCACGCCCGGCTGGACCTCGCCGTCTTTACGAAAATCGCGGCGGCGCTGAACATCACTGCCCGCTATGTGGGCGAGGAGCCTGCCAGTCAGGTGACGGGGCTTTACAACCAGATCATGTGCGAGCAGCTGCCCAAAGCGGGCATTGAGTGTGTCGTTGTACCCCGCAAAGAAGCAAACGGCAAGGCCATCAGTGCTTCCACCGTCCGCCAGTGCCTGCAGAGCGGCGACTGGGATACCCTCGAGACGCTGCTGCCCAAGACCAGCCTCGACTATTTCCGCAGCCCGGAGGCAGAGCCGGTGCTGGCACGCATCCGCAATGCGGGCAATGTCGTGCATTACTGAGAAGAACTTCCTCTCTCTTTGTGGTCATGACAACGAAAAGCGCAAACCAAAAAAGCAGACGCTGCACAAAGCGTCTGCTTTTTTGGTATCATTCAGTTTGTGGTCTGGGCGGCGGACTGTATCATCTTCCAGACAGACTCGATGCTCTGGCGTATCTGAGCCAGCGTGGCGATGTCCTCGTCACTCATCCGGGAAGCCGGGGGAGAGAGCACCGTCTTGGCAGAAGTCACCGTGCCGGTGAGCTGGATGTGGACGTTGTGGTCCGGGATGGTCAGCAGCACATGGATGGGCGTGGTCTTCGAGAAGAGAGCGTCCGTCGAAAAGCCGAGCACGAGGGTCGTGCCGTCGGCTGCGGCGGGGAACTGATAGTAGCGGTAGCCGTCTCGCGCGGCAGAAGGAGAGACTTTTTTCAGCCCCTTGAGCGAGAGGGTGAAGCCGGAAAGCTCCTGCAGCTCGACCTTGTTCGTCTCGACGCCCAGTACGGCGGCAGCCTGCGTCTGGGAGATGTAGTCTCCCAGACTCCACTCGGGCAGAAGAACGCTTGCGAGGGAGAGTTTATCGGTGACAGCCTGACGCAGAACGGTGTAGAGCTGCCCGATGTCGAAGAGCGTCTCTTCCGAGTCGATATAGACCCGGGTAAAGGGAGACGTCTTGACGGAGTCGTCTTCGTTGAGCTGGTAGAAAGAGAGCTGCAGCTTTCCGGGCGCATACTGGCCGCTGACGCTGCCGCTGGAAGCGTTCACCCGCTCGAGGATGTTCAGCAGCGGCGGCTTATCCGGGCTGTTGGGCGCTATCTCATACCGGAAGGTGAAGGATGCACCGGTTTGCAGAGCCGAGATTTTGCTGTGCAGCTGGAAAAAGACCACGCCCACAGCAGCCACTACAGCCACCAGTACGACCGCTAAAGCAACAAAAAGCGGATTGACACGTTTTTTTGGAGATGCCATCTGCAAGACCTCCTGTCATAGACTCTATGATTATAGCATACGAGCAGGCAGACGAAATGTCAAGCCGGAACTTGACGTTATCAGACGGTCAGCGTATACTGTCTGATACATCTTATATAAGGTAGAAGGAGGCAGAAATGAAAATAGCGATACTTGGCACCAGCGGCAGCGGGAAATCCACGCTGGCAAAGCGTCTTGGGGAGAGATACGGCCTGCCGGTGCTCCATATGGATACCGTGCATTTCCTGCCCGGCTGGGTGGAGCGGCCCTTCGCCGAGGAAGAAGCCATTGTCCGGCAGTTTCTCGACGAGAACGCAGGCGGCTGGGTCATCGACGGCAATTATAGCAAGACCTGCTATGCCCGTCGGCTGGAAGAAGCGGATAAGATCATCGTGCTCTGGTTTTCGCCGCTGGTCTGCCTCTGGCGGGCGGTACGGCGTTGGCAGCAGAACAAAGGCCGTGTGAGGGAGTCGTCTGCGCCCGGGTGCGAAGAGAAGATAGATGCCGAATTTGTCCGCTGGATCCTCCACGATGGGCGTACAAAGCAAAAGTGGGCGAAGATGGAGAGGATCGGGGAAAAGTACCCGGAAAACTATATATTGATCCGGAACCAGCGGGAGCTGGATGGGTTCTTGAAGGAACTTTGAACTGGTTGTCGCGCCGGTGGCGCGGGGGTAGAGCGCGATTACGCGGGGCTAAGTTCTCTTTTGCGTGCCAAAAGAGAACCAGAAAAGCACCCGCTA
>OGIK01001810.1_pt1 | contig 16487 bp, 15 predicted proteins | sample 1571781 | NCBI WGS metagenome assembly OGIK01 (sample SAMEA2581956, study PRJEB24529) | metagenome | biome: Human gut stool | place: China | collected 2011
TACATGCCTGTCACGCATGGGGTCACGGGTTCGAGTCCCGTACGCACCGCGAAAGCAAATAGCAAATTAAAGCAAAGCTCTGAAATTCAAGTATTTCAGAGCTTTTTCTTTTTCTCGCTCCGGCAAAAATGGGGACCCGAAATATCCGGTGCATAAGCAATTTTCGAGTTTCAGCTTTCTCAGACTTACATCACAAGAATAAGAAACTGAGCAGCAATGAATGGGCAGACCGTCCTCCGGATAGGGACAAAACTGGAAGAAGGTATAGGCAGAATCCACGTATGTCCCATGCTTTTTATTATGAAGGTTCATGTAAACCCTCGTCCCACGCACGTGGGCTCGACGGTTCACGCAGGCAAACCGGCGAACACACATGCGTGGGACGAAGTTTTGTAATAAGGTTTCGGGAATTATGCGCCAAGCTTCTCTGCATTACACACAGGACATGAAGGGAAAAAGTGCCCATATACGGGGAGCAAAAGCCATACTTCCGGCACTATAGACAACGGAGTTCGCCCCTTAATCACCATATTTGCACAAAGAAAACGGAAAATAAGCCCGAAATAGACATTAACAAATGTTATTTATTATAAACGAAAAACAGAAAAAAAACACGTGGTTAAATTCTTGCTGTCAGATAGTTAAAGCCGAATATGAGAAGAAAAAGTAGTGCTGGCAAAAATGATGATTTTTAAAATCGGGGTCTGACTTACGAACTACAACTGCATGTGTAAAATAGGATATTCTTTACCTTCTCCGTCCAAATCGGACCTTTTGTATACGCTAAAGCCTATATATTTATAAAAACCGACAGCTTGAATATTCTGCTCGTTCACATCGACTTTCGTTACCTGCAAATGATTTATGGCATAAGTAACCAGTTTTTCCCCAATTCCTGTGCCTCAATAATTATTGGTAATAAACAACATTTCAAGATTTCCTTCTGCAATTCTCATAAATCCGATTAAGATTCCCTCCTGTTCAAACCCGAATAGAATGACATACTGAAAATATACCGGAAGCTGTTCCTTATAGTATAGACAATCTTCCTCTTTAAGAAAATCATGTGTACTCAATACTGCACTTTCCCAAATTTCTATCAAACGTGGATAATCCGTAACTTTAATTTTTCTAATCATAATTGTAATTGCTATTTAAAACCGCAAAGTTCGGAACTTATACATTCAATACACTGAACCCAAGTTAAAAAATACGTTTACGGATTTTGCTTAGTACTTGTGGCATGATACCCAAATAAGAAGCTATATCTTTGAGTGGTATATAGTTTAATGTAATGCCATATCCTTCAATCATCTGTAGATAATACTATTCAGGAGAATATTTAATCAAGTCGATATTTCTTTTCAAGAGTTTACTCAGTAGTATAGCATTCAAATCTTCAAATACAGTTTTTACCTTAGGAATAGCAGTATACAGTTCATCTACTCGCTTCTTGTCTATTCGGTAAATAACGCTATCTACAATTGTCTGCACATTAAATGCAGATCATGTTTGTAAGGTAAAAGACATGTTCGACATTGAAAACGTACCTTCTTTACAAAACCAAAAAATTTACTCTTCCCCTTTATGATTCAAAAGCCAACAACGCAATATCCCATCAAAAACGAAATAACTATATCTTTCTATTTCTCCTTCCTTAATCAAAAATGTATCTTTACTAATCAATATCCGCTCAAAATATTGGTCAAATGACTTAGATTCCTCCAAATTAAAAATATTGATGCTAAAATTAAATCCTTTAAGTAATTTTTCTAAAAAGCATAATATTTACAGACTATAGTTTTCATCAGTTTTGATAGCCGATTTTTATTCCAGAATACCGAAACGAACCAAGGCGTTCCGGACACCATTCTCATCCACCGCCTCCGTTATATAATCGGCAACGCTTTTCACAGCCTCGGAAGCTCCTCCCATAGCTATTCCCATCCCGGCTGCACGAATCATGGAAATATCATTCCCGCCATCACCAAAAGCGATGGTTCTTGAAACATCAAATCCATAATAGGAAGCAAACTCATTGATACCCATAGCCTTGTTTACTCCCGCCACATTGACATCCGCGAAGAAAGGGTTCCATCTGGAAACAGAAAGTCCGGGAAGTTGTGCCATTACTTCTTTTTCCATTTCTTCATCACAATATATGCATAACTGACAACATTCGCCTCCCATAAACTCTTTTTCGATGTCTGCCACCGGCGGTGTAGGGTGATTGACCAGCCTGGCCAATTCGATGACGGTCGGGTTGAGTTCGTTGACAAAAATACCTTTATTCGTTTCGATAGCCAGAGCAAACCCATAATGTTGAGCCAATACCAGTACCCTCTGAAAATCCTTTTCGGGAATCTGTTTACGAGATATAGGAGTGCCATCTCTCAGTACACAATCGGACCCATTCAAAGCTATCACTGCATCGTATGGAATCTCTTCAAGTTCGTGAAGATCGGTAAACGCCCTCCCAGTTGCTATTATGATTTTTATACCGGATTCATGAACTTGCTGCAACGCTTCGATAGCCGACTGCGGAACGCGGTGAGTGTCGAAACTCACCAATGTTCCGTCTACATCTAAAAATATAGCTTTGGTCTCCATTATAAAATATTTTGGTCTAATAAATTCATTCTATCTGCATCATCTCAATTTTGTGAATATCTATATTCATTCGGTGCAACTCCCGTTGCTTTCTTAAACACCAGACTGAAATATTGCACACTCGGATAGCCCAGCCGACGCGCTACGGCAGCAGGTGTATTACCGCCTTCCGATAACATTTTCTTGGCCGTGTACAAGCATTTGAACTGGAAGTATTCAGCCAATGTCTTACCCGTCTCAAACCTCAGCAAATCATCAAAGTAAGCCGTCGAAAGATTCAGTTTTTCGGCACAGCATCCGGAAGTGGGCAGCTTCCCCTCCTGCAACTTTCCGGAAGTGATATACTCGTCCAATATCCCTTCCATTTTCCCCAGAATCATCTTGTTCTTATTCTCACGGGTGATGAATTGCCGCTCATAGTAACGTGAGCAATAATCCAGCAGCAATTCGATGTGACGGGACAGGATGGTATTGCTATGCGTATCAATGGAATGATGAAGTTCATCATCAATATTCTCAAGGCAACACGTCACTTTGGCCGTTTCGCGCTGTGACAGATGCAACGCCTCCTCCTTGCGGTAGAAAAAGAAAGTATAGTTGTCGATATGATTCTTTAACGTAGTACAAAGCAATAAATCGGGATGAAATGCCAGCAGCCAACCTTTGTCCGGAAGCGTATTGTTCTTGTTCATCCGGAATATCTCGCCGGGAGTAAGAAATACCATCGTAGCATTGGAATAATCATAATATTTCCGTCCGCAGCAGTCACAATCCCCTTCACAGTCCTCAATCAGTAGGATGGCATAGAATTCAAACTTCACAGCATCCTGATACACACTAGGATTTTCCAGATTAATAATGCTTACCTGAGGATGCAACGTTTTACATCCCAGGCACCGGTTACATTCACATACGGTCTTTATGTCCAATGTATTGTCTTTCATCACCTATAAAGTCATTCTCATTATTGTAACTTCAGATATATAAAATCTTAAGGATATGTTTTCCACACCTTCACAATATACCAATTACAAAATTAGAGGAAAATCCAGACATCTTCACTACCCTTATTACGGATTATATAACCTTAGTTACTGTTTTTATATCTGGCTACGTGACTTCATCTCCAGATACTTGTTTATCACGTCCACAGAAAGATTTTCCGGTGTAGTCAGCACAGAACTGATGCCGTGCTGCTTCAAGGTGGAGACTATCAGCCGTTCCTCGAATACAAATTTCTCGGCAATGACATGGCGGTAATACCCTTCCGTATCCCTCGCAGGAGTGGCGACGTACTCTTTCAGAGCGGCATCTTCGAAGAAGATGACCAGCAACCGGTGCTGGCGGTTCAACTGCTGCAAATAAGCCAACTGGCGATTCAAGCTGCCGATGCCGGAAAAATTGGTATACAGCACCAAAAGACTGCGTTTGTTGACGCGCTTGTTCAAATGTACGCACAATGAGGAAAAGTCGGTCTCCCCAAAAGTAGTCTGCTGGCTGTAAAGGTTCTCCAATAACGCCTGCATTTGTCCGGGCTGTCGGGAGGCGGAGATAAATGTATCAAAGTGCTCATTAAACGTTACCAGTCCGGCTTTATCCTCCTTCCGCATGACAACGTACGAAAGAACCAGGGAGGCATTAATAGCATAGTCCAGCAAGGTCATCCCGCGAAATGCCTGCTGCATAATCCGCCCCTTGTCTATCACGTTATAGATTTGCTGGGAACGCTCGTCTTGATAGACATTTACCATAAGTTCGTGCCTCCGGGCGCTTGCTTTCCAGTTTATCGTGCGGTAATCGTCGCCTTTCACATACTCCTTTATCTGTTCGAACTCCGTATGATGCCCCACCCTGCGGATACGTTTGATGCCCAATTCCGTCAAGTTGTCGCTGATAGCAAGCAACTCATAACGATGGAGCATCAGATAGGACGGATATACCTTGACATCCAGCGGAGCATCGCAAGTATATCTGCGGGAAAGCAATCCCATTCTGCCTGCCACAAACACCCGAATCCGTCCGAAAGAGTAAATCCCCCGCCGCGTGGGACGCAGATGATACGTAATCGTCCTGCCCTCATTCGCCTGGAGCCTCATCCGGAAATCAATATTCCGCAACTGGAATGCAAAAGGAATCTCATCCACCACTTCCACAGCCACCGGATGCGGATAACTGCTCTCCACACGTATGTTCACGGTGTTTTCATCTCCGTTGGAGAAGCGGGTAGCACACTGGCGGAATGCCCGGATGCCGCGAATGCGATAGAGCATCACCCCATCCACCAGCGCCGACACCGCCAAAACAAAAAGCGCCCACTGCCCGATTGCAAAGAATGGAGCAAAGACGTACCCGATACCCATCAGCAGGACTATCAGAACAAGAGCAATATAGAATCGGCGGCCCAGTCTCACTTCGGCACTTCCACCTTATCAATCAGACGTTGCGTCACCTTTACCGGCGAATAGCCTTCCATCTCGGCTTCCGCTGTCAATATCAAGCGATGCTGAAGCACATACGGAGCAACGAACTTAATATCCTCCGGTGTCACAAAGTCACGTCCCTGCAACAGTGCATATGCCTTGGAGGCCTGCATCATTGCCACGGACGCACGCGGAGAAGCTCCTAAATATACAGCCTTGCTGGTACGCGTCTGCTGTACAATCAACGCGATGTACTGAAGCAGCGTGCGGTCTACAAACACGTGTTCCATCAGCCTGCGCAACGAAAGCAGTTCTTCTTTTGTGAGCACGGGCGCCAGGCTCTCCAACTTCACCAACGAAGCATTGGCGTGGTGGCGCTCCAGGATGTCCACCTCCTCCTCCAATGAGGGATATCCCATGGTTATTTTCATCAGGAAGCGGTCCAGTTGCGCTTCAGGCAACTTATAAGTCCCCTCCTGCTCCACCGGATTCTGGGTTGCCAGAATCGTATAGAGTTCTCCCATCTGATGCGTGGTACCGTCAATGCTGACCTGCCGTTCTTCCATAACCTCGAACAAGGCTGCCTGCGTCTTGGCGGGAGCGCGGTTTATCTCGTCCACCAGCACGAGGTCGGCAAACACCGGTCCTTGATGAAAGTCAAAGTCATTGGTTTTCATGTTGAAGACCGTAGTACCCAACACATCACTCGGCATCAAGTCCGGAGTAAACTGAATGCGGCTGAAGTCCGCCTTAATCAAGCGTGCCACCAGACGGGCAAGCAGTGTCTTTGCCACCCCCGGCACTCCCTCCAGCAACACATGGCCGTTTGCCAGGACAGCCGTCAGTACCAGGTCCACTATCTGCTCCTGCCCCACTATGACCGTAGCAATCCGGTCCTTCAACGCTTGTATCTTCTCGGAAAAGAGAGTCAAGTCCACCCGTTTTTCTGTGTTCTCTTCCATAAATATCTTCTTTATATATGATTGATTATTTCATTCATTTTATCGACAAGCCGTTTCATCTCCTTCTCAGAGATGCTGCGCCCTCCGTACACCACCGGCCTCACCTCGCGGATGAACGCGGCTATTTCCCCCGCTTCCATACCCGTCTTCCGGGCAATCCTGCCGAAAGAGCGCTCATCCTCTGCCACTTCCTCCACATCCACTTGTATTTCCCTCCTCAGTTCCTCCGCAAAATAGAGATATTTCTTGCGGACTAAGTCAGCATGGTCCTTCTTCTGATAATAAAGAGTACCTATCAACTCTGCAAACTCCAAAGACTTATTTTCCGGTTCGCGGATAACCGGAATGGCGCGCTGCTTCCTGCGGGCTGTAAATATCATAAAGAGCAGGATGGAAACCATACTCAAGTACAATGCCCAGCGAAGCGGCGGCTGCGAAAGGAAATAGCGAAAAGGAGACATCTGTACCTGGGCTGTTTCTTTCATATAGCCTTCGGTACGGACAATGGGAAATCCACCCATCTGGGACAATATACGAAAAAGATAAGCCGCATTCTTCCCATCCAGCACACCATAGTTCGTAAAAAGCAGGGGAGTGGAAGCCAGTATAACTTCCCCCTTTCCCCAAGAAACCGACATGGCAACCGGATGAGCAGCTTCTCCGGTAACAGTTTTTTCCGCCAACACTTTACTAGAAATGGAATCTGCAAAGAAATAAGACTGACAAAGTTGGGGATAGAAACAGAAAGTCTGCTGCGGATAAACCGCCGAATCCCCCACCCAGCACAAACTGTCTTTCGAAAGCAATGCAGTGGCATATTTTTTCAAAGCCGACGGACTGAAATAGGAATAGCTGCACTCAAATCCCAGCGTATCTTTCAAAATACGGCTGAAAGAGCTCCCCGCCAGCATAATCCGGTCTCCCCGTCCCGCCATCTTCAACATCGCCTCCACATCTACATCCGTCAAATGCAGGTTATCGGTAACAACCAGTATTCCGCGGCGGAGCGTCGTATCTTCCTGCTCCAGTTCATAAAAAGTCTTTCTCGACAACGAATATCCCTTCGGCAACGATGAAGACAGCAGGCTATCGAACACGGCACAGCCGAACGGTTGCTTGTCATAATGGCTGAACGTAGGGTTCCAGACAAACTTCTTTGGCAGACGGCACTCTATCGCAAACATCAACACCAGAAAAACAATGATACCGGCTATAAACCAATGGTTCCCCTTCATGCCGCCCCTCCTTTCTCCACTTCTTTCTGCAAATCCCGCATCGCATGGAACAAAGTTTCGGTCGCTTCAAAATTTCCGTAACGTACTCGTAGAAAATGGTTGGTCATTTGGCGGAAAGCTGGCAGACGGACTTCATAGATATATTGTGTAGGCGTTTTATATAACTGCCAGTCTATACGTTTTCCATCGCTGAGCTGTTTCAGCGTCTGCAGATAGAGCAAACGCACTGCCTCCCGATAATCCGTCCGGGCAAGCGCATCGGCAATTCTTTCCGCAAAATCCACTCCATAGATGGTATCCTCCCCCACTGTATAGGGCAGGGTACTCTTGCGCGAACGCATGAACAGTTCCGGACGCTTCTTGTACACAAACCAGATGACCAATACCAGGATAAGAACGGCAATGCATATCAACACGACCTCCGAATATTCTGCCACCAACGTATTCCCGAATATCTTGTCCAGCAGCTTGCCGAACCATCTGCTGAACCACTCAAGTACATTAATTTCGGGAGCTATCAGCTCACGGCTGTAAGCAAACGCCGGGTCGGACTGCCAAACGGCAACCTGTGCAGTATCACAAACCAGTGTATCAGCCGGAGCCATATTCATAGTCCGTTATCAGAGTTTATCAAAATTGTCAATATCACTCTCCACCATCACATAATCTATCTTTTCCGAAGCATGACCGTATTGATAAGCCAGTCCCAGCAATGAGAAAATCATGGACATATAAACGCCGAATGCCTGGACCACCGCCAGCAGATAAAGCACAAAGCTATAGGCTGCCGATACAGTGGCACCGCCACCTGCATCAGTCATTGCAAAGATATATTTCACAATAGTCCCGATATACCATGGAATCATCGTCACTCCCTGCAAGATGGCGGCGATGAATCCCATAACAATGGAAATCAGTACGATACCTCCCCAGGTAGCGAAACCCAGTCGGTAGGCCTTCTTCAAGGCATCTATGATATAGATATCTTCGAACAGATAGACTGGAGTCCAAATAGCAAGTGGCACAGACACCACCACAACGAGCAGAACGAACAAGAACGCAATCGCCATGAACGGAATGACGGTGGCTATAAAACCAACAATAAGCCCTACAAACAGCACCAAAAGCACACCGACAATCATTATCAGAAATACCCTTCTGACATTACGGAACAACAAGGGCTTCAGCATCCCTAACGTCACTCCCTCCAAGCGTTCTTCCCGTTCATTGTAAGTACGGACCAATGCGTAGACCAAAGAGGTCAGCATGACAGTTCCTAGCAGATAGAGAACGGCATACAGACTGTAATAAGTCACCAGTGCCATGATGGACGCTCCGACAACAGAAGAGTCGAACGAGCCTCCGGTCATATCACCCAGAGCCATTGTACCGCTCATCAGCCCGTTCAAGCTCAGTCCCTGAAGCAGACAAAGCGGCAACATCAGATATGTGGTGAATTTCATCAACGGCTTCCAATTCTCTTTGATAAAATCAAAGGTAGCAGTTAGTTTCTCTCCAAAAGAACGTTGTACATACAGTGCGATTTTAGGTTTCTGTGCTTCCATGCTTCTTTCTGTTAGGTAAATAAATATAATAAAAAAAGATAAACGACAAAGAGAGTAGAATAAAGCCGAACCTCAAAGCATCCGGAAGTTCGGTATGGCGGGTAACGAATCCTTCTATAAATCCTGCCATGATGAATACGGGTACCGTACCCACCACTATTTTCAGTCCTTTTTTGGCTCCCCGTTTGAAAGATTCCAGCCTTGAATAGGTTCCGGGAAAGAGCCATCCGTTGCCCAGGGCAAGACCGGCAGCACCGGCTATAATAATCGCCCAGATTTCGAGTGTCCCGTGCAGCCAAATGGCAAGGAAGGACTCCCAAAGCAAGTCGTGCTGATAAAAGAAGGTTTGGAAAGCCCCTATCATGATACCATTGTTAAGGAGCATGTATCCGGTGCCAAAACTGGTCAGCAACCCCATGGCAAAGCAGTTGAAGGAGACCATGATATTGTTCAGCGTGATACTCAGAAACATGGGGAACTCGGAGGAACCGTTATATACAGCCATGGGTTCACCATTAGCGATATTGTTCAAAGTCATATCCACATAGGAGTTTCCTAAAATCAAACGCACAAAATCGGGATCTCCGGCAGCGGATACCACTCCTATCAATGCGCTGACCACAAATATAATGAAGGAAGCCACCAGCTCACGGCGTGCATCGTGCATGGCCGAAGGCACTTCACGGATCCAGTAGGTGATAATTCTTGACCATTTCTCGCGCTTGTTTCTATAAATGCGGTTGTGCAATGCCGAGGCAAGATTGTTCAGATAGATAGTGATGCGGGAAGCGGGGAAATGCGTTTGGGCAAAAGCCAGATCTGCCGTAAGCTCCGTATATGCGTCGGCAAGTTCATCGGGAGACAGACTTTCCGCCTGCTCCACCATTGTTTCTGCTCGTTTCCATTTTTCGATGTTCTGCCGGATAAACGTCACTTCTTTCATACCCCATGACTATTTCAGAGAAGTTTTGTCTGAAATAGGTAACAAAAATAAGAGAATAATGATATATTTGCAATGAAATACTAAAAATGTTTTATCAGGAATGGCAGAATCTACAATTATCACCGGACAATTTGTCCGCATCAGTCAAACGCCTGCCAGTATCGGTGAGCGGCTCATTGCACTGGCCATAGATTATATTCTGCTCGGATTCTATGTATTTTCTACTTTGGCCTTGTTTTCACGGATTCATCTACCCTCTGATTTCACGATGCTTTTCTTTTTTACCATTGTCTACCTGCCAGTCTTGCTTTATGCATTTCTCTGCGAAATGTTCAACCAGGGACAAAGTTTCGGCAAGCGGCTGATGAACATTCGTGTCGTAAAGGCAGACGGCTCCACGCCCGGCATAGGCTCGTACCTGCTCCGATGGCTTCTCTTCCCTATCGACGGACCGGTGACCGGTGGTCTGGGACTTCTGGTCGTCCTTTTGACCAAAAACAGCCAGCGAATGGGAGACCTTGCCGCCGGCACCATGGTAATCAAGGAAAAGAATTACCGCAAGATACACGTCAGCCTCGATGAGTTCGACTACCTGACCAAAGACTACCGACCTACCTATCCACAAGCTTCCGACTTGTCATTGGAGCAAATCAACGTCATTACTCGGACCCTGCAATCGGGTAAGAAAGACCGTACACGACACATTGCCTCCCTTGCGAAAAAAGTGCAGGTACTTCTCTCCATCACTCCTCATGACGGTAACCCGGAAAACTTTCTTCAAACCATTCTCCGGGACTACCAGTATTATACCTTGGAAGAAATTTAATACAAACTTCCAACAAAACCCAAGAAGTGTTAAGTCTTACGCTTATTTAAGATTCAAGCTGCATCTTTTTGGTTTTTCATTTGTTAATTAACTAGAAGGTCTTAACTAAATAACAAAGAACAATTATGAAACGAATCATTACATTAATCACACTGGTGTTGGTAAGTGCATCGACCCTGATGTATGCACAGAGTAGCAGCGAAACACGCCAAGCAGAGCGTAAAGCCCAACGCGAAGCCCAGAAAGCACGCGAAAAAGCGGAAAATGAAAGGAACTATACCATTGCCGTCCAGGCATTGAAAGAGGGCAAGTTTGTATTGGAAGCAGACCAGCTGGTGTTCAAGAGAGGACGGAGCGCATTTGTTTCATCGACAACAAACTTCGTTCTGATGGACGGTGAACACGCATCCGTACAAATAGCTGCCAACAATGCCCTTGCAGGCCCCAACGGAATAGGCGGCATCACAGTGGACGGCAGCAGAAAGGAAATGAAAATCACGACCGACAAAAAGGGAAACGTGAATTGCAGCTTCAGCGTACAAGGCATCGGAATATCCGCACAAGTGTATATCACACTGACCAACGGCGGCAATAATGCATCGGCAAGAATCAGCCCGAACTTCAATTCGAATACCCTGACGCTGAACGGAGTCCTGGTTCCATTGTCCCAGTCAAACGTTTACAAAGGGCGGGCTTTATAAAACACCCCTTTTGTCCGTACAAAGTATAAAGAAAAGAAGATATTCATATCGTGTTCGCATTCTGTTAATATCGTGTAGACACGATATTAACAGAATGCGATACAAGGAATTAATAAACAGTTATACAGAATATTAATTCCTTGCATCGTACATAAAGGGAGCTAACAGAATGTGGACATTTATTCTTTTATCTGTTGACACGTTGGGCAATAATATACCGAACCACCCATATAAGCCTCTTTTATGATGGTACTGCCACAACGGAGACAAGGATTCTTCCATGTTTTGGCAGAAAGAATGGTTTTGTAACCTCCGGCGTTGCCATAAAGATCTGTTTGCGTATCGCGTCCACCCTCGAACGTCATATCCACCAATGTTTCTTTTAGAGCATTAAAAAGAACTTCTTTCTGATTATCCGACAGAAATAGCACTTTCTGTTTGGGATTTATCCGTGCATTGAACAGAATATCCTGCGTTACGCCGTTACCTACACCGGGAATACGCTGATTGGTTGCTAATAGAGCTTTAGCAGAGAGGGTCTTCTTTGCTTCGGCAACGAGTTTCTCAAATTCCGCTTCGGTGTATTTATCGCTCAACGGCGAAATGCTTTCCCGACTCAATTTATAGTACTTATTGTCGATATAGCTATCAGGGTAAACATTGATAAAACCATACATTGCAACCGTGAAGACAAGGAATGAATCATCATTAAACGTCAGCAACAACTGGTAATTGGCAGGAATCTCATCTCCCGCACTATAATAACGGACACTGACTCCGTCGCCTATGTTCATGATCACATTATCCGAAAGATTGAAATTGACAAACATGCCATATCCTTCGGATGAAAGGATGGTTTTGCCTACGAGCAGTTTACCATACTCCGACGGTTCACCGTTATAGAACGTAAACTTATGCGGTTTGGTGGCATTAAATACCTGCGTGATTGTTTTACCGCTCAAGGCGTTGTTCACTTGTTTGCTCAAGGTGATAACTTCGGGTAATTCTAACATATTATCTTACTTTTATTTTCGATAGGGATATATATTTCCGTTAATAACTCGTCAATAGCCGTGTTGCCAGGTGTATTATAATCAATATCACTCATTATTTTAACCGGACCACTTCCCCTATAATAGGCATCAACACGTTCAATGAGTCTTTCTCTTTCAGATTCATGGCATTCTTCAGCGGTTCGTCCCAGCGGTGTCTAGCCAAAGCATATTTGGAATGATGAACAGTCAGAATCTTTTCCGCATTCAAGTCCCTGGCCGCTTGCCCCAAATATTGGGGCATGGTATGGATATATTTCCAATCTTCGTTATACTGCCCATTCTCCAATATGGCAAGGTCAATGCCGGGATATTGCTTGCCTATTTCGACAAAATGCGTGTCATATCCGCTATCACCACCCATATAAATCTTCTGCGAAGGGGTTTCGATAAGGAAAGAAGCCCATAATGCCTGATTTGCCTTCAACGAGCGGCCCGAAAAATGCCGGGCGGGCAAGCAATGAAGCAGAAATCCCTTATCCAGTACAGTATCTTCAAACCAATCTAGCTCAACCAGGGATGATTTGTCAAATCCCCAATACTCGAAATGTTCGCCTACCCCCAAAGGACAGACCACCTTGCCTACCCGGTTTTTCAGCTGCATCACCGTCTCATAATCCAGATGGTCCCAATGGTCATGTGATATCACCAGATAGTCAATCTCCGGCATATCGGCAGGCTTGTAGGCATCCGCCCCTTTGAACGGCTTGTTTACAAACGAAACCGGAGAAGCCACACAAAATACGGGGTCTACCAGTATACGCTTTCCGTCTACCTGGATAAAATAGGATGAATGTCCGAACCATACCAATACATTCTCGTCCTTGCTTATCTTGCTGAGGTCCGTCTTTATAACCGGAATCTCTTTTTCAGGACGTAAATCGGTTTCTTGCTTAAACAAGAATCCCCAGAAAGCTCCCAAACGTCCCTTTTGGGAAGTCATCATCATCGTACTGTGCAGATTCCGGAATTCTCCGTCTTTGTAATGAGGCGACTTCTTTATCCTCTCCAACCGTTCTCCTTGAGGAGCCCTCCCGAAACTCGGCTGATTGACAAAAACGAATCCCGCTATGACCGCAACAGCCACAATACCCACTATAATGCCAACTATCATACGTACTCTTTTCGTTTTTAATGAATTCATATTCAATGAAGCTACATTTACAGCTGCAAATATAGTCGAATTGTTATTAAATCACTATCTTCGCGCCCAATTTACGGAATCAATACAATAAAGAAATAAAAAGCCAACAAAGAAATGAACACACACAGTCTATGTTGCATCGGTTATATTACCCAAGATAAAGTCGTAACCCCTAAAAATACCATATATATGCCGGGAGGCACCTCCTTCTACTTCGCACATGCCATCAAGCACTTGAATGCTAACGATTTTCTATTGGTAACAGCTTTGGCTGATACTGACATGGGCATTGTGGAAGACATTCGGAAAGAAGGTATTTCCGTCAAAGCCTTGCACAGCACACATTCCGTCTGTTTCGAGAATATTTATGGAGAAAATCAAAACGAACGTACACAACGTGTCACGGCAAAAGCAGACCCTTTCACCGTGGAAGGTTTGAAAGATACCGATGCACGGATTATCCACTTGGGCAGTCTGCTTGCCGACGACTTCTCTTTGGAGGTCATCAAGTTCTTGTCCGGAAAGGGACTCCTCTCGGTAGATGTGCAGGGATTTCTCCGCAAAGTGGATAATGAAAAAGTGCTGGCAGTAGACTGGCCGGAAAAGAAAGAAGCATTGAAGTATATCCATATTCTGAAAGCCAACGAAGCTGAAATGGAAGTACTGACCGGATGCAGTGAACCGCACGAAGCCGCATTGCTGATTGCAGACTGGGGCGTCAAGGAAGTGCTGCTGACCCTGGGAGATAAAGGTTCGCTGATATATGCCCAAGGAGAATTTCACGAAATCCCCGCCTATCCTGCCCTTCAGATTACAGATGCAACAGGATGTGGAGACACCTATATGGTGGGGTATCTGTATATGCGCAACAAAGGTGCATCCCACCGGGAAGCGGGATGCTTTGCTGCCGCCATGTGCACCATAAAACTACAATCACACGGGCCATTCTGCGGAACGGAAGAAGCGATAAATAACGTGATAAAAGGATAAAGTGATAGGGTGATATAACACCCTACCATCTTTATTTATAATCCGAATTTTTTCAAATCATCTTCCACACTACCGATACCTGCGATATGAAACATATCAACCAGTACCTTCACAACATTCGGAGAAAGGAAAGCGGGCAATGTGGGGCCTAAGTGAATATCCTTCACCCCGAGACTCAGTAATGCCAACAATACAATAACCGCCTTCTGTTCGTACCATGCTATGTTGTAGACAATGGGAAGTTCGTTGATGTCATTCAGCCGGAATACTTCTTTCAGCTTCATGGCTATCACGGCCAGTGAATAACTGTCATTGCACTGTCCGGCATCCAATACACGGGGAATGCCGTTGATGTCTCCCAAACCAAGTTTATTATAGCGGTATTTGGCACAACCTGCGGTCAGGATAACGGTATCTTGCGGCAAGGCTTTGGCAAACTCCGTATAGTAATCGCGGCTCTTCATACGTCCGTCACAGCCTGCCATTACGATAAAGCGGCGTATGGCTCCGGTCTTCACGGCATCTACCACCTTGTCTGCCAGTTGCAGTACCTGGTTATGGGCAAAACCACCGATAATCTCTCCATGCTCTATCTCCACCGGCGGCTGGCATTGTTTGGCAATCTCTATGATTTCAGAGAAGTCTTTCCTGCCTTCCGCATCCTTATCAATATACTTGCAACCCGGATAACCGGTAGAGTTGGTGATGAACATACGCTCTTTATACACTGCATTAGCCAAAGGAGGAACGATGCAGTTGGTGGTAAACAGAATCGGTCCGTTGAAGGAAGTGAATTCTTCACGCTGTTTCCACCAGGCATTGCCATAGTTGCCTACAAAATGAGAATATTTCTTGAAAGCAGGATAATAGTGGGCAGGCAGCATTTCACCATGTGTATAGACGTCTATCCCCGTACCTTCTGTCTGTCTCAATAATTCTTCCATATCCTTCAAGTCATGGCCGCTAATCAAAATTCCCGGACGATTCTTCACACCGATATTCACCTTTGTAATTTCGGGATTACCGTAAGTACCGGTATTGGCAGCATCCAGTAGAGCCATTGTCTTTACTCCGAACTCACCAGCTTCGAGAACCAGCTTCACCCATTCCTCTGCCGATAGAGACTCAACCGCAATGGTAGCCAGTGCACGCTGCATGAAAACATGAACTGTATCATCATTGAATCCCAAGCGCATAGCATGCTCCAGATAAGCTGCCATACCTTTCAAACCATAGACAAGCAATTCTTTCAACGAACGGAGGTCTTCATTCTGTTCACGCAGAACACCTACTGTCTTCGCTTTCTCGGCATAGTCGTCACGCGTTCCCTGCCAAGTCAGTTCATCTACTTGGGGTAGGAACACTTTGTTGTGCTTGGCCTCTTGAATCAATCCATTACGCAAAGCAAGTCCCCTATCCACCCGTTTCAAGATGCTTTCATCATCGAAATTCGCATTCGTGATAGTACAAAACAAAGCATCCGTCACAAAAATATTCACTTCTTCAGAGACTGGAGAATCTGCCTTGCGTAATGTATCGGCAACAACAGAGATACCCCTGACTACAAACAGTAACAAGTCCATAGCTTGAGCCGTATGACTTTCTTTTCCACATACACCTTTCAATATACAGCCGGTTCCTTTGGCTGTCTCCTGACATTGATAACAAAACATGTTTGGTTCCATATTCCTATTCATTTAAAAGTTTGCATAATCTTTTGATAAGATAAGCAGCACCTCAGCAATAAAAATAAGCAGGCTTATGTTCTATTGCATTCGATTTGCATTATCTTTGTGCAAAGATGAGAGTTCTACAACGCACAAACTGTCACGAATGTTACATCGAATCACAAAAAAGTAAAAAAAGAATGGAAATCCATACATTATTGGAAATGCCTCCTTTCCAAGACATAACAGAAGAAGAGTTATTATCCCTCATCCTGGCACCCGAACATGCACACAGGCAATACAAACCTGCTGACTTCATTGCCATGCAGGGAGAAGCATATCGTTCTCTATTCATATTGTGCAACGGCAGTG
>OGIK01001814.1_pt1 | contig 16467 bp, 11 predicted proteins | sample 1571781 | NCBI WGS metagenome assembly OGIK01 (sample SAMEA2581956, study PRJEB24529) | metagenome | biome: Human gut stool | place: China | collected 2011
GGGGCTTGCCGCCGCGCCCGGGGAACCGGCTGCGGCGGGCGGCATGCGGGCGTTCCGGTTTTCGGACGGGGAGCCGTTGCAGCCCTTTCTGGCTTCGGTCCGCTTCACCGACCGCAATTACCTCGTGGGAGCGAAAGCCGCCGTCTCGGCGTCGCCGGGCGACGGCTGGCGCATTTCGGCGGCTCTCGACGCCCGCTCCGGCCGCGACATGCACGTCGAAGGGGTCTTCACCAATGCCGTGACCGCCGGACTGCGCCTTGCCCGGCGTTTCGGCGAAGGGCACGAACTCTCCGTGCTGTGTATCGTGCCGCCCTCGGTGCGGGGCACGCGCCTCTCCTCTTCGGAGGAGGCTTTCACGCTCACGGGCGACCGTCTCTACAACCCGGCGTGGGGCTGGCAGGACGGCAGGGTGCGCAACTCCCGCGTGCGGCGCGAGACGGTTCCGCTGGCCCTGGCCGCCTATGCCGTGCCGCTGTCGGCTTCGACCTCGTTCGCCGCCACGCTTGCCGCCGAGGCGGGCGTCGCGAAGTACAGCATGCTCGACTGGTACGACGCCCGCACGCCGATGCCCGACAATTACCGGTATCTGCCCAGCTATACGGGCGACCGGGAGACCGAGCAGGCGTGGCTCGCCCGCGATCCGCGCTGCACGCAGATCGACTGGGACGAGCTGATCCGCCAGAACCGCATGGCGGGCGGACATGCGGTCTATGCGTTGGAAGACCGTGTCGAACGGCTCTGCAACCTCGCTTTCGACGCGTCGTTCGCCACCGAAGCCGACGCCCGGCTGACGCTCCGCTACGGAGTTTCGCTCCGCCGCGAAAACACCCGTTCCTACAAGCAGATGCGCGATCTGCTGGGCGCCGGGTACGTTACGGACATCGACCGCTTCCTGATCGACGACGACACGTACAGCAATCTGTTGCAGAATGACCTGCGGCATCCCGGACGGACGGTCCGCGAGGGCGACCGCTTCGGCTACGATTATGCGCTGACGCTGCGCGGGGCTGCGCTCCGCTTGCAGGCCGATTACCGCTCCGACCGTTTCCGGGCCGATCTTTCGGTCGTGCTGGGGAGCGATGCCGTCAGCCGCCGGGGCTATTACGAGAAGGAACTTTTTCCCGGCGGGCAGTCCTACGGCCCTTCGCGCGTCATGCGGTTCACGTCCTACACGCTCAAGGTCGCGGCGGGCTGGGCCTTCACCCCGCGCCGCTATATCGAAATCGCCGCCGCGGCCGCCGCCCGGACCCCTCGGGCCGGGGATCTTTTCTTTCAGCCGCTCTATAACAACCGTACGGTCGACAACCCCGTGCCCGAACGCATCTACGCCGCCGAACTCAACTGCCGCCTGACGGGACCCGTCGTCGATTTTCAGGCGGCGTTCTTCGCTGCCATGACGCTCGACGGCATCGAGACACGGACGTATTACGACGACATGGCCTCGGTCTACTGCGACATGGCTGTGACGGGCGTTGGGCGCATGTCCTGCGGCGCGGAGGCCGCGGCCGACATCCGGCTGTCCTACCGCTGGCTGCTGTCGCTGGCCGCTTCGGCCGGATGCTACGAATACATTCGCGATCCGCGCGTCACGGTGCTCTCCGACGTGGATAACTCGGCCGTCGACGTGCAGGCCGTGAGCCGTATGGGCGGCTGCGAGACGGGCGGCGCCCCGCAGCTGACCGCTCTGGCGGAGATCGCCTGGTTCGGCCCGAAAGGGTGGGGATGCCGCGCTTCGGCAGGATATGCCGGGCGGCGTTACGTCGAACCGATGCCCCTGCGCCGCACCGACCGCATCGCGGGTCAGGGCGGTATCACACGGGAGTTTTTCGACGCCTTCACCCGGCAGGAGCGGCTGCCGGACGCCTTCACGCTCGATGCCGCGCTGTTCAAGTCGTTCCGGTTCGAACGTTCGCGGCTCACCGCGTCGCTGATGCTGCGCAACCTGACGGGCGAGGCCGATACGGTCTATGGCGGCTACGAGTCGCTGCGCGTGCGCCGCATCCGCCCGGGCGACGACACGCTCTACGCGCCCCACGCCTCGCGCTGCACCTATGCGTGGCCCCGTTCGTTCTATCTTACAATCTCTTACCGGTTTTGATCCGCACGTAAAAAAACGTCCGGATTTTTTGGATTTCCGCGTTAAATTCGTATTTTGGAGAGGCAAAAACCTTAAAAACTTCCAGATCCATGATTATCGGTATTCCAAAAGAGATCAAGAACAACGAGAATCGCGTTGCTCTTACCCCCGCAGGCGCCCGGGAGCTTGTCAAACGGGGACACAAAGTTTATGTGCAGGCTACGGCCGGTGTGAACAGCGGATTTGCCGATGATGCCTACACGGCCGTCGGGGCGGAGATGCTTCCCTCGATCGAGGAGGTCTACGCCCGGGCGGAAATGATCGTCAAGGTCAAGGAACCGGTGGCTCCCGAGTACAAACTCATCCGCAGGGACCAGCTGGTTTTCACCTTCTTCCACTTCGCCAGCAGCGAACCCCTCACCCGTGCGATGGTCGACAGCGGGGCGGTCTGCTGTGCCTATGAGACCGTCGAGCGCGCCGACCGTTCGCTGCCGCTGCTGATCCCGATGTCGGAGGTCGCGGGGCGCATGGCCGCGCAGGAGGGACGCTATTTCCTCGAAAAACCCCGCGGCGGCAAGGGCGTGCTGCTGGGCGGCGTGCCGGGCGTGAAGCCCGCCAAGGTCTTCGTCATCGGTGCGGGCATCGCCCTCTCCCAATTTACGTTTCGGAAAAAATCCCGTTGTCTTTATTTCCGTAGCTTCATTTGCAAACAAATAAATTCGTTTCTTTTCGTTTCCGATAACCTTCATCGGCTCGCTATAACAATCAGTAGATGCAACCTCCAAATTGTAAATCCGGTTATGTTCCACTATATTATCATTGTTACGTACTACAATAATACGCAACGTTTTCATCTTCTCATTATCATTTACCGGAGACTCTGGATAGATGTCACTGGCCCGTGTACCCGATTGCGATATGTCAGACAGGGCAACGCTGATATTAAGATTCACTAACGGCACTCCCCTGTCAAACATTTCACTATCTGCATCATGAGCACACCCCCGAAAAAGGAGAGAAATAGCCCATGGTATAATGATATATGCGATTTTCTTCATTGTCCTATATCGTTGATTCTGACAGTCCAATCGTTTATCTTAATATAAGTTTTAATCCATTCAAGATTCGGGCTTAAGAAGAATATCATTGACCATTCACTTTCACGATCGAGAAACTCCTGCGAATCCATGCTTGCATACAGATCACTCCTAAGCATAAGCAAATAGTTAATAAGTGGAATATTGATAATTTCCACACCATCTGCTTTGCGACGCACCGTCAGCTTAGGCGAGTACCAGTCACGCACCATCAACCGTGAAGTAGATAGTTCGGCATAAGCTACCACCACTTCTCTTCCCTCATCAGTGAATCCTGCCGAAGCTTGCCCTTGCGCCCATGAAGTGTATGTCACCATACCATTCTCAAGCAAATTATTATCGTAACTGAACAGTATATTATCATCGGTAATTTCAAATTCAAATTTCTTATCATCTACCGGCTCACCATTCATTTGTTGCAACACAACACGAATATTATTGGTGTTCTTCATCATCTCAACGGTGCCTTCACTGTAAAGGTCGGCAGTTGCGAGAGTAAGTTCACCCCAATACAAACCATGCAAGTTCTTTCGTTTGGGATTTGTCAAGCATTCTAAATCCAGTTCCACTTGCAAATCGGTATATCCAGTTCCTTCTCCGGGTGTATACTTCATAAGGAAAGAGCTCTTATTACAAGCCAGACCACCATAAGCTACGAAATGATAATTTCCTTGTTTGAGGTCCAGCTTCATGCGATAATTCTCGTCCTGCAACTCCGTACCCGTCACTATGCGAGTATCCACATAATTGCCATTTTCATCATAGACCAGCAATGTCAGACAATCCACCTTCTTAGCAAATGCATTGGCATATTCCATATTGTAGTCGTAAATGAAGCGTAGTGACACGCCATGCGGACATGGAGCAAGATCTTCATAAATACGTTCACACGATGAAAAGGCAAAATTTATCAGTACGATGCCAAGCACCGTACTGATAAACCCTGAAATTATATTTCGTTTTTTATTATGCATCTTTGGTTTCTTAGAAATCGATATTATTGACACGAACTACCCAAGGCAATACATCTACCGAAACTGTCAGATAAATATCACCTCGCTCATCGGGAGTATCAGGACCTGGGTTATCAGGGTCATTATCTGAAATACGTGGATGCCCAAGACGGGAAATGTTAGTTACAGCAAGTTTATAAACATTGTTGCGAACTACAGCGAACTCCATCGGAGCCATTTCACCTTCCACCCCATTGTCATTGTGGCGATTCCAATAATAATAGTAGCAATAATAGCCCCAACCACCGTCTTTGTCCTCGCTTGACTGATAGATGGTTATGCCGGCATCAGTAGCTGCTTGTCTGAAATCACCGAGATAAGAACCTTCAAGTGTTTTGTCGTTTCTGTCCCAAGTGTTCCATTTTGAATTAGCACTACTTTCATCTTGAGGGCTAGCATCCCCTTCCTCACCTGTACCACCGGTACCATATACAGCCACATAAAGCGGATGAGAACGACTCCATGTTTTGGTCTCTTTGTTGTATGCAACAGCTTTCACTGCTTTTCGCACATTTGGCCAACTTACATACAAATTGCCGCCAAACATATAAATAATCGGATCTTTATAAGAATCACGCTTCAAATCAGAAGCAGTGTAATTAATAACTTCTGCCAAGCGCTTGAGATCTTCGTCAGAGCTATTAGCAGCATCTTCAGTAGCTATCATTTTTCCTTTGAAAACAATACCGGTTGTTATACCGTTTACCTGTCTGTCAACCGGTCCCGGAATTGTATTCTCCGTTACATATCGCCATATACGATAATCACCATATTTGTTACCAGTATTCCAGCTATTATCTGTATCTGCTTCACCACCAAGAATGTTAGATAATAAATGTGTGTTCCATTGATCTTGCTTTGTATTGTCTATTGAGCCGTCAGCTTGAAAGAGAGGGTAATTAAAATACTCACTTAATCTTGCTGTCTCAATGCCTTGATTCTTCTCGGTTGCCCACACATCCACGACATAATTACCAACAAGATGAGTTTCCCCACCTCCCGCAACGGTAAACCAGGGCTTTTCCGGGCTGCAAAGACTAGCTTGTGCCGGAAGTCCATTATCAGATACCCGACGCAAATAATAAAAACTATTATTCATATTCACCAAAGCCATTTTACCTAATTGAACGTTTACAATGTAAGCACCAGGTGTTCCGTCCGGTGCAATATCTTGTACAACCGGATAGGTATTGCCTTCCTGAGGACGTATATTTTCAGGCAAACTACGACTACCATCTCTAAAATCGAAACGTGCCATTGCGCGTTCTACTTTCACTGCACCACCTACACTGTTGTCTACTTGTGACAAACTTCCCGCATTGTTTATTCCGGAAAGATTAAACGGAGTAGCTTCATTATATAACAACCAGTCATTCATCGTATTAGGAAGCAAGCGTTTGGCTATGGAATAGTTGGACATCAGGAAGCTGCCACCTTCATTCTTGCTCCATATCTTTCCTAATTCCTTATCGTCACCCTTGCAAATTGCATTATACCATGTCGTATTCTTATATTCAGTTTTACTGATAAGTTCTACCAATTCATCTGTCGGATTACAAAATATAAATACATTCACTTCCTTTTTATCAGTTGGTGTTTCTGTATCATTATAGAACTGAGACAACTGTGTTTTAGTTATTTCGGAAGTTCCGATATAAGCCTGTTTATTTGCGGATTGTTTCATCTTGTCCGACATGTCACCAAAAGCAATGAATGCATTATCCGTGCTGCGGGCAAGTACCACGTACATTCTTTTCACATTGTTCTCATAATCTTTACCGATTTCGACACCAACATTGCTGCCACCACCTTCAACCGTATTACTACGCGAACCGGGTACAGACGGCATAGTTACCTGTACTGTCATGTATGCCTTATCTCCCTCATAAACAGTAGGGTCAAATTCTGTTTCACCTAGTTTATCCTCAGCACAACCTGCTGTGAGAACTACGGCAAAAAGGCATAAAAAATACTTGCTAATTCTTTTCATAATCTGCAACTTTGAATGAATTAATAATTTCTATGTTTTTATATTTAGATCCTGTTAATGTTTTATCTCTTCTATTTGCTTTAACATCTCCTCCGCATCAGCCAGCCCCCTATGTGCAGCTTCAGTAAACATTTTCTCTGCCATATCAAACTCCTTCTTCAAGGCAGCATATGTTCCCCGACCATAAACAGCCTGAGGTGAGTTTCCAGCTTTCTTCAGATAATATTCCGCATTCTTCATATCCCCCCTGTCCATTGCGGCATTTGCAGCATTCAGATTAGCAACTTCATCATCAGGGAACATACGTACAGCGACTTCGAATGTTTCATTATATTCTTCACTCCCCAGTTTCATATCCTGTGCGGCAAGATACATCTCGTTCAAACTTAACTTCTGTGGCTGTGTCTTAATCAGACGCTTGATTTCGTTGATATCAGTATAGGTACGCACTTCATATTTGACTGCATAGTCTGAATGACGAAGCCCCGGATAAACCTCTTTCAGTAAGAATGCATAATCTTTGGGAAAGGCAGTCTTGATGCTACGTTCTTTTGCATCTGGTTCCAGGTTACTGCGGATTAATGCCAGAATACCTGCTTTGTTTTCGAGATACGAGTTTTCTACATAACGTTCGAGTCCTGCCCAATCTTCCGGCTCGTAATCGGTAATGAATAGTGAATCGGCAAAATCGTACTGTTTGCGTACATACTCTTTCAGTGTTTTCGTTCGTCCCATCGCCAGACGTTCATTATTCGAATAGGGACTTTCAGGCGAAGCATATCCTTTAATGCTGACAGAGATAATCCGTGTATCCACATCATTCTTCACCGCATCAATAGTATTAAGTATCTTTTGCAATTCAGTCGGATTACGACGATAATCCTCATGAATTTCTGTCCGATTCACAGGAAAGTCAATATAAGCCGAACCTTCCAGTACATTAATTTTCGGTTCTGCTTTCGGACGAATGTATACATAGGCAGGCACAAATTCTTTCGGCTCCAACTGAAGTACCAACAGAGGCTCGTTGCCATCAACAAGTGCCTCGCCGCAACAACCGCATGTTTCATTGCCCGTACTGAGCATGGCACGTTTCATCCAATCGGCATAAGGTACGACTGTACGATATTTGACCACAGATACTTTGTTTTTTTGATAAAGCATCACATCATCCGTACACAAGCCATTGCGTAGATGATGATAATAGCGGTTGCGACCAGCTATCATCACCGAAGGTAAGTTCAATTCATTACCTTCTCCTGACAATCTAGGCGTAAGAATCACTTCACGGTTACTTTTTACACTCAATGCCGAAACATCAATATCCATTGATACGAACAATTTATCTTCCGAACGAGACACGGCAAGGTCAGATACTGTCACATTACCACCCATTATTGTTTGAGCCTTTGCTCCCATCATCAAGAGTAGGAATAGCAAACTACTACAAAATATTTTTGTTGTTCTATTCATATCCGTAATTTGTGTGATTTAAAAAGTATATATAAGATTGACTGCCGCTTTTGTAGGTCCAACATAATTATGCGATTTTCCATCGGCTATTTTTGTACCACATTGGGTACAGGGATAACTGTCGTAGCGAGTATAAATCCAGCCCAAACCTAACTCCGCTTCCAAATTCCAACGTTTGTTCAATATCCACGCATAACCATAAGCAATACCACCACCGGCAAACCAACCTTGATAACGACGATCAGAAAGCACAGATAAATCTGTTCCAAGAAATGAAATATGATTGTTCAGATTACCAATGTTATACTGCCCACCCAAAGCATGAACACCAACAAAATGACCAGCGAAACGATCACAAAACCAATAACGCCCTTCTGGTTGTAGAAGCCAATGTTTCCACTTACGCTCATGTGAAAAAGTCCAGCCATTATAGTTGGCGGAAAGATCAAATGTCCATTTCGGAGCAAGGCCAACTTCTATTCCTGCATTAACAGTTGCAGTAACATCATACAATAAATTGCTTTTGATTGCTACTTTCTGACAATGTACTTCTGTGCAGAGAAGCACAAAAATCATAATTGCATACAGTTTCAATTTGTTTTTTTTCATATATATAAGTATTATATATTACTAAATTCACACATACACGCATACAATTCGAATCCTATTTATCCTATATATCGGAAATAGAAATATTTTAGACATACGTTATATATCAAATCAATGTTACATACATCTTTTCAACACCCCTATATATATGAGTAGAAATAAATGACATTTCAAATATATCTCTTCCTAAGAGAAGTTTCCAATCTGTAATATAATTGTAATTAATTGAATTTCAACGAATAATGAATTAACTAGAAATATGTATAGATTACAAAGTTTTGCAAAACTCCTAGTTTTTAATAGTTTAGCTAAAAAAAAAGTTTATATTTTACATTGTCATTTACAATATTTTATATAATTTTGCAACAGATTGGATACATCTCTTAGGAAGAAAGGTACTTAAATTGTATATATACTAGAACTAAATATCCGCATATATTCAATTTTGCATATTGCCGATATACCTAATAATGAATATTTCAGTTTCTCATTAGGAGATAAACTCTTTGTCTTAAAAGTCAGCACTAAAGAGAAGAACACGGGATATAGCTTTGTTCTTATCATTATAAAAGAATACATTATGAAGTTCCCTCCAAAAAATATTCCTATAGTATTTGGATAAATCGAACCTTTTCCATATCTTTGCACCGTCAAAAAAATAAGAGCAATATAGGTTAAACATTTAACATATATACAATCTATTTCTTTGATTATAATGTGATAATAATTGTATTGTTAATCAGAGTTTTACGAATAAAAATTTTCAAAGCTCAATTTTCAGCAACATCACATTCAAGAGCGGAATGTAGCGCAGTTGGTAGCGCACTACGTTCGGGACGTAGGGGTCGGGCGTTCGAGTCGCCTCATTCCGACAAGATAAGGGTTAGCTTACTGAGATTCAGAAAGTTAATCCTTATTTTTTAAAACAGCCGGGACGAAATCGGGACGGCGGGTATGAAGTACTGATCATCCATCGGATAATTCAATAATCAATTTCTTTTTCGTTCGATTCCTCCCTATTTTCAATTTAATTTATTTGCACGCCAATAGATTCATTTATATCTTTGTTACCAATATTTCATTTAATCCCATTAATTCATCAACCTATTACATCATGAAAAACAGATTCCACCTTTTAGCCACAGCGGTAGTTTCCTTGTTATGTGTTAGTTGTGCAGAAACTCAGGTTTCTCAGTCCGGAAGTGAAAAAGCAGTCAATCCCCCTATTATGGGTTGGAGCTCATGGAACGCTTTCCGGGTAGATATCAGTGAAGATATTATTAAGAATCAGGCCGACCTGATGGTTAAAAAAGGTCTGAAAGACGCAGGATATCATTATATTAATATTGATGATGGTTTCTTCGGCGAACGGGACGGCAATGGAAAGATGCAGACCAACAAAAACCGTTTCCCGAATGGCATGAAACCGGTTGCCGACCATATACATAGTCTTGGAATGAAAGCCGGTATTTATACAGATGCCGGCAACAACACTTGCGGTTCTATCTGGGATAACGATCATGCAGGAGTAGGTGCCGGTATTTACGAACATGAGCAACAAGACGCCCAACTCTATTTCGGCGACTGGGGATTCGACTTTATCAAGATAGACTATTGCGGCGGAGATGTACTGGGCCTGAATGAACAGGAACGCTATACTTCCATCCGGAACAGCATCGACAAAGTAAACAAGGACGTCTCTGTCAATATCTGCCGTTGGGCTTTTCCCGGCACATGGGCAAAGGATGTAGCTACTTCATGGCGTATCAGCGGTGACATCAATGCACATTGGGGGTCATTGAGATATGTGGTCGGCAAAAACCTATACCTGTCTGCCTACGCCAAAGACGGGCACTACAATGATATGGATATGATGGTCATCGGTTTCCGCGACAACAGCAAAGTAGGAGGAAAAGGACTTACCCCGACAGAAGAAGAAGCTCACTTCGGCTTATGGTGTATCATGAGCTCGCCTCTGCTGATCGGATGTAATCTGGAAAGTTTGCCGGAATCTTCTCTTGAACTGCTGACAAACAAAGAATTAATCGCTCTGAACCAAGACCCGTTGGGCTTGCAGGCATACGTAGCACAACATGAGAACGAAGGCTATGTACTGGTAAAAGACATCGAACAAAAACGTGGTAATGTACGTGCCGTTGCTCTTTACAATCCATCGGATACTGTTTGCAGCTTCTCCGTACCTTTCTCGGCACTGGAGTTTGGCGGGAACGTAAAAGTACGTGACTTGGCAAAACGCAGTGATTTAGGAAATTTCTCTGATGTCTTTGAGCAAACGCTTCCTGCACACAGCGCTATGTTCCTCCGCATGGAAGGCGAAACACGTCTGGAACCGACATTATATGAAGCAGAATGGGCATACCTGCCAATGTTCAATGATCTCGGCAAAAATCCGAAAGGCATCATATATGCCGCCGATCAGGAAGCTTCCGGAAAAATGAAAGTAGGTTTCTTGGGCGGACAACCGGAGAATTACGCAGAATGGCCGGAAGTATACAGCGCAGACGGCGGACGTTACCAAATGACGGTTCATTATTCATTCGGCAAAGGAAGACAACTGGAGATAGATGTCAACGGCATCGTAACCAAAATCGATTCACTGGGAGAAGATGACAAGCACAATCAAGTCACAATCCCCGTTGATCTGAAAGCCGGTTACAATCATATCCGTATGGGCAACAGCTACAACTGGGCACCGGACATCGACTGCTTTACGCTTACCAAAGGAATGTAACAGACTGAAAAACAGCTAAACGTGACAATAAAAAAGGAGGAGCTAAGATCACTCTCCACTCCTCCTGTCACGACAAACAACTAAAATTATTCACTATTTGATGCCATCCAATGCCCTTTTAGCAGTAGCATTAGTGGAGTCTATAGCCAGAATTTTGCTCCAATACTCCTTCGATTTTTCTTTATTCGCCATTGCTTCCGCTTTCAGTGCCGGATTTTCAATAGCCAACAAGTAGTAATATCCAAGATAACTGTAGCACTCAATCAAAGCTGAATTATAATGAGGATCACTCTTGCTTTCCAGCAGGGTGGCTACCTCCTCATAGAAAGGCTTCGCCAGTCCAAGAGTCGTTTCAGGGTCAAGTGCGGAATTGGCACGTGCCCTCCAAAAATTACCCAGGTAGCTGTCCGGTGCTGCTTCTGCGATGGAATGGAAAACAGAATCAGCAGCCATCAAAGCCTGCTTGCGCTCTTCAGCATTGATTGTCAGCGAATCAGTCTGCGTACCTGCACCATAATAAAGTCTGCCAAACTGGAATTGTAAATCCGGAGTCTGGTGTTCCTTATCAAGGGATGTATAATATTTCTGGTAAGCACTGATTGCTTTTTTATAATCATTCTTCTGTTCATAAGCAGAAGAGATATTTTTGTATAAGTCCGTCTTTGTCGGATCTAATTGTATGGCTTTCTCATATTGTCCTACAGCCTCATCATATTTCTTCAGAGCTTCGAGCAAATGCCCGTAATACATGTAATCAAGGTATGAATAATCAGCTTTGTCCGATTCGGTAAAGAAAGCATCTGCTGCCTTTATTGCTTCATCAAAGCGCTTCAGGTCTGTATAATTATACATTGCCAGGCGATTGAACGCCGCGTGACGCGCATTCTTTTTCAATCCCATATTCGCCACTTCAAGTGACTTCTCGAAGTCATGGTTCAGGAAGAGGGCAAATGCATATTTCACTAAATCCTCTTCTGTCGCTGTCGGTCCCATCGCAAAACGCGAATAAGCTTCGGCGGCTTTACTAAAATCATTCTTCAAATAATAGATTTCGGCAAGTTTCTTATCTACGGCTGTGTTGGACGGTTCCTGGGCTTTCAGTTGTTCCAGTTTTTCAATGGCCAGAGCAGCATTGGCTGATTTATAAATATCCGCATATCTCAGATATGCTTCTGTGCAACTCGGATCGAAATAGATAGCTTCTTCATATTTCTGAGATGCCAGACCGGCGTTTTTCTGCTCAAAGGCGATGTCTCCCTCCAGTACGGAGGCAAGAGCCGATTTGCCATTCACTTTTTTGGCAAGAGCAGCATACTCCTGTGCTTCCGGAAGTTTTCCGGCTTTCAGATATACCTCGCCGATAGCCACCAGAAGTTCCACATTCTTTTTATTCTTTCCTTTTATCAACAGTTCAGCTTCCTCATTGGCCTGAGCCGGATTCGTCTGAATGGTTTCTTTCAATTTTGCAACTCCTGCCTGCCATTCGGCATCAGATGATTGAGCATAGAGCGACCCAACTGCTATAAACGCTCCAGCTAAAAACATTTGTACTCTTTTCATGATAGTCTCTAATTTTAGTTATTATTCGTCTTTCACATGGACAATACGCACTGGCTGAGTAGCCGGAACAAGTCCAGATTTTAATATAATCCGCTGCCCTTTGTCGGATGTCATAAAAGAAGCGAATCCCCAAGGCAGCGCACTGCGAGGATCATTCAGTAATGCGTAAATGGGTCGTGCCAATGGATAGTTACCATAATACAGGTAAGCCTGATAAGGCTTATAACTGTTAGCAGGAGTAGCTACATCCTCCGCACTCACTGCCATTACTCTGATTTCCTCGGTGAAAGAAAGGTTGGTGGTGTCGCTGCGGTTGCCCAGCCAGTTCACACCAATGACTCCCATTGCTCCGGGGTTCTCTGCTACATACTTTATCACCTGCTGATTGGTCTTCAAGGCACTGACATTGTCAGTAGCCAGTGGTTTTCCACCACAGATAGAATCCATTGTATAGCGTACGGTGCTGGAGTTTTTATTATCGAACACCACCTGAATACTCTTCAGGCGGGAGTTCGGATTTATATCCTTCCAGTCTTTCGCCTCACCAGTGAGGATGCGGCTGAAATCCCGTACGGTCAACAAAGAATCCGGATTGTCCCGGTTGACGATTAATGCCAGACCATCTGTAGCCAGCTTAATCTCGCGGGGAAAGAACTTGCGGCTGTGAAAGGAATTCATTTCTTCCTCAGTCAATGTCCGGGTTGCAATAGCCAACCGGACACTGTCTTTCAGAAGTAAATTAATAGCCTCGACTTCCGTCGTGTAGCGAGGAACAATTCCGGCCAAAGGATACAGACTTTCAAACACATCTATCTCTTCCTGTATAATAGGCTCAAAACTTTCATCCGCCGCAATAGATATCACCCCAGACGAATACGTATCCGTCGGTCCATCCGATTTGGAACGGCAAGCACTCAACACCGCCAACAAAACGATTCCTACCAGCCAAAATTGTCTCTTCATCATCTTACTGTAATCTAAACATTACCGGAACGGTGAATTTCACACGTACCGCCTTACCATTTTGTTTACCAGGAATCCATTTCGGCATACTTTGTACCACACGCACGGCTTCTTTATCCAAGTAAGGGTCTACACCACGAGCTACGTGCACATCGGTGATAGTACCGTCACGCTCTACCACAAACTGGATAATAACGCGACCTTGTGTTCCATTCTCCTGTGCAATTGTCGGATACTTGATATTTTTTCCAAGGTATGACATCAGTTCCTGCTGTCCACCAGGGAAGGTCGGCATCTGCTCTACCATATCAAATACTTTTTCCGGTTCTGCAGCCTGTGTCACCACTTGCTTCAGGTCAGCAATATCGGCTCCGTTGGCTTCGTCATTACCTTTTACGTCGGCAATGGAGATTGCCACTTTGGTAGAAGTCAATTCTTCCTGACTCTTGATCTCATCGTCTTCGTGCACCTCTTCATCTTTCTTGATGACAGGGACAGTAAACTTAATAGAACTCTTCAATGCAGGAGGGGGAGGTGCAACCGGTTCTACCCGTTTCATCTCTTCCTGTTTGATTTCCGGTTCTGCCAATTTCGACAAAGTTGTTACCTCTGTCATTACTTCCTTTTGCTCCGGGGTTGCCAACTTAAGCAGCGTAGGGATAGTAAATCCAACGATTGCTATCGCCACCACAATCAGCATTGCAATAGTATGCCGTCTGGGTGAATTGGCACGCATTCTATATGCGCCGTACGCTTGATTCTTGCCTTCAAAAATCAGCTGACACCATTCCGAAGAAGCTAAATCTAATTTTGCCATTTTACTTTCTTTTTTTTAGGTGTTACATCATTTATCGGCCAAGTTCTGTGACAGTTCTCCCTTAGCATCATAATTCTTAATCAGGAACTCATCAGCTTCGGCAATATCCGTTATCACATATTTACCTATATTACATATCTGCATCTCGTCCAATGCATCAATCAGATTCATATAAGAAGCATCATCCGTCGCCTTGATAATGACGGTCGGCGTATTTTTTCCGCTTTTTATTTCGGAAACCTTCTTTTTGTATTCGTCATCTGTTATCTTCAGATCGAGCTTCTGTTGTTTCAAAGCTCTTACCTGATTGACAGCTGCAGCATTTTTCTGAAGAAGTACGGCACGTAACCCGTTTGCCCCGTAACTAGTCTCTTTCAATGAGGTGTAATCCTTGTAGTTAGGCTCTCCCTCATAGTAATAGAGCTTGTTATCGGCTCCCAGCAATAATGTAATTGCCTGAGAGGCTTTCACCATACTCTTTTGTTGTTCAGTTATATCCTTGTCATTGCTCGGCATGCTTATTTCCATCGTCTGAGGCTTGCTCAGCGTGGTACAAAGCATAAAGAAAGTAATCAGCAACATGTTCATATCCACCATCGGGGTAAAGTCTACCCGGACAGTCATTTTCTTCTGCTTGCCTTTTCCTCTTTTTCCGCTGCTCTCTTGTACTTCAGCACTCATTGTCTTTCCTCCCTTTTAATTTTCAGATTCTGCTTTGAGAGAAGTAATCAGATTATACCGATTTTCCCGCAAATCCTGAAGTGAGTTCATTACGTTCTTTATCACTGAGTATGGAGTTGAAGCGTCCGCTTTAATAGCAATTCGCAGATCAGCATTGGCGGCACGTGCATTACGCACCCACGACTTGAACTGATTATCGGTACTATCACAAGGAATTCCTTCATTCTTCAGAATTTTGTCCCGTTGATCTTCCGGGAGGTCAAGGAATTTCTGCATACTTCTGATAGGCACTCCAAACGTAGAAGCCACTGTGAACCTCTTTGCCTGTTCCGGAGTGAACTTGATGCCATACTCTTCACCCATACTCTCCAAGACAGCCTGCATATCCTGCTGCTTGTCGAGACTCATAAATATTTTTCCTTCCTGGTCAACCAGAATCTGGAGTACATCTGTCTCCGGAATCTTGATTTCCGATACGGAGGCTGGAGTGGTAACCTGCACCGGCTCCTTCTTCACAAATGTTGATGTCAACATAAAGAAAGTCAGAAGCAATACAGTTACGTCACTCATAGCGGTCATATCTATGAACGTATCTTTCTTTTTAATTTTCGCTCTACCCATGATTAATAGATTTTAAAGGGTTCGCCAAATTAATGAGTAGCTGCAAAAGTCTGCACGATAGAGAATCCGACTTCGTCGAGTCCGTAAGTCAATTTGTCAATTTTGTTAGTGAAGTAGTTGTAAGAAATAACAGCCAGCGCACCTGTCAAGATACCGAAAGCCGTATTGATCAAGGCTTCAGAGATACCTTGTGACAAAGCCATAGAGTCGGCACCACCACCGGCGGACAATGCGGCAAATGAACGGATCATACCGATTACAGTACCGAGCAATCCCATCAATGTACCCAAAGTAGTAATTGTAGCGATAATCGGAAGATTCTGCTGCATCATAGGCATTTCCAGAGCAGTTGCTTCTTCCAGTTCTTTCTGGATAGCCAGCAGCTTTTGTTCTTTAGGCAAAGCAGTGTTCTTTTCCATTTCTTCATACTTGCGCAAAGTAGCAGTAACTACATTGGCAACAGAACCGCGTTGTTTGTCACAAATCTCTTGTGCTTTCTTAAGGTCACCGGCAGCCAGAGCTTCTTTGATGTTAGCTACAAATTTAGCCAACGAGCCTTTACCGAAAGCAGAACGAAGAGCAAAAAAGCGTTCAATACTCAAAGCGAGTACAGTTAACAACAGTGTCTGAATAACAGGCACAATCACACCACCTTTGTAAATGGTACCCAACATGTTCAATGGATGGTTGTTAGGGTCATTGTTCATAAAGTTAGACGGATTTCCCAACAGGAACTGAAAAATACACACTGCTACAATGAAACAGCAGATGATTACGATACCGGCATTCTTTATACCTACAATCTGAGACTTTT
>OGIK01001834.1_pt1 | contig 16192 bp, 13 predicted proteins | sample 1571781 | NCBI WGS metagenome assembly OGIK01 (sample SAMEA2581956, study PRJEB24529) | metagenome | biome: Human gut stool | place: China | collected 2011
CACTGGCTCTCCTGCGGGCAGACACGTCCGCAGACTGCCGGAAGTGCGGAAGACTGACTGATAATGTGATATGCCTCCTCAAAGTTTCCTTCCTTTACCTGTGCGATAAATGCCGGGATATTGATAGATACCGGACAGCCCTTCATACACTGCGCATTTTTACAGTTTAAGCAGCGTGCTGCCTCAGCTTTTGCCTCTTCCTCGTTATATCCTAAACATACCTCTTCAAAGTTAGCCGCACGAACCTGTGGTTCCTGCTCGCGAACCGGTACTCTATTTAATACGTCCATTCTCTCTATCTCCTTTTCAAACGCTCAACCCTACTGACAGTTGCCACAGCCGCCGTGATGTGTATCACCTTCCTGCAGCTTTAACATCGCTCTTCCCTCTTCTGTCTTGTACTGTGCCTGACGTTTCATCGCCTGGTCAAAATCAACCTGATGCCCGTCAAACTCCGGTCCGTCCACGCAGGCAAATTTTACTTCCCCGCCTACTATCAGACGACATGCACCGCACATTCCGGTTCCGTCTACCATGATCGGGTTCATGGAAACAACGGTCGGGATTCCAAGCTCTTTTGTCAGCTTACATACGAATTTCATCATGATCATCGGTCCGATCGCTACACAGTGATCATAGCGTTTTCCTGCATCCCAGAGTTCCTGTAACTGATTAGTTCCCATACCGTGGAATCCATAAGAACCATCATCGGTCGTCACATAGAGATTTGTCGCAACTTCTTTCATCTGGTCTACTAAGATCAACAGATCTTTTGTCTTAGATCCCATGATCACATCACAGTCCACACCGTGCTCATGCAGCCATTTTACCTGCGGATATACCGGTGCTGTACCAACACCTCCGGCAACGAAAAGGATCTTCTTTTTCTTTAATTCTTCAATATCTTCGTCAATCAGGTCAGACGCACATCCAAGCGGGCCTACAAAATCCTGGAATGCATCTCCTTCCTGTAAATATGCCATACGCTCTGTAGATGCTCCGACAGTCTGGAATACGATCGTGATCGTACCTGCTTCCCTGTCATAATCACAAATGGTAAGCGGAATACGCTCGCCCTCCTCATCAATCTTTACAATTACAAACTGCCCCGGCTCACAGTACTGTGCCACACGAGGTGCTTTGACATCCATAAGATAAATCTTATCTGCCAGTTTTTCTCTTCTTACGATTGGATACATGGTCTCCTCCTAACATTTTTATATACATCAACATGCCCGTCAAAGTATTTATTTTCATACTTTAACATAATAAAGGAAAACACGTTAAATTTCAACGGCTTTCCTCTATTTTTTCTCAATTAGTTCTGTTTTTTCTCAAATTATTACTGCCAGATCCTGCAAAAAATCCTATTTTTCCCTTATTCTGCCTGTGAAAACAGGATCCTGTCGTTGACTAACCATCATTCCGCCTGCGAAAACAGGATCCTGTCATTGTCCAAACGCTTTCCGGCACAGACGGCAAACTGCTCTAACAGATCCTCCACCGTCATGCCCGCACGTTTTTCTCCGCTCACATCTAAGATGATATTTCCGGAATCCATCATCAGGGTACGGTTTCCAAGTTCTAATGCCTGGTGCATATTGTGGGTTACCATAAGGCAGGTGATCTTTCTCTCTGCAACGATCTGTTTGGTCAGGTCGAGCACTTTTTTTGCGGTTGCCGGATCCAATGCCGCCGTATGCTCATCTAACAGCAAGATCTTTGGTGTGACCATCGTCGCCATAAGAAGCGTCAGTGCCTGGCGCTGTCCTCCGGAAAGGAGTCCTACCGGCTGCTTCATGCGATCCTCTAACCCCATATCAAGCAGTGCAAGGTGCTCCCTGAATTTTGCCTTATCCGCCGCATTGATACGGCTGAAATATGCATTTTTTGAGGTTTTGGCGCGAAGATAGGCAAGTGCCATATTTTCCTCGATCGTCATATGCGGCGCGGTTCCCTTTAAAGGATCCTGAAACAAATGACCAATCACCTTGCTCCGCACATGTTCTTTCTGGTAAGTGATATCCTCCCCATCTAACACAATAAGTCCCCGGTCGATAAAAAATGCTCCGGTGATTGCATTAAATAATGTAGATTTACCTGCTCCATTGCTTCCGATAATTGTTGCAAAGTCGCCATCCTTCAATTCCAGATTCAGATTTTTTAATGCGCATTTTTCATTGACAGTTCCCGGATTGAAGGTCTTGCTGACATTTTTCATAATTAACATCACGGTTCCTCCTTCTTCTGGTTCTGTTTCTGGATCTGTTCCATATATAACTGGTTTTCTGCCTTTGCAAGGCGGCGCTGTTTCATAAACGCTGCCTGCTTTTTCAGATAAGGCAGTGCGATCGCAAATGCAACGATAAGTGATGATACCAGTTTTAAACATTCTGCCGGAACATTTAATCTTAAAGCAATCGCTACGATAAAGCGATACAGGCAGCTTCCTAATACCACGCCGATCACACGCTTTAACACACCGCCTTTTCCGATGATCGACTCCCCGATGATCAGACTCGCAAGTGCGATCGTTACCATTCCCGTTCCAAGATTGATATCACAGGATTTCTGATACTGTGCGAGCAGTCCGCCGGAAAGTCCGGTCATGGCATTCGCAACACAAAGTCCGATCGTGATCATAAGTCCGGTATTGATACTTGATGCCCTTACCATATCCGGGTTATCGCCGGTCGCACGGATGGAAAGTCCCAGTCTCGTATTTAAAAACCATGCCAGTATCACACCGACAATCACAACAAATACAGCTGCAACGATCAGTTTATACCAGGTTCCCCCGATATGATCTTTCGCCCATGAAAAAACCGTGTCACAGGAAAAAAGATTGATATTGGATGCAAAACCCATCACCGCAATGTTGATCGTGTATAATCCTGTATTTACGATGATTCCAGCTAAGATGGACTGAATACCCATTCTGGTCTGTAAAAATGCAGTAACGAATCCCGATACAACTCCTGCTGCCGCCGCCGCAAACAGTCCTAACACCGGATGTCCGGCAAGCGTCACCGTCGCACAGACTGCACAGCCTAATGTAAAGCAGCCGTCTGTTGACAGATCCGCGATATCTAATATGGAAAATGATACAAATAATGCAAGCGCAACCAGTGCATAGATAAATCCAAGTTCTAATGCGCTCTGTACAATGGAAAGTGTAATGATCGAACCCATAATCCCCTCCGGTTCCGTTTTTCTTCTATTCCGCTTTTATTCAAATTCTTCTGCGGTTGTAACTTCTTTTAATTCCTCACACATATCTTTAAATACACTGTCATCAATGCCAACAGCTGCAGCTGTCTCCGTGTTGACAGTCACGATACCACTGTCTAATGTGCGGACTGCTGTTGCTGCAGGATCAGCACCATTTACAAGGATGTCTGCTGCCATATCTGCCGTTGCAGTTCCAAGCTCTGTATAATTGACGCCATATCCTAAGAATGCTCCGTTTAACGCGAAAGAATCAGCTCCTGTATAGTGCGGGATCTTTGCATCTGCAAACTTTTCAAAGATTGCAAGCTCGGCTGTCATGATTGTGTTATCGGTCGGTGTGAATACTGCATCTACCCCTTCTGCCACAAGCGCATCTGCTGCTGCAGATACCTCTGCATTGGTGGTTCCTGTCTTTTCAATATATTCAATACCGTTTTCCTCACAGTAAGCGATTGCATCTGCAACCGGCACTTTTGAGGAATCCTGGCTCTTATCATATAACAGTCCGATTTTCTTTACATCCGGGTTGGCTGCCGTGATCAGTTTCATAACAGCCGTGGTGTCAAGTGCATCGGATGTGCCTGTGATATTTGCACCAGGTGCATTTAAATCTGCGACAAGTCCTGCGCTGACCGGATCTGATACTGCGGAGAATACAACCGGGATCTGATTGTCCTCTGTCGCATTCTGCATGATCATGGCTGCCGGTGTTGCGATCGGGATGATCACATCCACTTTTTCTGCAACCAGATCCGTTGCGATCTGATTTAAGGTAGAGGAATCTGCCTGACCATTATAGGTATAATCTGCATAATCGAATGTCACACCAAGTTCTGCACCTTTTGCATCAAGCTCTGCCTCGATCGCCTTCTCGATCTGGTTTAAGGAAGCATCATCTACATACTGGACGATACCAACTTTATATACCGTGCCATCTGCATTGGCGATCTCTGTCACATCCGCATTGGCATTCTCTTTTATTTCTGCGGTATTTGCATTATTCTGTGCATTTGTGTCTGTTTTCGCATTATTTCCCGTGCTGTTTCCACATCCACCAAGCACACCTGCTGTCATTGCCATTATTAATACTGCTGCCATCATTTTTCTTTTCATTTCTTTCCCCTTTCTGCGCCGTTCTCTGCGCATTACAGGTTTGTGCATAAGCACAAATCCTGTGTGCGAAAAATTCTATTTTTCGCACTTGTTCCCTCCAGATTTTAAATTTGGAAAAAGCCGTTTCGAGAGGTGGAATTCGTCATCATGCAAACTTTCGTTTACAATGTAAATGAATTTTACATTAAAAAACCGTCTCAGGTTCTTGCCTGAGACGGTAATAGTATCTATTATCGCGGTACCACTCATATTGACTGAAAAGTCCACTCACTTCATGTACAACCATACATGCCGGATGGGTAACGGGTCCGGTTCCCGGCGGCGCCTACTAAATCCTGTTCAGGCCGCCCTCAAAAGTCCATTCAGCAAATCCATCCATACTGCAATCCCATCACCTGCAGCTCTCTGTAATATCAAAAAATGCTTACTACTCTTTCTCAACGGTTTTTCTTTATGGGTATACTTTAATATATTAAAGTGATTTTGTCAACACATTTTTTATTTTCTTTTTTATTTACTTTTTTCTCACACGGATTCATGTTATAATGTTGATGTATTATCCCATATAACTCCATAAATATAATTATGGGCTGGGAAATCCATATTTTTATTCAAAAGAAAAGTGGTATTTACCACGGAATGGAGGATTTTATAATGTATAAATTTACAGACGACTATTTAATTGGAATTGACGAGATTGATAATGAGCATCGTCGGTTATTTCAGATGATAAATGAAGCGATTGACCTTTCAAAAGAAAGTTCAGATACCTCTGTTATCTCCAAGAATCTGGTTTCCGGATTGAAAAATTACGCTGCAACACATTTCGCCCATGAGGAAGCTTACATGGAGCATATTCATGATCCTGAGCTTCCGATCCAAAAAAAAGAACATGAAGCATTTACAAAAAAAATCAACACTTTTGCTCTGGATACTTCTTCCCCGGAAGCAGCAAGGCAATCCCTAAACGACCTGCTGGCTTATCTGGCTCGCTGGTTATACCGGCATATCTTAAGCAGTGATACGATGATCGGAAAAATGTCTTCTATTTCTGCTGATGAAGAAGATCCATTTGCATTTTGCGAAAAATACAAAACCGGCGTTGAGTTAATTGATACTGAGCACCGACGGCTGTTTGAGATCATTCACGATACCAACGATCTGATTCACGCAGAACTTCTGCATGACAAATATGATGAGATCATGCACCTGCTTGTAGAATTAAAAGACTATACAGAATTTCATTTCCGTGATGAAGAAAATCTCATGGAACGCATCCATTATCCGGAAATCAGTGCTCAGAAACGTGCACATACTGCCTTCGTGGAACGTCTTGTTGAGGTTGATTTAACAGATTTGGACGAAATGGATGACAATCAGCAGGAATATCTGATTGACCTGATCAATTTTTTGTCCGGCTGGCTGATCAATCATATCTTAGGTTCCGATAAAAAGATTGGTGAGTATATGCGTGAACATGGAATCAAGGAAGAATAGGCTCAAAGAAAAACAAGAACACAAAAAATAATATCTGATTACTAAAAATTTTAAAAGGACAGAAACTGGATTCTTCGGATTCCAACTTCTGTCCTTTTCCTATGCATCTATTTGTTACTGTTCACATCTCCAAGTGTGACCAGCAGCGATTATTCTTCCCAGCTTACACATGCAGAACATATCCGGTTTACGAGAAATATACCAGCTCATCTTCCGGTTTTTCTGCCGGTTCGATGGATACCTGATAAAGTACCGGTCCTTTTCCCTTATACTCTCTCGCAAATTCCACATGCACTTCCGCAGTGATATTGATCCAGGATTTGTGCGGGATCTTGTCCTCATCCGCATATTTACACTTAAATCCGATAAATGTCACATCCTCGATGCAGCATGTCATCGCAAAACGTCCCAGCACAAACACTCCTTTTTTAAGTTTTTCCGGATTGTATACCAATGCCAGGAAAGATACTTTTTTGCCCTCATATTTTTTCGGATTATCCATACAGTCCATGTACCAGATTGCATAGTCTGCATCGGTGATCTCGATCACATCCGCAGAAAGATCAAACGGAAGTTCCTCCGGACATTCATCCAAGCTGCCGTCCTCACGCTCGAAGACGAGCTGTGCCTTGCGGTTCTGTGCCTTGACATTACGGCGGCATTTGCCTTTGTCCGTGCTGTCATCACAGCGGTTAAAGATCACGACATCTGCCTGAAATAACTGCTCCATTACCATGGTACGCATATTTGCAAGATACATGTCAAACGTTGTCGCATCCACAGTCGCTAACTGCTGTACGATCACCCAGTGTTTCGGGAGTTCCATATCCATCAGTGTTCCCATTCCCCAGGTACCATTGTATTCGATAAACACCTGCTCCGGCAGATATTCCGCCTGCACTTTGTTTAAAAACTCTTCGGTAAAATCCTCTTCATTTTCTACCATGACAAGTCTGGCGTTGATTTTTTTTAACTCCTCCTCGTCATATTCGACATCTCCGTCCTCACAGCAGATCACAACACTTCTTCCACCCTCAGTGAAACCATCATCAAATAACGTCTCCTTCACCAGAGTCGTCTTGCCGCTGTCCATAAAACCGGTAAATAAATATACTGGTATTTCGTTCATATAAATCTCCATTCCTGAGTAACTTTTTCCCGCTTTTACGCGATTCCAAACAGTTCCTCTAATCTGTGTTCGTCAATATGTGTACCAATCACACAGAGTCTTCCGGTATAATCTGGCTCTCCCTCACGGATCTCGTACTCACCCGGAACCATGTCAAAGTAGATCCAGGAACCATTCACATCGGCTACCATACCTTTTGCACGAAGGATCTCGCCGTAGTCGTCTGTCTCGCAGAGTGTCTTTAACACTTCCTCAATCTGCTCTTTTGTAAACTTATGAGGTGTCTCCTTGCCCCAGCTTGTAAATACCTCATCTGCATGATGATGGTGATGATGATCATGGCAGCCGCAGGTGCAGTTCTCGTCATGCTCCTCATGATCGTGGTCGTGATCATGGTCATGGTGATGTTCATGTTCTTCGTGATCATGGTCGTGATCATGGTCATGGTGATGTTCATGTTCTTCGTGATCATGGTCATGATCATGGCAGCCACAGGTGCAGTTCTCGTCATGCTCCTCGTGGTCGTGGTCATGATGATGCTCATGCTCATGTTCTAAAGCTTCCTCTTTTGCATGCTGCTCTGCGAGAAGTTTTACTTCCAGAGAGTCCTGTCCCTCCACTACTTTTAAGATCTGTTCGCCTTTGATCTCATCCCATGGAGTTGTGATAACAGCAGCTTTCGGATTTAATGCCTGGATCTGTTTTACACACAGCTCTAACTGCTCTGGTGTTGCCTTCTGGCTTCTGCTTAAGACAACCGTTGTTGCATATTCGATCTGGTTGTTGAAAAATTCACCAAATGCTTTCATCTGTTTGCTTGCCTTTAATGCATTTACAACCGTGATCAGTCCGTTTAATTTGACATCCTCGTCTTTTTCCACGTCGATGACAGATTTCATAACATCGGATAATTTACCAACACCGGACGGCTCGATCAAAATACGGTCCGGATGGAACTTCTCGATGACTTCATGTAAGTTTTTACCAAAATCGCCTACTAAGGAACAGCAGATGCATCCGGAATTCATCTCTGTGATCTCAATTCCTGCATCCTTTAAAAATCCTCCGTCAATGCCGACTTCACCAAATTCGTTCTCAATCAGAACGATCTTCTCGCCCTTAAAAACTTCCTCGATCATTTTTTTAATAAATGTTGTTTTTCCGGCTCCAAGGAAACCAGATATAATATCAATTTTTGTCATTGTCTTATCTCTCCCTTCACAAACACTACTATTTTACTCTAGTTTTTCCTCTTTTGCAAATTTTTGCATGGATTTCATGAAACTTTTATATTTTACGCTATACACTTCTCTTCTACACAGCACTCTTATTTATGAAACTGCATCTGATACAGTTTTTCATACACACCGCCTTTTTCTAACAGTTCCTCATGCGTTCCTTCCTCCGCAATGCCCCCCTCCGTCAAAACCAGGATTCGCTGTGCATTTTTGATTGTGGAAAGCCGGTGTGCGATCACAAATGTTGTACGATTCTTTGCCAGTTTTTCCAGAGAATCCTGCACGACTTTCTCACTTTCATTGTCAAGTGCACTCGTCGCCTCATCAAAGATCAGGATCGGTGGATTCTTTAAAAATACCCTTGCAATGGACAAACGCTGTTTCTGCCCGCCGGAAAGTTTGATTCCCCGCTGTCCGATATCTGTTTCATACCCATTTGGCAGCGACATGATAAAATCGTGTGCATTGGCATTTTTCGCCGCTTCAATCACTTCCTCACGTGTTGCATCCGGTTTTCCATAACGGATATTATCAAAAACGGTTCCGACAAACAGATACACATCCTGCTGTACGATACCTATATGGTCGCGCAGGCTCTTTAACCTGATATCCCGGACATCGCAGCCATCAATCTTAACTGCTCCTGCCGTCACATCATAAAACCTCGGAATCAGTGAACACAGTGTACTCTTTCCGGCTCCTGACGACCCCACAAGTGCCATATAAGCCCCCGCCGGAACGTTCAGGTTAATATGATTTAACACACATTCCGTATTTTCCTCATACTGGAAAGATACATCCTCAAAGCTGATATCGCCTTTGACATTGACCAGCTCTTTTGCATCCTCTTTATCTGCAATATCCGGTTCGATCGCCATGATCTCCTGAAAACGTTCAAACCCGGTATATCCGTTCTGAAACTGTTCCGTAAAATCAATTAGTGTCCGCACCGGCTCTGTAAACACGCTGATATAAAGCAAAAATGTGACCAGATCACTGATATCCACACTTCCCTTTGCGATCAGAATGACACCCGCAAGTATGACATTTACCTGGATCAGGGTCGTAAAAGTACCAAGTCCTGCCGAGAAACTTCCCATATAATAATAACTGTTCTTTTTTGCGCGCAGAAAGCCTTCGTTTCCCTGACGGAATTTTTCTTTTTCGATATCCTCATTCGCAAATGACTTTACCACACGGATCCCGGACAAATTATCCTCGATCTGTGCATTGATATCGGCGATCCGCTCGCGGTTGCTGCGAAACGCACGGCGCATTTTTCCGTTCATGTAATAGGCAAACAGAAACATGAACGGCAGCACTGCAAATGCGGCAAGTGCAAGTGCCGGTTTAATACTCATTAAGATCACGAACGCACCAATAATTTTGATCAGGGAAAGGATAATGTTTTCCGGTCCATGGTGCATCAGTTCTGTGATATCAAATAAATCCGTCGTAATACGGGACATCAGCTGCCCAACCTTCTGATCATCATAAAAGGAAAATGACAGTTTCTGAAAATGTGCAAAAATCTCCGCACGCATGTCATACTCGATCTTAGCGCCCATCACATGCCCCTGATTTGCAATAAAAAAACGGCTGTAACAGTCTACCGCCACCAGTGCGAATAACATAAGCGCAATCCAACGGATCTGTCCTAAAATCGCCTGCGGTTCCATATAGATTAATGTAGATGTCACATAACGGATCACAAGCGGGATCACAAGCGCGACCGCCGCAGATACCGTTGCAAAAAACATATCTGCCCAGAACACTCCCAGATACGGCTTATAATATGAAATCATCTTTTTCAGGTTTTTACTCATAGTATTCCTCCATTTCCAACTCTTTTATTTTATCTATCCTGTCCCAAAAGTCAAGAATATGTGCTATACTAAAAGAAGCACACAGTGACATTGAGACTGCCAAAGTGCGATCCAATGTCAAATACGATAAAAAGGAGTACATGTATGGATACAATCAAAAGCAAATACCATGAAACACTTGCTGCAACAGTGATCAAAAACCTTGAAAAACGCCAGATGGAAGGCTACTACTGCCCGACCGTAGAAGACGCAGAAAAACTTGCATTTTCATTCTTAAAAGATGGGCAGACCGTATCTTTCGGCGGCTCCATGACCTTAGAGGAGACCGGCATGCTGACAGCGCTCCGCCATGATCCTTCCATCCATCTGATCGACCGCTCAACCGCAAAAACACTGGATGAAACAAAAAAAATGTATCACGACGCTCTTTCCAGCGACGTATATTTTATGAGTACCAATGCAATCACAACCGGTGGCGAGCTTGTCAACATCGATGGAACCGGAAACCGTGTTGCCGCACTGATCTATGGTCCGGAAACTGTTGTTATTTTAGCTGGAATGAATAAAATTGCCGCAAATGTAGACGAGGCCCTGAGCCGTGTACATAATGTTGCCACAGCACAAAACTGTATCCGTCTTGACAAAAAAACACCTTGTGCCATAACCGGTGCCTGCGCAGACTGTCTTTCTCCGGACTGTATCTGTAATCAGGTTGTCATCACCAGAAGAAGTGGAATCAAAGGACGTATCAAAGTACTTTTGATTGGAGAATCTTTCGGTTATTAATTAAAAAAGAACCGTGAAAATATGAATTTTTCAGTTTGTTAACTGTTTTTCATATTTTACGGTTCCTTTTTTCGTATCTTTTCAAAATAATTTCTCATGGCTGCTATTTCTTTTTTGCAACCATTTTACAACCATACTCTTCGGTCTCCGGATTGCTGTTCTGCTTACGAACCACTTTATACTCATAACGCATTCCTGAATCAGTTACATCCATATAAAGCTGTAGCTGCATTCCAACGTCCAGACAGCCGGAAATTCCTTTAAACAGTACACCATTTGCGCTCATATTTTTGATGGTAACCGGTATCGGCTTATGGAGCGTTATCATGTTATTTTTTATCCTGACACCTTCGATCTTGCCAGATGCTTCAATCTCATAACGCTCAAATTTTCTGCCTTTTTTCTGTTCTTCATCGTATAGCGCAATCGACATTTCGTTTGCGATCACCGCCCCCTGTACGGTACCTAAATAAGAATATATTTTGTTCTCCAGAAAAACAAGCAGTCCCACTGGTTCTTTCGGGCGATATGCCATCGCACTCGCCCGCACTTTGATGATATTTGTCAGCAGATTATGACCAAGAATTACCGTGTCTGCAAGTACACTGTTTTTTTTCTGTTCACGGATAATTACCCGGCAGTTTTTTAAATTAATCATAAAATATCATCTCCATTCTACTCATTTCGTATATTCTGTCTCTATCTTAAATTCGTATTTCATACATCTTTTCTCATATTATAAACATATTTATGCATTTCTGCAATACTATGCCCTTTGCTCCACGATATTTCTAAAGATTATCCACCTTACGAATAGACTTATTATCGCAATAAAATATATCTGGTAAATAACCTCACTCAGAGAAAAAAAAGACTACCACACATGCGGTAGTCTTTTTGCACTACAACTAATTATTAGTTGTATTTTCTTTTTCTAGCTGCTTCAGATTTTTTCTTACGTTTTACGCTTGGTTTCTCGTAGTGTTCTCTTTTACGAATCTCCTGCTGGATACCTGCTTTTGCGCAGTTTCTTTTGAAACGACGTAAAGCGCTATCTAAAGTCTCGTTTTCTTTTACAATTACACTAGACATTATCTCACACCTAACCTCCCTCCAGTTGCGTATTGTGCATATTCAACTGTTTGGGTAATATTTATTGCACTATATAGCATTATAACATATTTTCCCGGTTCGTCAACCTATTTTTGAAATAATTTCAGATTTTTATTTGAAATTATTTTACGGTAATCTGAACTTTAACAGTTTTCCCATTCGCTGTGACAAGAATGGTTGTCTTTCCTTTCCGAATGCCCCGGACAACACCTTTACTGTTTACTGTAGCGACTTTCTTGTTCTTAGACTGATATGTTATTTTTGTTTTTGGCATTGCAGTGGCTTTGATCGTCGCTTTTTTACCCTTTTTTATAGTAAGCGATGTCTTAGTCACATCCAATGTCTTTCCTGAAAATGAAACAACAGCAGGTGTATATTCCTTTTCTGATCTGTTAAGATAATACCAGCAACCACTGTTTTTTCCATTCTCATAATTTTGCTTTACAACTGATTTCTTATCTACAGTAAGTGTCACATCATCAACATAAATACTTCCCTTATATGCCTTATTAAAACCAGAGATGAACAGATGTCCATACACACTTCCCTTTGATGCAGAAATCCTGTCACAGTTATCCAATGATATTTTCACATTGACAACATAAAAATCACCATATTTTTTTACTTCTTTCGAATTCTTATCATAAGAATATCCTTCTTTCGAAGACTGTGCCATTCCGGCATATGTATCGCCATTTTTGCCTGTAAAAAAATTAACTGCAGGTTTTACCCATATTCTTCCAGTTTTCATATAAACGGCTGGCACATAAATTTTTGTCTGAAATACATAAGTCTTTCCAAAAGTAATTTTTTTATTGGAAATCAGGCTCTTTATATATATCCCGCTGTCATCTCCACTTGCTGCATTCCTGGCAAAATCAACATTTATCTCTAATGCTTTTGTTTTCGCAGCAGCTATTACTTCATTGCTTTCGCCTGCAAAAATACATGTAAACATCATTGCAAATGCCATAACCACAGCAATTATCTTTTCCTTTATTTTCATCTGCATTTTCTCTCCTCTGTATTAAACAAACATTTAACGCAGTTTAAAACGCTCTACAAGGCCCTCTAAGGAATCTGCTTCTGCAGAAAGTTCTTCACTGGTAGCAGATGTTTCTTCCGATGCTGCAGAGTTGCTCTGGATTGCGTCGCTGATTTGTTTCGTGCTGTCTTCGATCTCTTTTACAAAGGCTGCCTCACGATCAGATGCCGTACGGATCGTTGCTACCTCACCCACAATAGCATCCAGTTCGTTCAGAACATCCGTCAGAGATTCTGCCGTCTGCTGTGTCACCTGATTACCGTGTTCTACTTCATTCTGGTTCTCTGTCAAAAGCTGTTTTGACGTATCTGCAGAATTTGCACTGCTCTCAGCAAGCATACGGATCTGCTCTGCAACAACTGCAAATCCTTTTCCTGCCTCACCGGCTCTTGCTGCCTCAATAGATGCATTTAAGGACAACAGATTTGTCTGTGATGCAATACTCTCAATTTCTTCGATAACCTGTCCGATTTCCTTGGATGTCACGGAAATACGCTCCATTGCCTCTGTCAGTTCTGTCATCTTCTGCTGGCTTACCGCTGCTGTTGTTCCAACGTCTTTCGCTTTATCATGTACAATATCAATCGACTTACTTGTTCCAAGAATCTGTTCTGTGATTTCTGAAACGCTCTGTGCTAAAGAATCAACGGCCACTGCCTGATCCGTTGCATTTTTGGCAAGATCCTGTGCGCTGACTGCAAGCTGGTCGGATCCCTGTGCCACCTGATTCGAAGATTCACGGATTGATTTTAAAGCATCACTAACATGTTCTGTTGTTGCAATCAGTTTTGCATGCACCGTATCAAATTCTCCCACATAAGCATCCCTGCATCCGGATTTTACCGTATAATCACCTTTTGCAAATGCATCCAGAATATGATTAAGATCTCCTATAATCCGTTGCAGCGTAGTTGCTGTTTTGCGAAAATCTTCTGCAAGTTCTCCGATCTCATCCTCCGACTGATAAGCAATTTCAATATCAAGTTCTCCACCAGAGATTTTTTCTGCCACACTGCTTAGTTCCCTGACCGGTTCTACAATATAGTGTATCAGCATCTTAGCCCGTTTCAATGTTGCCAGAATACTGCAGACTGTTATAATCGCAAGCACAACAATACCTCCGGCAAGCACAAAATACTCTGTTGCAGACGGAACAATTTTTACTGCAAACATTAAAAATACTGCAAACGCCACGCTGACCACATATAAAACTATGATCATTTCAAAGCTTCCGTTTACCTTTTCTTTAATACTCTTATTTTTAAATTCCATTTCTTTATCCATCTTTTGCCTCCATAGCTAAAAAGCTGTCATCTTCCGTGATTCTTCAGTTGCGGGACAATCATGCTAAACAGCTTTTAGGAAAGCTGTGCCTCAAGTGCTGTTTTTGCCTCTGCGATCGCCTCCAAAATACCAGCCGGATTTTTGCCTCCCGCCTGTGCCATATTTGGACGTCCGCCGCCGCCACCGCCGACTTTGCCGGCAATGCTCTTGATCAGGTTTCCTGCATGTGCTCCCTGTTTCATTGCTGCATCCGTTGCCATAACGATCAGATTTACTTTTCCTTCACAGGAAGAAGCAAGTACGATCACGCCTTCGCCAAGCTGTTCTTTTAACTGGTCTCCAAGATCACGCAGACCGTTCATATCTACACCGTCTACGGCAGAAGCAAGTAATTTCACACCTTTTACTTCCACAATCTGATCCATGACATCTCCGAGCGCCTCTTTTGCTGCCTTGCTCTTTAAGGACTCGTTTTCGCTGGTCAGTGCTTTGATTTCTGCCTGCATATGCTCGATTTTCTCTGTTAATGTCGCCGGTGTTGCCTTTGCCGCTTTCGCTGCCTCTAAAAGTTCTTTCTCTAAATTGCGATAGTAAGCAAATACGTTGTCTCCGGTCAGTGCCTCGATTCTGCGGACGCCTGCTGCAACACCATTTTCAGAGATGATCTTGAATGCTGCTATTTCGGATGTATTCTTTACATGAGTACCACCACAGAATTCTTTGGAAAAATCTCCCATGGATACCACACGGACAGTCTCACCGTATTTTTCGCCAAATAACGCCATGGCTCCTGTCTTTTTCGCCTCATCTACAGTCATCACATCTGTGCGTACCGGAATTGCCTCTGCGATCTTATCATTGACGATCTTTTCTACTTTTTCAAGTTCCTCCGGTGTCATGGCTGCAAAATGACTGAAATCGAAACGGGTACGCTCGCCATCCTGATAGGAACCTGCCTGCTCTACGTGGGTTCCTAATACTTCACGCAATGCTTTCTGCAGTAAATGTGTTGCGGAATGGTTCTTACAGATCTTTGCACGGAGTGCTGCATCTACCGAAAGATCTGCCTCATCTCCTGTTTTCATCATACCGGAGATCATCTTTCCGACATGTCCTACTTTTCCGCCAAGTAATTTGATCGTATCCTCTACCTGGAATTCTCCGGCTGCAGTGCGGATGATACCCTTATCTCCCTGCTGTCCACCCATGGTAGCATAGAATGGAGTCTGTTCTACGATCACGGTTCCAACCTCTCCATCAGATAATGCCTCAACGATCTCCGTCTCTGTGGTAAGTACGGTAATTTTTGACTTGCAGTTTAAGGAATCATAGCCTACAAACTCTGTGGTAACAGAAGGATCGACAGACTCATATACTGTCTCATCAGCGCCCATGTAGTTTGTCACTTTGCGGGCTTTTCTCGCTGTGGTACGCTGTACTTCCATCGCCTTTTTGAATCCCTCTTCATCGACAGAAAATCCTTTTTCTTCGAGGATCTCCTGTGTCAGATCCATCGGGAATCCATAAGTATCATAAAGTTTAAATGCATTCTCACCGGAAAGAACCTTTACGCCGTCTGCTTCCATCTGTTTTTCCATATCAGAAAGGATGGAAAGTCCCTGATCGATCGTTTTTCCAAATTTTTCTTCTTCCTGGGATAATACTTTAAAGATAAAATCTTTTTTCTCTTCAAGTTCCGGATAACCATCCTTGCTCTCATTGATTACGGTAGCAGCCAGTTTCGCCATGAAGATACCGTCAATACCGAGCATTCTTCCGTGTCTTGCCGCGCGGCGGATGATACGGCGGAGTACATAGCCGCGTCCCTCATTTGAAGGCATGATACCATCTGAGATCATAAACGTTGCAGAACGGATATGATCGGTAATCAGACGGATGGACACATCATCTAATGCATCTACCTGATATT
>OGIK01001839.1_pt1 | contig 16129 bp, 6 predicted proteins | sample 1571781 | NCBI WGS metagenome assembly OGIK01 (sample SAMEA2581956, study PRJEB24529) | metagenome | biome: Human gut stool | place: China | collected 2011
ACATATTTTGAATTTAGTGGGAATTTTCACATGTTTTAGCATTGATTTTTGACGATAGAGAGTTGCAAAATAGACAATACAACATAAAAAGTCTAACAAACATAATTCGACAGAAAATTGACTGTAAAACGTAATATAATCCATATAAAGTCGAGTAAAATTCTGTTCGCTTTGTAAAGGCAAACATCTTTACAAATGTAAATTTTGTGTAAAGCATCACAGCTTTACTTGCGGAAAATCAAGAGCTTTTTGGCGCTAAATTATAAACAAATTGTAAACTTTTAGTTAATAATTTGTGCAAGGTGTCAAAAATAAGTTTGCTTTTTTGGACATTGTTACAAAAATATCATTTGTCGTTTGTCTTTATTGACTTTTTTGTTGCCTTATGTAATAATTATAATGTGTTTAAAGCACATATTGCGCAGTTTTTGGTGCAACGGTTTGGCTTTGCCGACCTTCAGTCTAATTCAGATTGCCTGATGGTCAGAGATTGTGACAGGCTCCCACGCAATATGTTAACACTTTATTATTCAATTAATTTTAAATTTAATGGAGGTAAAAAATGAAAACGAAGGCAAAAAAGTTTTCACATAAGCTTCTGGCATTATTTATGGCAGTGCTTATGGCAGCTTCCTGCTTTACCGGTGCTTTAACTGCTTATGCTGATACTATGAGCAGTGAAAAGACATATGCCGACGAGTCAATCGAATATAACGATTTGGCGTGGGCTATTCTTTCCGATGAACAGGTAGCTACAGCTTTACTTGACTATGCTGATTTGATGCTTTCCGAATACGGTCCGCAGATTGATAAGCTTCTTGAAAACCTTCCATCAAGTATTACCCAGTATATCACATGGGACAGCAACAGCCGTACCCTTAAGCTTAATGCTTTTGGTCTTATTAAAAAAGACATTCCGGTACGTACTCACAGTGTTGATGAAATTTTCTATACACTTAGGGGTGTCGCTGATCTTCTTAATCAATACGGTAACTTACTCGGTGATGCCGGCAACCTTAACTTTAAGGCTGTTGCTACTAAGGATTGGAATATCACAAGAGAAACTGCATCTTCAACTGATATTTTAAGAAGCGTAATCGGTATTTTCCAAAACCTTTCTTGCGACTATAACGGCGCTGATATTTTAGGCCAGGTGCTTAGAGGTAACTTTAATCTTGGTACTCTCGGCAATGTTGCAAACCTTGACGTATACAAAATTATTGGTAACCTTTTGGGCTTTACAGATACAAAGTATAAAACAAACTTAGTATACAATGTTGCTCAAAACCTTATTTTCCAATATACTAATTGGTATACAGAAGATGAAATTAATAATTTCAAGAACGGTACTGCAACATGGGTTTATGATGACCAGCTTATTAATAAACTCACAACAGAGCTTCTTGATAAGATTAGTGTACTTGTTACATATAACCAAGAATACACAGATGCTGATTCGCAAACAGCAATTCAGGATACATCGGCTACACGTTATTTGAAGATTAAAGCTGAAATGAAGGCAAGCGGTTCTGACTACGCTACTGCAGCTGCAAAGCTTGGTTATGACCCTAACCTTGTATATTCAGATGAATTTAAAGATGATGATGGTAATCCTCTTAACGTTCTTCTCTTTGCTTACGGTGCTCCTGACAAAAACGGTTATGCAACAGCATCAACCACAAAGGTAACACTTAAGGCAACCGATAATCTTTTTGATTTCGGTTACAGAGCTCTTGACCTTGCTTGGGATACAGTTCTCAAGGGTACAGTCAAACTCCTTCACGTAAATGACGGATTTGATAAGGGTCACGGCGCTAACTTTGATAACAACTATTATTATTTCTTCGACCAAAAGGGCGAGTGGAATGATAATGATGTTGCTGCAAACTATACACAGGCTAAGCTCGATCAATGGGCAAATGCAGTATATAAGGATTATAAGTTTGATTCAGCAAAGGATTTCCTTGCTTATGTTAAGAAGACGGTAACTTATGACCGTACAGCTGCCGAGGACTCAACAGGTTCTTGGAAAGATATTGACGCAACGAGACTTTTCGCTAAGTTAAGATACAGCCCACTTGCTGATTACGGCTTTAACGTAACAACAGGTCCTATCAATCTTTACTTTGCAGAAACAGGTACTCCAAACCTCGATAAGTTCTTTAGCGAAAGCTATTCAAAGTACAGCTCAATGGTAGCAGGTTTTAATGACGCACTTGTTGCAGCAGTTAAGGACTTGTTCCCACAGCGCGACAACGTTATCGGTACACGTCCTGAAATGACAACAACCGGTGATTTTGCAACTATTGACGCAGCAGCAATTAAGTCAATCGTTTCAACACTCGTTGGCAACGCTTGCAAGATGGTTCAGTACACAGCAGACGCTACAGATGCTAACATTCTTAAAGCTTTCTACGCAAAGAACGGCGCAAGCGCTGCTCTTACAGAGAAGAATCTTGAAGCAGCAATGATTCCTATGCTCGTTGCTTGCATTGGTCAGGTAAATCTTGGCGCAGGCAAGCTTGAGAAAATTATCCATCCTTCTGATTGGGACGGATGTAAGGACGCAGAAGCAGTAGCTTATGTATGCCTTAAGGAGTATTTATCATACTCAATGCCTAACAAGGATTATTCAAAGCTTGTTAATATTGGCAGCGACGGAACAATCAATGCAACACTTGAAGGCACAATTCTTCCAATGGCTCGTGACGCAGTTGCTTATGTAATTGAGGCTTACGTTCCTCTTGAGGACGAAAACGGCAATACTTGGAAGACAGAGTCAGCAGCTGTTGATTCTAAAACAACACTCTTTGACCTTCTTAATTCTGTAGTTTGCTACTACGGCGGCGACCATGCAATGGAGAAGGCTGTAAATAAGGGCGAAAGAGCTATGGGCGTAGGTGCTCTCCTTGGTATTTGTGATCAAAACGGCAACAGCCTTATCACAACAAAGAATACTCTTTGGGAAAACATTAATGCAATAGCTAATAAGCTTATGCCTGTTCTCGGTACACTTCAGGGTACAGGTTATGCTAAATTCAATTCAGAGGAACTTATTTGGAACAACATTGTTCTTTCATTCCTTGATATTGGTAAAGAAAATTCAAAGACAGGTCTTTGCGGCGTATCTAACTTCCTTAACCAGTTATTTACAATCGTTTCTGCACAGCCTATCCAAAAGACTTCAATCGTCGTAACAATTTATGATTTACTTAAGGATCTCATTAACGGATTGTTTGGCGCACGTTACAGCGGACAGAGCTTTAAGACAATTGTTCCTGATGCTACAAGTGCTCATCCATTTGATGATTTCTTCCAGGTTAAGGTACTCGCAGGTACAGACGGTAAGAACTTGGGTGCATTCCAGAAGCTTATCTGTAACTTTGTAGAGTTCGGCGGATACGGTACAAACGGTCCTAAGACCTACTCTGATTCTATTATCAGAGGTATCTGTTTCGCAGTACAGGCAGTTAACAGCTTCCTTCCTAATGCATTGACTACACTTGGTCAGCATCAGCTCAAGATGGCTACTGCTTCGTTCGGTTCTAACACCGTAACAGGCTGTACTTCAGGTGAACCTTATGATGATGTACTTACTGTTACAAACAACTCGGTAGGTATCAATGCATCGTACATCAAGGACGGCAAGGCTACTCAGCTTTCACGTTACTATGTAAAGATTACAAGCGTGCTTCAATATGATGTTTATAATCCGGAAACTCCTGAGGAATTATCTTTCCCTGAAACTCCTATTGAGCCGGGTAAGAATGCTGAACTTAATATTTCAGTTCCGTTCGAAGTTTCAGGTTCTGATACAACAAACACATGCCGTGTTGTTGTAAATTATGATATCGTTGATGATCAGGGCAATGTTCTTTATGGAGGCAATACTGTAACAGCTTATAAGCTTCTTACAAGTGAAGTAAGCTTCAGAAATGCTCTTTATGATGCTGATTATAACTTCAACTCTACATTCCAGCAGACAGACGGCACTGACAGAGAAGAAAACGGTGTAACCGTTCATTCTCTTACAGGTATCGGCGGTAATATCTCTGCAAACTATCCCGAAAAGATGGTTATCGCTTCTAACAAGCTTAACGAAATCGCTCAGTATTCATTCTTTATGAAGGGCGGCAGTAAGGAAAAGAGCATTGACGGTGTATTCTTCTTTGACAGAAAATCCGGCTATGAATCAAATAACCTTACTACTGCAGCTAAGGCATTCGATGATTCTAATTTAACAACAGTAGATATCGGCGAAAATAACGCTATTGCTCGTTGGGATAAGTCAACAGGTGATCTTCTTAAGATTGGTATGTATGACTATCGTGTAGAAACATCTGCAGGCTCAGGCGAATTCGGCGAATGGCAGCGTAACCGTACAAACGGTTCTACAGGTAGCGGCCTTGGTGCTGTTGACTACTACAGAGGTTATACTTCTGAGGAAATCGGTAACATTTCAAAGCAAAATGAGGGCAAGGAGATTGAAACAAGAACTCACGTTGCATTCACTCTTCAGGAAGCACTTGATGCTAAGATTATTGCCGGTTACCATATCAATGAAAGCGGTATTTATGATACAATGTATCTTAAGACCGGTGGTAAATATAACTATGATAACATCTTTAATATGGTTACACTCGGTACCGGTATTGATGCTATCTATATAAATACCTCAAAGCAAACATTTGGTTCAAATGCTGTTAATAACTACAGACCGTTTGGTTTCGACGGTGAGGCTACTGTTAAGACCGGCACTTATGATGTTAATGTTAACTTCTATAATTCAGGTTCTTATAAGACAGGCAGCTTCCAGCTTGTTATCGGTGAAAGCGGTTCAGCCGGCTCACTTGATAAGAACTATAAAGAACTTGCCAATATCATGGCTAACTATAAAACATCCGACTTCAAAGAGGATGCATCTATCGGTTCAGTTTATGATTTGGCTAAGGATGCTCTTATGAATGTACTTAGCGTTCAGTCAGCTCCTTACACTGCTGAATCAGCTCTTACTCAGTCAGATAAAACAGAGTATGCAGTTACAACTTCAGTTACAACTTCCGCAACAGGCGATCGTGCATACGTTCCTTACTCAACCTCTAACGAAACAGTAACATTTACTGTAAAGGGTACTCAGGTAAGCTACACAATCCCTGAATCGGTTAAAGCAACTGCTTATGTCGGCGGCACAATAGACGCTACAACAGGTGCAACCAGTGGCGGCGTAAAGGGAATTTACTATTCCGATGAGAAATGTACAATGCCTATTTACTCACCAAAGCCACTTACATCATCAGATGTTAAGAATGGCAAGGATGCTGCATTGGCTAATGTAACACTCGGTCAGGACGGTAACTATTACCTTACTAACTCAGTTAAGTATGCTACAAAATGGGATCTCGATACATATCCTGGCGGCCCATGGCAGAAACCGACAACTACTCAGGCTACAAACAAAGATAACGAGCCTCTTTATAATCAGGTTCAATATGTATACAGAAATGCTGAAGGCAAAAAGTGCAACTCAGGCGATAATTGGGCATGTAAGTTCCCATCAGCTGAGTATCAGCTCATTCCTAACTCAGGCGAGATGGACTCAGTAGATAATCGTGGTATTGCTACTCAGGCTAATGACAGACTTGAATATGTTCTTAGCGTAGTTAAGTCTCACCTTATCAGCTCATCATCAACACTCTACAATGATATTTCTGAGCTTAGAAATGGTCTTGAAGAAATTAACTTTGATATTCTTACATATAATAAGATGGTAGAATATGCAAAGAAGGCTGAACAGCAGTATACAGTTGACGTTGATTACGTTGACGCAACAACAGGCAAGACTGTTGAAAGAAATGGTATGTCTTATGTTGACGCTGCTAAGCTTATGAATGATCTCAAGAATGCAGGTACTAAGTTTACTTATACCACAGCTTCTGAAGTATCTTCTGTTCAGGCAAAAGAATACGTTAAACTCTTTAACATATTCGCTTCTGCAGTTATTGAACGTGGTTACCAGGGCAAGCAGCTTGAAAATGAAATCAAGTGTGCATCGGGTAATGCTTACTCAATGCTCAAGGCAACACCTGCTACATACAATGAGGACGGTACAGTTGCTACTGAAGCAACCGTATCTAAGAATGGCGTAGCAGCTAACCCACGCTTTGGTGCATTTGATGCATCAGGTAAGCTTGTTAACGAAGGCGCAACAAAGTACTCATCAGCATCTTGGAACAGATACGTGAGAGCTCTTGCTGCCGCAGTTGACCTTGCTAACTATGGTAACGGTTCTTATAAGTATAAGAATTCCGGCACATTCAATATCAATGACCGTAAGAACTATGACGCTCAGCTTGCTAAGATTTACAATGTTGATACTGAACTTCAGGCAGCTGAAATCGGTCTTACCGAGTTTGAGAGCTGCGAGCTTACTGTAACTCCTGTTGCAGGTGCTACAGTAACAATCGACGGCGTTGCTTACTCAGGTCCTGTAGCTGTAGAAAAGGGTCAGGTTGTTTCAATCAATGTAACAGCAGAGGAAGGTTATACTCTTAAACCTGAACTTACTGTTAACGGCGACAAACTTACATTTGACGATACAGCAACAGCATTCCCGTATAAGCTTACTGTTACAGGCAATACTACAATCGTTCCTTCGGTTGAGTCATTGGCTCCGTCAACTCATAATGTTACTGCTTCACTTGTTGTAGCAACATCTTCAAAGGGCGCTACTAACAATAAGGGCGTAAACGGAACATATAAAGTAACTGTTTATGACAGTGCAAACGCTCCTGTTCTTGAAAAGTCATTTGACCTTACAACTACTGCAAACGAGATTAGTCTTGACCTTGCACCTGGCACATATACAGCAACAATTACTTCTGAATTTGCTCTTGCACGTACAGTAAGCATTGTTGTTGGTGACGCTGATATTGCAGGTCCTGCAATTGCAATGATTGTATGCGATTATAATAAAGACACTAATATTACCGGTACAGATGCAACTTCGGTTTATGCAGCCGCTTCTAAGGCTGCCGATCTTCGTTATGACCTTAATGGTGACGGCTCGGTAACCGGTACAGATGCTACAAACGTCTTTGCTATTGCATCTTCAACTATTGCACTTCCTGATGTTACTATTAAGTAATATTAGTTTCTATACTTCTTAGGGGCGAAAGTCCCTAAGAAGTTTTACTTGAAAATTACGATAACTTGTGTTATCATTTAATTAAGCAGAGCTATGGCTTTGCTTTGTCTTGATATATTCGGCTTTTGCCGTTTATATACTATGCCCGCTTTGGGCGGGGAGGCTATGGGCAGTTTCGTTTAGTAAATATTTAATGTTTCACGGTGTTTGGCTTTTGCCAAAGTTGCTTGGTTTCATATTTTTATGTTTTCTGACCGATTTTGTCTTTGCCCTTCACGGCGATTCTGCTTCTCCCCAAATTAAGCAAATTTTTTTAACAAGGAGGTAACACCAATGAATACAATTGCAAAAAAACGAGTAGGTGTTATTTTCGGTACACTTGCGTTTTTGGTTTTTGTTGCGCTTGTTGTGTGCCTTCCTCGTACTTCGTATGCTGCTGCGCTCGGAACGGAGAGCCCGAACGTTTATTGCACATACACAGATTCTAATGGCAAACAATACGACGGTGATAAGTTACCTGCCGGTACATACGATGTCAGCTTTTATTTAGAGGGCGTTACCGAGTTATCGGTTGTGCAGGTTACATCAACCTATTCTTCGGATGTATCGGTGCAGAGTGAGCCTAAAGCTCTTCTTTCTGATGAGGTTGCCGGCGTATCTTCGATGGGAACCGTAACGAATGATTCTAATTTGGTATTCGGCTTTGTTTCAGATGCTGACACTTGTTCATCTGTAACAAAGGACGGCACGTTGCTTGCAACCTTCTCGGTTGCTTTTGCAAAGGATTGTGACGCCGCTGATGTTATTTCAGTTTCAACAGACCCAAATAAGACTTACATTATGGTTAATTATAATGACGGATTTGACGATGAGTATGCTCTTGTTACCAAATCTGCCGATTATCCCGGTTCTCTATATTTAATGACCTGTGACGTTTCACCGTCAACCGGTCATAGCGTAAACGGCTCGCTTGTTATTATGACAAATGCGAAAGGCGATACTGCCAACAGTCCTGTTTACGGTGAATATACGGTTAACGTATATTCCGATTCAGCTCGTACCGAGCTTGTCGGTACAACCACATCATCTCTTAAAGATGGTGTAAACGCTTTCTCTATTGATTCGTTAAAGGACGGAACATACTATCTTTCAATCTCGTCTGATTATGCAATAGCTCGTAATGACGTTACCGTTATCGTAAACGGTGCCGATATTACTAATGCGGTTATTCCTATGATGGCATGTGATTTTAATAAGGATGGTATAATTACAGCCACCGATGCAACAAGTGTATATCTTTTTGCTTCAAAGCAAACGGATTTAAACTATGACCTTAACGGTGACAGTTTAGTAACCGGTACAGATGCTACAACTGTTTATGCTTGTGCATCCGGCTCCAGTTATTATAACGGATTAGAGATAAAGTGATTTTTTTCAAAATAAATAAAGGGGATTTCTAAGTGAAAAAGACATTTAGAAAAGCAATAGCTGTTCTTCTTGCAGTTCTTATGGTTGCATTCTCCGTTCCGTTTTCTGCTTTAGCTGCCACTAATGGTGTAGCTGATATGTTCGGTTCAACAGATTATACTGTTACTCAGAACAGAAAATGGTGGGTTGATGATGGCGTAGATACAAGCCTTTCAAAGCTTCAGTCAACTCCTGAATATCGTGGCTATGCTAATGATGAAGTTAGTGCTGGTTCGTTTGATTTCGGTGCTGAAATCGCAGATTATGCGAACAATGGGCTCGAAGACCATCGTAATGACTATAAGCCTGTAGTTGCTGCAACAGTTTCAAACTTGGGTTCAAAACAAGAAGCTGAAGCTGCCATAGCAGACGGTACATACGCTAAATACAATAAGCAGTACATTAACCAATATTATGGCGTGAATGCTTCAAAAACTTATGAGGCTGTTAAAGAAGCAGGTAATATTGTAAACCCTGCTCATGTTAAAGCAGGTCAGCGTATTGCTATTACAGTTGAAATCGGCGGATTTGATGTTATCCAATCAGGTCAGTTCAAAGGTAAATTCAACACTGAATATCTTCAGGCATCCACTCCGGGAAATGTTACTAAGGCACGTGATAATTGGAAAATTAATACAGCTGCCAAGGGCGCAATTAAAAACGGTGTTGCATTCTATGGAGATGGAATGCAGTTTAATAGCTCAACCTATAATAATGAAGAAGGCATTTTCTATGGTGCTATTACAGGCACAGCTGCCACAAACGGTAACCAAACAACTTCCAACTACATTGGAGTTGGTACTGATGGCGTAAAACCATTCGGTAAGTACGGTTTGGTTTGCTATACTTATGCATTCGAAGTAATTAAGGATTGCAACCTTTCTGAAGTTTTTACATTTAATACTGATATTGCAGGTACAGAGTTTGAGCCTTATTTTAGATGGTCAATTGACGGTACAGGCGAACCTTCATGTAATGCTGCAAATCCTGAATTATACCTTATTACAGGTGACGATACAAAAAGTACCTTTGCTAACTGGGCATTAATTTGGACAGATTATGCAAAGGAATCAACACCTGAAACTAAGACTTATACTATTACATTCAAGGACATCAACGGCAAGCCTGTTGGTGAGCCGCAGACAGTTAAAGAAGGCGATACTCCAAAAGTTCCTTCAACAAATACTCCTGCAGCTGTAAAGTATAAGAGCGATAATAAGCACGAAGTAACAACTTACTCATGGCCGGCAGTATCAGCTGCTACTGCAGATACTATTTACCAAGAGGTTGCTACTACAACTGAGGAAAAATGTGACACTACTTATGCAGAGACAAGCAAGCATACACTTGTTTCAGGTACTGTTCTTAAAGGAACATGTACTAAATGTGGTAATGTAGATACTCAGACTAAGGATGATAAGCTTAACGGCACAGCTTACTATGCTGCACTTAATGCTGCAAAGGCTGTTGACGGTTCTAAGTACACAGCAGATTCTTATGCTAAGGTAACAGCTGCTCTTGAAACTTATGCTCAGGCTAAGGTTGAAGCTTATACAGATCAGGCACAGGTAGCTGCGCCTCCCAGTGTTCTTGAAAATGCAGTTAAGGGTCTTGAGGCTCTTCCGACATCAGATGTTTATACTTACACATTCGTTGGCGGTAAAACTCAGACTGTAACAGTTGATAAGGGTGCTGCTCCTACAGCTCCTGCTAACACAGCTGCTACAACAGTTGATAACAACGACGGTACTCATACAGTAACAACTTACACTTGGGAAAAGACAGGCGAATTCACATTTGCTGAAAAGGCAACTGCTGATACTAAGGATTGTACTTACGGTGAATACACAACTGTAACTCCTTCTACAATTGTTAAGGCAGGTACTGAAAAGGCTACATGCTCAGTATGCGGTCACGAAAATGTAAGAGACCTTGCTAAGCTTGACGGTACAGCTTACTATGCTGCACTTGATGCTGCAAAGGCAGTTGACGGTTCTAAGTACACAGCTGAATCTTATGCTAAGGTAACAGCTGCTCTTGAAGCTAACGCTAAGGATACTGTTGAAGCTTATACAGATCAGGCACAGGTAACTGCTGCTGCAACTGCTCTTGAAGATGCAGTTAAGGGTCTTGTTCTTGTTGAGGTTTATACAATCACATTTACAAACGCTGCAGGCACTGTAGTTGATACTCAGAAGCTTGCTGCAGGCGCTACTCCTGTAGCTCCAAAGACAAATACTGCTGATACAACTGCTACACCGGCAGGAAGTAAACAGCACAGCCATACAACTTATAGCTGGCCGGCAGTTTCTGCTGTAACAGCAAACGCTAACTATGACGAAGTTGCTAATGTTGTAACAGAAGATTGCACAAAGGGTAAACCTGTTGTAACAGAGCCTACACTTGATAAGCCGGGCTCAGAAGTTACAAGCTGTACAATTTGCGGTCAGGTTCTCGAAACTAAGGTTCTTCCTCAGCTTAAGGGTTATGATATCACAGTTACTAAGACTGCTTACGGTACAACAACTCTTAACAGCGAGGACGCAACAAACGGTAAGACTACTAAGGTTCTTGCTAACTCAACTGTAACTCTTACAGCTCAGGCTAATGAGGGTGCAGAGTTCGTAGGTTGGAAGGTTGCTAACAAGCTCGTTTCAACTAACGAAACATATTCATTCACAGCAGTTGCTGATACAGAGGTAACTCCTGTATTTACAGAAACAGCTGAATCAACATTCGTTGTTGTATTCATTGATATGTACGGTAACGTTGTATCAACTCAGGAAGTAACAAGCGGTGCAAACATTGATGTTCCTGCAACTGCTCCTATCTATCCTGGTTATACATTCAAGGGCTGGGCTCTTACAAACGATGAGATTACCGCTCTTACAGAAGGTAAGACCATCAGAGCTATCTATGAGAAGGATGCTACTCAGACTTACACAGTTAAGGCTGCAGGCGCAACAATCACAGTTAACGGCACTGACTACACTGACAAGGCTGAAAATGTTGCATATGACGCTAAGGTAACAGTTACTAAGGCAGGCGCAACATCATGGACAGTAAACGGCGCAACAGTTGGTTACGGTGAATCATACTCATTCTTCTGTGCTTCGGATATCGAACTCACAGCAGTTACAAAGGCTGATGACACTTCTAAGACTCAGGTTGCTATCGTTTCAACAACTCGTCCTTCAGCTACAGATTGCGACGTTCTCTTTGTTGCAACACGTACTGTTGCTGATAATGAGACAGTAGTTAGCCAGGGCTTCGTATATGGTAAGAATGTAACAGCTTCTGACCTTACACTTGAAAACGTTGGCAAGACTGCATCAGGTACAAATCCTGGTAAGGTTAGAGTTATTTATAACAACACCAACGCTTCACAGATTGGTTTGAACTACGGTATTACTGCAATGACAGGCGTTGCCGGCGCAAGAGCATTCGTAGTTACTAAGGATGCAGATGGTAATGTTCATACTTACTATTCAGAAGCATCACTTTACGACTATAATGCTTAATTAACACAATTTAGCAAAGCTTTCACCTCTGCCTTAAGGGGTGGAGGCGAGCTTTGATAAATTAAGGAGGACACACCTAATGAAAGAGCTTTATACAAAGCCGGTGTCAGAGGTTAATGAATTTTCTCAGACAGCTGATGTTATTACTACATCCGGTGAGGGTACTGACTGGGGCTTCGGTGGAAAAGACTAATCTGACACTTTGATTAAAGCATTTGGAGACGGCAGAAATGCCGTCTCTTTTTGCGTTTTAAAAACCTTAGAATAAAAAAATAAACTAAATATTAATCATTTCCGAATATGACATTTTACCTTTATTTGTATATTGACAAATAATTAACAAACATATAAAATGATATTGTAATTTATGACATAAGACGTATATTTTAGAGGGAGAATACAATGTCAAATAAGGAGTATGAATACAAATTCGATACTGTCAAGCCGCCTGAGGATAGGGTGTACGATGACAGAGTGATGCATTATTATGAAAATCATTCAAACGAGCCTGCACGTCCATTAATTTTGGCACTCGGCAAGCATATTACAGACAGAGTTTTGTATAAATTGCCGTGGCTTCCAAAGGTAGGTAAAGAGCTTACCGTTAACGACCCTGAGTATTGGGGTCTTGCTTCAATTGTAACAGACGAGATGGCAGAGGTTGCCCTTAAGATGAAGGTACACAAGGGTATGAAGCTTAAGCAAATTATGAAAGCTACGGGCAAAAGTGCCGCTTACCTTGAGCCGCTTCTTAAGGAAATGGCAAATGTAGGTCTTGTTGAATTTAATTGGGAAAATCCGGAGCATGAAAAGCAATATATGCTTCCTATGTTCGTTCCCGGAAGCGCAGAATTCTTTAATATGAAATGGGATAATATTTGTGAGCATCCGCAGGTTGCAAATTTCTTTGAGCGTATGACTCAGCTTCCGCTTGAAGCAATTACGCCGATGTTGCCTCCTGGAGGCGCCGGAATAGGTATGCACGTTATCCCTGTTGAAAAGGCAATTTCAATGGAAAATCAGTCTGCTGATGTGGAACATATTTCTCATTGGCTTGATAAATATGACGGCAAATATGCGGCAGGCCCGTGTTCGTGCCGTTATAGCCGTGCAATGTGCGGCGAAGGCTGTGCCGATGACCCTGAGGATTGGTGTATCGGTGTCGGCGATATGGCGGATTACCTTGTTGAAACAAATAAGGGCCACTATATCACACGTGAAAAGGTTATGGAAATTCTTCAGCGTGCCGAGGATAACGGTTTTGTTCACCAAATTACTAATATCGACGGTGAAAATAAAATTTTTGCTATCTGTAATTGCCAGGTAAAGGTATGCAATGCGCTTCGTACCTCTCAACTTTTCAATACGCCTAATATGTCACGCTCAGCGTATGTGGCTAAGGTTGAGGCTAAGGATTGCGTAGCCTGCGGCAAGTGTGTTGAATTTTGCCCTGCCGGTGCCGTTAAGCTCGGTCAAAAGCTTTGCAAAAAAGACGGTTCTGCTGTTACATATCCTAAGCAAGAACTTCCCGACGCAGTTAAATGGGGCAAGGAAAAATGGTCGCCTGATTATAGAGATAAAAACAGAATTAATTGCTACGATACAGGTACGGCGCCTTGCAAGACTGCCTGCCCCGCTCATATCGCAGTTCAAGGCTATCTTAAAATGGCGGCTCAGGGTAGATATACCGATGCTTTGGCTCTTATTAAAAAGGATAACCCTTTCCCTGCAGTTTGCGGCAGAGTTTGTAATAAGAGATGCGAGGAGGCTTGCACAAGAGCAACTCTTGATGAAGCAGTTGCTATTGATGACGTTAAGCGCTTTATCGCTCAAAAGGACCTTGACAGTAAAACAAGATATATTCCTAAAAAAGTAATACCTTCAAATAGGGGCGAGTTTAAAAATAAAATTGCCATTATCGGCGGCGGACCGGCAGGCCTTTCGTGCGCATATTATCTTGCACTTACGGGATACAGACCTATAGTGTTTGAAAAGAATGAAAAACCCGGCGGTATGCTTACTTACGGTATCCCGTCATATAAGCTTGAAAAGGATGTTGTTGAGGCGGAGATTGACATTATTCGTGCGCTTGGTGTTGAAATTAAATGCGGCGTAGAGGTCGGTAAGGATATCACTCTTGACGAACTTCGCAAGGATGGATATGAGGCATTTTATATTGCTATCGGCTGTCAAGGCTCAAGAAAATCGGGCTTTGACGGCGAAGACGCAGACGGTGTTATGAGCGCTGTTGATATTCTCCACGAGATTGCCGAAAATCACGACCTTGACCTTAAAGGCAATAAAACCGTTGTCATCGGCGGTGGTAATGTTGCCGTTGATGTTGCACGTTCGACTAAGCGTTGCGGCGCTGATGTTTTGGGTATGTTCTGCCTTGAAAGCAGAGAGGAAATGCCTGCGAGCGAAGAGGAAATTTTTGAAACCGAGGACGAGGGTATTCAAATAAACAACGGCTGGGGCGTTAAGGAAATTCTTGAAGAAAACGGCAAGGTGACAGGCATTGTGCTTAAAAAATGCACAAGTGTTAAGGATGCTAACGGCAAATTTAACCCTCAGTATGACGAAAATGATACTCAAACAAATGAATGTGATCATATTTATCTTTCAATCGGTCAGTCAATTGAATGGGGTAATCTTATCGACGGTGAGGCAGTAGAACTTGGTAGAGGTAACGCTCCTCAGGCGGACAGTCTTACTTATCAAACAGAGCAAAAGGATATTTTCGTCGGCGGTGACGTTTACACGGGCCCTAGCTTTGCCATTGACGCTATTGCTGCCGGCAGAGAGGGCGCAGAGTCAATCCATAGGTTTGTTCATTTCAACGCAAGCCTTACAGTCGGCAGAAACAGACGTGATTTCATAATGCTTGATAAGGAGGATATCCTTGTTGACAGTTATGATAATTCCTCACGTCAAATCCCGAATATTAATAAGAAAATTGACGCTAAATCTTCGTTTAAGGATGCCCATCTTCCTCTTACAGAGGAGCAGGTTAAAAAAGAAACTGCACGATGTCTTGGTTGCGGTGCATCCGTTGTTGACGAAAATAAGTGCATAGGCTGCGGAATTTGTACTACCAAGTGCGAATTTGATGCAATTCATCTTTTTAGAGATAATCCCGAATGTAGCACAATGGTTAATTCAGATGATAAGATGAAAGCAATTTTGCCTTATATGATTAAGCGTAATTTCAAGATTAAAAAAGCTCAAAAGGCTAAAAAGGATTAATTATGCACGAACTTGGTATAGTTTTTCATATCATTAACGAAATTGAAGATGTAGGCAAGGAAAATATGCTCGAAACGGTATCGTCTGTTACGGTTGAAATAGGCGAGGTTTCGGGTGTGCTCCACGATTATCTTGAGGATTGTTGGAAATGGGCTTGCTCAAAGAGTGAGCTTATGAATGGGGCAGAACTTAAGGTAGAAGTTATCCCGGCAGTAACGTATTGCGAAAGCTGCAAGGGCGAATACAAAACCGTAGAGTATGGTAAAATTTGCCCTTACTGTCAAAGCGAAAAAACCTATCTTCTTTCGGGTAATGAAATTATGATAAAGGAAATTGAGGCACGGTAGCATATTAATGCGTTCTGCCTTGATGATATGATTTTTATTTAACTTTTTTTAGAGGAGGAAAATGACAATGTTATTCCAAATTTACGGCGACATGGCCGGCTGGCAACTTCTCGGCTGGGTAATGGTCTTTGTCGGTCTCGTCGTTATGAATGAAATTGCAAGGCGAACAAAAGCAGGCGGAATTTTTTGCTTCTTTGTTTTACCGGCAGCACTGACGGTATATTTCATTGCAATTTATATCGGTGCGGCTAAGGGAGATGATTGGGCACTTCAAAATGATACCTATGTTCATATGAACAGCTGGTTCCATTATGCAAAGCTTTATGCGGCAACAGCAGGTTGTATCGGCTTTATGATGCTTAAGTATAAGTGGAGCATAGGTAAGACAGAATGGTTTAAAGTAT
>OGIK01001861.1_pt1 | contig 15929 bp, 8 predicted proteins | sample 1571781 | NCBI WGS metagenome assembly OGIK01 (sample SAMEA2581956, study PRJEB24529) | metagenome | biome: Human gut stool | place: China | collected 2011
AGCATATAAGCCGGGCGGTTCTTCTTCATATAGATTGGTGTATACCATACGTCATGCTTACATTATTAGCCTTTTTTTTAGGAAGCTGTGATGATGGAAAAGAAGTATCTCCTATTACAGGTAGTGGAGGAACTCCATTCAATCCTGCTTTTCCTATTCGTATTGATAGTATTTACCCTAAAGCAGGCTCTGCAGGGCAAAGAGTACTTATTTATGGAGAGAATTTTGGAAATAATCCTTCCCAATTGGAAGTTTATATTGGTGGTCAGAAAAGCTCGGTTGTAAATGTAAAGTCTACATATATGTATTGTCTTATGCCATCAAAAGCCTATGAAGGTGATATACAGGTTACGATAAAAGATGGAGAAAAAACATATACTTCTGAAAAATCTGATGTGAGATTTGAATATCAACGATTAAAAGTAGTAAGTACTTTACTTGGTGAGGTTAATCCACAAATTTCCGATAAAAAGAAAAATTTTGAAATAAAAGACGGGCCTTTTGATAATTGTGGCGGTGTTGCTAATCCTTGTTTTATGAAATGGGATCCTGAGTACCCTGAGTTGTTATATTTTGCTGAGGATACATCTGTTGACCCTGAAGGTGTTACAGGTTCTGGTATACGCTGTATTGATTTCGGACGGCAACAATTATATACTATTCTTCCTAGGAGTGAGTATGGAGGGTATGAGCGTGGGCGTTCTATTGATTTTTTTAAAGATAAGGACGGAGTGTATCATATGGTTGTGGCTACATCACAAGCTAATGCAACTAATCCTGCGGTCTATATGTTTGATCGTGTTTCAGATACAACTAAACCATGTGGTTTTAAATGGTCAAATAGAAGAACAATTGTGAATTACAATGGTTGCGCATGTGCAGCAATCCATCCCCAAAACGGTGATTTATATTTTACTCATTTTCAGAAAGGTCACCTTTATAGAGTAAAAAAAGATATTCTTCAAGAATTTGTTGACGGAACCCGTACTACAGCTGTTTCACCTGGGACAGGGGCGGACTATATGTTTACCGTCCAAGATAAAGAATGGGAATTTAATATAATTATTCATCCAACAGGAAATTATGCTTACCTTATGGTTATTAACAAGCACTATATTCTTCGTTCTGATTATAATGGGGAGTCTTTTACTACTCCTTACGTGGTAGCAGGAAGCGCTAATCAAAATGGATATGTAGATGCTGTTGGGAATTTAGCTAAGTTCGATTCGGCATACCAAGGTGTATTTGTAAAGAATGATAATTATAAAGGTGAGATAGATGAATATGACTTTTATATTGCAGATAAACATAACCATGCTATCCGAATTTTAACTCCACTGGGACAAGTCTCAACATTTGCAGGTCGAGGAAGCGCTAGTTTAAATTCTAATCCTTGGGGGTATGTTAATGGGGATTTGAGAAAAGAAGCTCGTTTCGAACGTCCTAAAGCTATTGCATATGATGAAAAGACAGGAATAGTTTATGTAGGTGATGCTTATAATCACCGTATCCGTAAAATAGCTTTAGAAGAATTTAATGATTAACACACTAAAATATGAAAAAATTATTTGTCTTATGTACTATGTTGCTATGGGTGGCTATAAACGCCTTGGCACAGCAAAAGATTAGTGTCTCTGGTATTGTCACAGATGAGAATAAAGAACCGGTCATTGGTGCTAATGTTAGTGTAAAAGATGTCCCAGGGCTAGGAACAATCACAGATCTCAACGGACGATATGTAATTAAAGTGGAACCTTACAATCGCTTGGTATTTTCTTATATTGGTTATCAGTCACAAGAAGTTCTAATAAAAAATCAGTCAAAAGTAAATATAGTACTAAAAGAAGATGTTACCAATGCTATTGACGAAGTGGTTATTACTGGTACTGGAGCTCAGACAAAATTGACTCAGACAGGGGCTATTACAACAGTAAATGTAGATCATCTGAAAGCTAATCCGTCTTCTAGTATCGTAAATACATTAGCCGGTAATGTCGCTGGTGTTTTGGCAATGCAGACTTCCGGACAACCTGGTAAAAATGTATCTGAGTTTTGGATTCGTGGAATTTCGACTTTTGGTGCAAGTACTAGCGCGTATGTCTTGGTTGATGGCTTCGAACGCAGTATGGATGAAATCAATATAGAAGATATTGAATCCTTTTCAGTTTTAAAAGATGCTTCTGCCACTGCTATTTATGGATCAAAAGGCGCGAATGGGGTAGTATTGATTACAACTAAACACGGTAAAGCCGGTAAAATTAATATTACCGCAAAAGCAGAAACGACTTATAATATGCGTACGATCACTCCTGAATTTGAGAATGGGGTAAATTATGCAATTTTTTTAAATGAAGCACGTATTACTCGTAACTATGAACCCGTTTACCAGCCTGAAGAGTTGGATATTATCCGTCTTGGGTTAGATCCAGACCTCTATCCGAATGTGGACTGGATGGATTTACTATTAAAGGAGGGAGCGTGGCAACATCGGGTAAATCTGAATATGAATGGTGGTGGAAATACTGCACGCTATTTTGTATCTTTCAGTTATTTGGACGAACAGGGTATGTATAACACGGATAGCTCGTTAAAAGGAGATTATAACACGAACGCTGATTATCGCCGTTATAATTATCGCATGAACACAGATATTGATATTACAAAAAGTACACTTCTCAAGTTAGGAGTTTCCGGTTATTTATCCAAAAGAAATAGTCCGGGATTGGGAGATTCTGATGTATGGGGAGAACTTTTTGGATATACTCCAATAAGAACTCCGGTATTATATTCTAATGGCTATGTACCTGCCGTCGGTACGGGTAATAAGACTAACCCATGGGTAGCGGCTACCCAAACAGGTTTTAATGAGAATTGGAAAAATACTATTCAAACTAATGTAACATTGGAGCAGAAACTAGACTTCATTACTAAAAATCTGAAATTTGTAGGACGTTTTGGATATGACACATATAATGATAATACTATCAAACGTCATAAATGGCCGGAACAATGGCTTGCGGAACGAGCTCGCAATGAAGAGGGTGAATTAGTATTTAAAAAGATTTCCGGTGCAGGAAATATGGCACAGGAGAGTAGTTCAAGTGGAAATCGTCGTGAATTCTTAGATTTGACGTTAAATTGGAACAGAGCGTTTAAAGCACATCATCCTAGCGCGACATTGAAATATACCCAAGATGCTTTTGTTAAAACGGTTGCTTTGGGAGATGATTTAAAAGAGGGAGTGAGTAGACGAAATCAGGCTTTGGCAGGGCGCTTTGCTTATAATTATAACTATCGATATTTTGTTGACTTCAATTTTGGTTACAACGGTTCGGAAAATTTTGCGAAAGGACATCGTTTTGGCTTTTTTCCCGCATATTCTCTGGCATGGAATATTGCAGAAGAGAAAATAATAAAAAAGCATCTGAAATGGATGAATATGTTTAAGGTTCGTTATTCTTATGGTAAGGTCGGTAATGATAATGTAGGAACCCGTTTCCCATATCTTTATTCAATTGCCGATAACTATAAAGAAAATGATCAGACGAAATATTATGCAGGTTACAACTGGGCCACTTATGGAAGTAATAAATCTTATAATGGTTTACGCTATACAAAACTTGCTTCTAATGATATAACATGGGAAATAGCAACCAAAAGCGACCTTGGTATAGATATGGCTTTATTTAATGACAAATTCACAGCTACGATCGACTATTTTGATGAAAGTCGTAGTGGTATTTATATGGAGCGTGCATTCTTACCAGGAATGGTTGGTCTGGATGGCAATAAACCTTATGCTAATGTGGGTGAAGTAAATTCAAAAGGGTTTGATGGAAACTTTAGTTATAAACAAAAAATTAGTGATGTTAAGTTCACTGTACGTGGTAATATCACATATAGTAAGAATGAAATCATAGAACGCGATGAAGAGAACAATGTTTATGCTTATCAAATGAAAAAAGGGTATCGGGTTAATCAAAATAGAGGCTTGATAGCTTTAGGATTATTTAAGGACTATGATGACATTCGTAACAGTCCTACACAGAAATATGGTCCTGTAATGCCCGGTGATATTAAATATAAAGATGTAAATGGTGATGGTGTTGTCAATGATGGCGATATCGTAGCTATTGGTTCAACTAGTAAACCAAATCTAATTTATGGTTTAGGTCTTTCTGCTACCTGGAAGGGATTGGATGTAAGCTTACATTTCCAAGGTGCCGGTAAATCTCAGTTCTTTACTTATGGCAAATGTATATGGGCTTTTACAGAAGGACAATGGGGTAATATTCTTAAAGGAACGCTGGATAATCGTTGGGTGGATGCGGAGACTGCACAAAAGCTTGGCATCCCTGCTAATGAGAATCCGAATGCATCATACCCTCGTTTGAGTTATACGGATAATGGTAATGGTAATACAACGATCTATGAATATAAAAATAATTACCGTAATTCGACATATTGGTTGCGTAATGGTTCATATGTCCGTCTGAAAACGATTGATGTCGGTTATACTCTTCCGAAGAAGATCGTGAATAAGATACATTTTAATAATGTACGTATTTTCATGACAGGAACTAATTTACTGACATGGTCCAGTTTTAAACTTTGGGATCCTGAAATGGGGGCTTCACGTGGTGAGCAATATCCATTAGCTAAGTCTATAACACTCGGTTTAAGCGTTAACTTATAAAATTCAGAACAATAAAATGAAAAAATATATATTATTGATAATTATAATCGGTTTCGGGACTACATCATGTTCTGACTATTTGGATTCAGAATACATTTTTAAAGATCGTGAATCTTTGGAGAAGATATTTACAGATTATGATAAGACCGAACAGTGGTTGGCACGTGCATATTCATTCCTTACCGGGCAATGCTGCGATGTAGGCAGTAAACGCAATACTCCGTTTGTGTTTGACGACTGTATGTACTATGGTGATGATGATGTTACCATAGACGCATCCAAAGGTGGAAACATGTCATATAATAAGTTTCATGAAGGAGGGTATGACGAAGGTGCTTTCCAGGATACTTGGGATCGCTGTTATAATGGTATTCGTCAGGCTACGATTTTCATGCAGAATGTGGATATGAACGATAAATATAAACCTGAAGAGATTGTTGATCTTAAAGCGCAAGCGCGTTTTGTTAGAGCTTATTTTTATTGGATTCTTCTTCGTAAATATGGGCCGATACCTCTAGTTCCGGAAAATGGTTTTAACTACAATGACTCTTATGATGATGTCGCTACACCACGCAGTTCTTATGATGTTTGTGCCAATTATATTGCAAGTGAAATGGTAATAGCAGCTAAAGATTTGCCATTGACGAGAGAGCAACTTAGTATAAACCGTCCGACGCGGGGAGCGGCTTTGGCTACCCGTGCATTAGCTCTATTGTATGCTGCCAGTCCGTTAACGAATGGTAATAATGATGAATATGCACAACAATTGCTGGATGATAAAGGTAATCGTTTGCTTTCTCCTGAATATGATGAAAGTAAATGGGCAAAAGCAGCTGCTGCCTGCAAAGATGTAATGGAATTGAATGTATATAAGCTTTATACCACAGGTATCAATACCGTGAATACAGGTGCTTTTCCGGCAACTATAGCGCCTCCACATCACGATGTATATTCAAATGAAGATTTTCCGAATGGATGGGCGAATATTGATCCATACGAATCATATCGTGCATTGTTTAATGGAACTGTGTCATCAGTAGATAATCCTGAACTGATTTTTACTAGAGGGCAGAACATCGGTGGTGAACGCATTAAGGATATGGTAATTCACCAACTGCCTTCCGTTGCTAAAGGATGGAATACCCATGGAATGACTCAAAAACAAGTAGATGCTTATTATATGAATACTGGAGACGATTGTCCTGGAATGAATTCTCAGTACGCAGGATACCAAGCATATAAGGATCGTGTAGACAATCGCCCGCGACCAGTCGGCTATACTTCAAACGCACAGGACTATAAACCGCTTTCTGCAAATGTTTCTTTGCAATATGCAAATCGGGAACCACGTTTTTATGCTTCTGTTGCTTTTAACGGTGCCAGATGGTATTTAGGAAATGAATCTCAGCAAGCAAATCAGAATAAACAAGTATTCTACTATCGAGGTGGAGGTAATGGTTATTCCAATAATATGTTTTGGCTGCGTACAGGTATTGGAGTGATGAAATACGTGAACCCAAGCGATACTTATGAAAATAGCGACGGAGCCAAAATTATTGATAAAGATGAACCAGCTATTCGTTATGCCGATATTCTGTTGATGTATGCAGAGGCATTAAACGAATTGACTACATCTTATGAGGTTTCCTCATGGGACGGAATTAAAGCTTATACCATTAACCGTGATCCGGAAGAAATGAGAAAAGGAATAAAACCTGTGCGTATGCGTGCCGGTGTACCGGATTATGATACTCCTATATATGATAACCCTGCAAAATTCCGTATTAAACTGAAACGTGAACGACAGATTGAGCTCTTTGCTGAAGGGAAACGTTACTATGATCTTCGTCGTTGGAAAGATGCAGAATTGGAAGAGTCAGTGCCTGTTTATGGTTGTTATACTTTTATGACTGAAAGTCAGAAAGATCTTTTCCATACACCGGTACCCATATCTAATCTTTCAGCAACTTTTTCATCCAAAATGTATTTCTGGCCTATAAAACATGATGAATTGAAACGCAACAAACGTTTAACTCAGAATCCTGGTTGGACTTATAATGATTAATTAAAAAAGAAAAGATATGAAAAAGATATATACTTATTTGATGATGCTAACTGTTAGCGCATTAATTATCTCCTGTAATGAAGAGTGGAGTGGTGAACAATATGAACATTATATTTCTTTTAAAGCTCCAATAAACAGTGATGGGGTATCACGAATTAACGTACGCTATAAGGCGAACGAAGCAACTACTTATCAGGTGCCTTTGATAGTTAGCGGTACGACTTTAAATGATAAAAACTATACAGTACGTATTGGTTTGGACCCAGATACTTTAGTGGTTCTTAATAAAGAACGTTATAGTACGCGTATAGATCTTTATTATCAGGTATTACCAGCTACTTTCTATTCATTGCCGGAGACCGTTGAAATAAAAGCAGGGGAGAATACAGCACTTTTACCTATAGATTTTAAGTTGAATAATATTGATTTGTCAGAGAAATGGGTGCTGCCTTTAACTGTTGAAGAATCTTCAGATGGTAGCTATACCCCTAATTATCGTAAGCATTATCGCAAAGCATTACTCCGTGTTATGCCTTTTAATGATTATTCGGGCAATTATAGTGCAGTAAATTATAAGTGTTATATCAAAGGAGCGGAAAGTGAGGCCCCATTTGTCAAAAACTATGTAATGACTTATGTGGTGGACGATCAAAGCCTTTTTTTCTATGCTGGCATTATTGATGAAACCCGTGTCGATAGGAAAGGATATAGGATTCTTGCTAAATTTATAAATAATGATAATGGAGAAATCGGCAATGTGGAATTATCTCCTGCAGATTCTGACAATAAAATGAAATTTCAAATAGGTAAAGATGACTATGGGAAAGAGGTAACCCCTACCTATAGTGTAACTGAAACAATGGATCCTATTCGTCCTTATTTGAAACGTAAGACTATAATCATTAGAAATATTAATTACACTTATGTTGACTATACTACAATTCCGGGGGTAGAAACCGAATATCATGTAATAGGTTCTTTGGCTTTAGAGCGTCAGATCAATACTCAAATACCAGATGAAGATCAAGCTATTGACTGGGAGGCTGGGAATTAAATAGTTTTGTCTATTGATTAATATTGGATAAATTATCAAATATAAGAGATAGAGAAGAACATATGACCGGAGTTCTTCTCTATCTTTATTCTTTTGTGAAAGAAAATCGATTATTTATTAGATATTGCTTTTTATTGGTCAGAATTTTGCCTTTTTTCTATGATATCTTCCTTATTTTTGTTTGGAAGCAATGAGAATGGTGTTAATTAAATCGGAATAATTATGAATATAAAAAAACATTTACCTTGGTTGGGGGCTTTACTCCCTATTATTAATGCACAAGCGGATACGAATCCCAATGTAGTTATCATTTATATCGACGACATGGGTATAGGTGATATTGGCTGTTATGGAGGAAAATTTGTAGCGACGCCCAATATTGATAAACTGGCACAGGACGGATTATTGTTTAATCAATATTATTCTTCCGCACCGGTTAGTTCACCCTCCCGTTGTGGATTAACAACAGGACTTTTCCCTATTGAAGTAGGAATTAATACTTTCCTTAACGACAAGGCAAGTAATAAGAGGTGCGAGCAGCGTAATTATCTGGACGACAAACTTCCTTCTATGGCACGTGCTTTTCAGAATGCAGGATATGCTACCGGACACATTGGTAAATGGCACATGGGAGGTGGACGTGATGTGCACAATGCCCCTTCTATCAAGAACTATGGGTTTGATGAATATCTTTCTACTTATGAAAGCCCCGATCCGGACCCTGCGATAACAGCTTCTAAGTGGATATGGTGTGATAATGACAGTATAAAACGTTGGAAACGCACAGAATATTTTGTAGATAAGAGTATTGACTTTATTAAACGTCATAAAGATAGTCCATTCTTTCTCAATCTTTGGCCGGATGATATGCATACACCATGGGTACCGGAGTTTAAGCAAAAAGAAAGAAAAAGCTGGGAGACAAAAGAGGCGTTTTCGCCTGTGCTTGGAGAGATGGACAAACAAATCGGTCGTTTTATTAAGGCACTGGATGATATGGGATTATCCGAAAATACGATTATCATCTTTACCAGTGATAATGGACCTGCACCCAGTTTCAAGGCTGTTCGCTCCGCTTATTTGAGAGGTACCAAGAATAGCCTTTACGAAGGAGGTATCCGTATGCCGTTTATTGTCAAATATCCTAAGAAGATTAAACCCGGTCGGGTGAATAATTCTTCAGTGCTATGTGCGGTGGATTTATATCCTACTTTATGTTCCGTGGCCGGGATTAAAACTGAGAAGAACTATAAAGGTGATGGACAGAATTATGCAAAAGTTTTGCTCGGGAAGTCGGAGGCAAAACGAAAAACGGATTTAATGTGGGACTTTGGTCGAAATAAGCATTTTGGTTTTCCCGGCAATCCTTACGATAGAAGTCCGCATCTGGCAATCCGTAGCGGCAAGTGGAAGCTGTTGGTGAACGGAGACGGAAGCGATGCACAACTATATGATATGGAGCTGGATAAATTCGAGAAGAATAACATAGCTGGCGAACATCCGGAATTAGTTGCAAAACTAAGCAAGAAAGTATGCGAATGGTACGCCCAAAACAAAGATAAAGGATTGCAAACAGACCTCTAATTAAAAAAAACATGAATTCAAAAGCTTTTCTTTTGCCGGCAGCACTGATGATAGCCGGCAATTCCGTTGCAAACTCAAAAGGGAAAAAAACTGATAAAAGACCCAATATACTGGTGATTCTTGCAGATGACCTTGGCTATTCTGATTTAGGATGTTATGGCAGTGAAATCCATACACCTAACCTTGATAAACTGGCACAACAAGGAGTACGCTTCAACCATTTTTATAATGCGAGTCGTAGTTGTCCCACCCGTGCTTCTTTGCTGACCGGACTGTATCAGCATCAGGCAGGAATCGGACGAATGACTTTTGATGACAACCTGCCCGGGTATCGTGGCACACTTTCACGTAATGCGGTTACGATAGCCGAAGTGCTGAAAGAATCTGGTTACACTACCAGTATGATCGGAAAATGGCATGTTGCTGAAACTCCATTGCGTAAAGATCAGCGTGAATGGCTGGCACATCATGTTTACCATGACACCTATTCGGATTTATGTCACTATCCGGTAAACCGTGGCTTCGATTCTCATTACGGAACTATTTATGGAGTAGTAGATTACTTTGACCCGTTCAGCCTAGTTGAAGGAGAAGTACCTGTAAAAGAAGTACCGGAAGGATACTATATCACTCAAGCACTTTCGGATCGTGCCGCAGAAGAAGTAACGGAATATGCCAAGGATGATAAGCCGTTCTTCATGTATTTGGCTTATACCGCTCCACACTGGCCGCTCCACGCCTTGCCGGAGGATATTGAAAAGTATAAGGATACGTACAAAGTCGGTTGGGAAGCTATACGCAATGCCCGTTACGAGCGTCAGAAGCAACTGGGAATATTTCCGGGAATGGACGATTTTTTGTCCGAACGTCAGTTTAAAGACAGATGGGAGGACAATGCTCATGCGGAATGGGATGCCCGTGCGATGGCTGTGCACGCTGCAATGATCGATCGTATGGATCAGGGAATCGGACAGGTTATTGACGCATTGGAGAAGACCGGCCAGTTGGATAATACACTGATTCTTTTCCTCTCAGACAATGGTTGCAGTAATGAGAACTGTCAGAATTACTCTCCGGGAGAGAATGACCGTCCGGACATGACCCGTAAGGGAGAAAAGATGGTATATCCCCATAATAAAGAGGTATTACCCGGACCGCAAACGACCTATGCTTCATTGGGTGCCCGTTGGGCGAATGTGGCAAACACACCTTTCCGCTTTTGGAAAGCCAAATCCTATGAAGGAGGAATCTGCACACCGATGATTGCGCACTGGCCGAAAGGAATTAAAAAGAATGTAGGCGGTATGACACCGGAGATAGGTCATGTGATGGACATCATGGCTACTTGTATAGACATGGCTGGAGCAACTTATCCTGCTAAATACAAAGGAAACGATATCATTCCTATGGCAGGCAAGAGTTTGCTTCCTATTTTCAAAACCGGTCATCGTGAAGGACATGATTATCTGGGCTTCGAGCATTTCAATGAGCGTGCATTCCTTGCCAAAGACGGTTGGAAACTCGTGCGTCCGGGCGAGAATGCCAAATGGGAACTCTACAACTTGAATGAAGACCGGAGCGAACAACATAATCTAGCTGATAAATATCCGGAGAAGAAGAACGAAATGGTGAAAGCGTACGAGGAATGGGCGAAACGCTGCATGGTAGAACCCTATCCGGGACAAAAAAAGAAATAAGAGCATTATGGTAAGAACCAACTTCTTAATGACTGCCCCTTTATTGATGGCATCATTTTGTTCCGCACAGGAGAAACCGAATGTCGTACTGATTCTGGTAGATGATATGGGTTATTCCGATATCGGTTGTTATGGTGGCGAAATACTTACTCCCAATATTGATGCGTTGGCGTCTAAAGGTGTACGTTTTACTCAGTTTTATAATACTTCCCGTTCTTGTCCGGCACGTGCAAGTCTGATGACAGGCTTGTACCAGCACCAGGCAGGTATTGGGCAGATGTCCGAAGACCCTTTTGCGAATCCTGACCAGAAGAGTCCTAATGATTGGGGAGTACAAGGGTATAAAGGCTATCTGAACAGGAACTGTGTCACAATAGCCGAAGTGCTGAAAGAAGACGGTTACCATACTTATATGGCAGGTAAATGGCATCTGGGAATGCATGGAGAAGAAAAATGGCCTTTACAGCGGGGCTTTGAACGTTTCTATGGTATTCTTTCGGGGGCATGCAGCTATCTTCGTCCATCGGGAGGACGTGGGCTGACGCTGGATAACACCAAACTTCCGGCTCCGGATGCGCCTTATTATACGACGGATGCTTTTGCTGATTATGCTATCCAGTTTGTGGATGAACAAAAGGATGACCGCCCTTTCTTTCTCTATTTGGCTTTCAATGCTCCTCATTGGCCGCTACATGCGAAAGAGAAAGATATACAGAAATTTACAAAGATATATCGTAAGAAAGGTTGGGATGAAATTCGGGAAGCACGGCGTAAACGGATGGCAAAGATGGGGATTATTGATTCAAATACAGACTTTGCCGAATGGGAAAACCGGAAATGGGACGAACTGACAGAACAGGAAAAGGACCAAGTCGCTTATCGGATGGCTGTATATGCAGCTCAGGTGCATTGTGTAGATTACAATATCGGCAAACTGATTGATTGCTTAAAGAAGAATCATAAAATGGACAATACTCTTATTTTGTTCATGTCCGACAATGGTGCTTGTGCCGAACCTTATGAAGAGCTGGGAGGAGGAAAGGTGGAGGAAGTGAATAATCCGGCTTCGAGTTTTGCGCCGACTTATGGCAGGGCGTGGGCGCAGGTTTCTAATACTCCTTTCCGAAAATATAAATGCCGTGCTTATGAAGGTGGCATTTCTACTCCTCTTATTCTGTCGTGGAAAGGAGCATTAGGGAATAAGAAAGGTAAGTGGTGTCGTGTTCCCGGATATTTGCCGGACATCATGCCGACTATTTTAGAAGCAACCGGAGCTAAATATCCGGAGACTTATCATGGAGGAAATAAAATTTATCCGTTGGTCGGCAGCAGTCTTTTTCCTGCTGTCCATAAGAAAACGGACTCCTTGCATGAATATATGTATTGGGAGCATCAGAACAACAGAGCGATCCGCTGGAGAGATTGGAAGGCTATCCGTGATGAAAAAGGCAAGGAATGGGAACTGTATGATGTCGTAAAAGATCGGACAGAACGCTTTAATGTGGCAGAACAGCATCCGGAAGTATTGACAAGATTGGTTACGGAATGGGAGCGTTGGGCGCATGCAAACTTTGTTTTACCGAAACATCCGAAAAAATAAAAGAAGGACAGATAATGAATAAACTGATCTTGGGGGCGTCTATGGTAGTAAGTGCAACTACATTGTCGTTTGCACAGCAGGTAGAACGCCCTAATATCGTTATTGTACTTGCTGACGATTTGGGATGGGGAGATGTCGGATTTCATGGCAGCGAGATAAAAACTCCTTGTCTGAACGCTTTGGCAGCAGAAGAAGTTGTACTGGATCGGTTCTATACAGCTCCTATCAGTACGCCCACTCGTGCCGGACTTATGACAGGGCGTTATCCCAATAGATTTGGCATACGTACAACCGTTATTCCGCCTTGGCGTGAAGACGGATTGGATGAAAATGAAGAAACTCTGGCCGATATGTTGGCACGTAACGGATATAGTAACAGAGCCATTATCGGCAAATGGCATTTGGGACATACCCGGAAGGTACATTACCCGATAAATAGAGGCTTTTCCCACTTTTACGGGCATCTGAATGGTGCAATTGATTATTTCGATCATATGCGTGAAGGAGAATTGGATTGGCACAATGACTGGGAGACTTGTTATGATAAAGGATATTCTACTGAATTGATTACCCAAGAAGCTGTCAGATGCATCAATACTTATGAGAAAGAAGGTCCGTTCTTGTTGTATGTAGCTTATAATGCCCCTCATACACCGTTGCAAGCGCAGGAAAAAGATATAGAACTTTATTGTGATGACTTTGGTAGTCTGACACCGAAAGAGCAGAAGAGAGTAACGTATCAGGCAATGGTGTCCTGTATGGATAGAGGAATTGGTACGATTGTGGATGCTTTGAAGAAAAAAGGGATAATGGATAATACATTTTTGATCTTTTTTAGTGATAATGGTCCCGCCGGTGTACCGGGATCGTCATCCGGCAAACTACGGGGCAGGAAGTTTGACGAATGGGACGGAGGTGTGCGTGTGCCGGCTGTCTTTTATTGGAAAAGGGCGGAAAGTAACTATAAGAATCTGAGTTCTCAAGTGACTGGATTTGTAGATATCGTTCCGACATTGAAAGAGTTAGTAGGAGATAAGAATCGTCCGGAACGTGCGTATGACGGAATCAGTATACTTCCGTTGTTAATAGGTAGTACCAGTTGTATTGACCGTAATTTCTATTTGGGATGTGGAGCTGTTGTGAACAAAGACTATAAATTGATCAGAAAAGGGCGTAAGCCGGGATTGAATTTGCCACAAGACTTTCTGGTAGACTATCAAACAGACCCTTACGAGAAAAAGAATGCTTCTAATGGAAATGAACAGATTGTGAGATCTTTGTATCAGGTTGCTCTGAAATATGATACCATTACTCCTTGTTTACCCGAGATTCCTTATGGTAAAGGACGTGAGGGGTTTAAAGCACCTGTGGAGTGGAAAGTAACACGCTGAATGAATCGGGCCGAGGCATTCCGAAATGCAGGGTATGTGTTATTAATTCGAGAGACTACTCAATTATAAGACAGCCTCTTTATTATATTTACATATCTTTCAATCCCAGAACTTGTGTCTCAATATCATATTTAGACATTTCTTTTTGTTTTAAATGTTCCACTTTCTCCATGAAAACAGTATGGCTATAGTTGTTCTCAGGAACTCGTTTAACTTCAGCAATAAGAGCTTTCTTACCACTGGATTTAAGAGCAACAATATCTATTTCATAAGAATTTATTCGTTGTTTGCCAATAGAACTTTTTGTTTCCCACCAAGAGCCTATTTCCTTGAAACCTCCGGTTTCTGCCAGTTTCTGTTTGAAGTATTTCTCTAACACCCTACCTGAATAGGTCGGATAATCAGCTTTTGCTAATTGTCTCAAATCATCAAAATTCTGTAATTCAATATAAGAGCGATTCTGCTCAATATATTTAAACCAGAAATTCAAGAAATTATCACCAATAACATATCGTACATTTTTCTTAGTTCCGGGTTTTGCAAAAATAGGACGTTCCCGGGTTATTAAATTGTATACATTCTCCAGTTTGCTTAAATAACCTCCGATAGCTGTACCGCCCAATGCCGATTCTATCTCGCCTTGCGTATAGTGCCCGTTGGCGATTTCTGACAAAATGGAAAAATAGGTACCATAGTTTTTCCCAAACTCAGTTATCAATAAATTACGTCCTTCATCTATAAACAAGGAGTTTTCCGAAAAGACAAAGTCATACATCTTATCTATAGTAAGCGCTTGGTTATCACAAAACAACTCTACATATTTAGGGATTCCTCCTGTCAACGTGTATAAAGCTAATAAGTCATCATTGCTATATCCGGAAGCAAGATCCTCCATTATTTGTTTCAGGACACCGATCTTAAAAGCACGCAGACATAAAATATTGTCAGCACGCCCAAATAGGGGTTCATTATGATCAGTGAATATTTTCTGCATTAAGGAGTACACAGAACCACTGATGACCAAATTTATTTTAGTTTCTTGTTTATACTCATCCCAAAGATTCTGCATATCACTAAAGACGTCAGGTCGGATATTATAAAACTCTTGAAATTCATCTATGACAATATTAAAAGCACGTGTTTTACCAACTTCAAAAAGATATTGCATCAAATTGGTAAAAGTAGGTATTCCTTCAGGAACGAATATGGATAGAGTTTCACGTACTATCTTTACAAAATCAGTAACTAATATGCTTTCAGCTTTTCTTCCAATGAATAAATAAACTGTAGGCGTTCCTTTCAAAGCCTCCTTTATGAGACTGGTTTTACCAATGCGTCTACGTCCTGTGACCACAATCATTCTGGAATTTTGAGTAAATGCAAGCTCTTGCACACGCTTCAATTCCGCAACTTCTTTTTCTCTATTATAGAATTTCATAATGATGATTTGTTTTCTCAACGGCCATTGACTCAACCGCTGTTGCGAAAATACAAAATAAATTGAGAACAATCAATTTTAGCATGCAAATTATGAATGTTTCATCCTATATTATAATTCTTTAAGTAATGCAGATTAAGTTTCTAATTCCGTTATAACATATCTTTCTATATGTCCAAACATTTTTATAACATGGGGGTATATGAATCGGATTAGAGGAGATAATGCAAATTTGTTGACATAGTACTATTGATAAATAGCATAAAGATTGAGTTAGAACAACACAAATACAATACGTTACCGAATTAAACCGTTGATAATATGCCGTTTACAACCTTGCTATACGGTTTGGACAGGACCCGGAGAACCAATTATGCACTGATGACTTCGCCGGTCATTGGGCC
>OGIK01001883.1_pt1 | contig 15767 bp, 9 predicted proteins | sample 1571781 | NCBI WGS metagenome assembly OGIK01 (sample SAMEA2581956, study PRJEB24529) | metagenome | biome: Human gut stool | place: China | collected 2011
TGGTGACACCGTGAGTCTTAATCCCGGTGGAGCCAAGAACAGATATAATAAACTGGCTTTAGGTGATATCAACGGCATTCCGAGAGTGTTGGATGCAGGACAATGTAACGACAGTTACTCATTGGCCGTCATCGCTTTAAAACTGAAAGAAATCTTCGGATTGGATGATGTGAATCAGTTGCCTATCGTATATAATATCGCTTGGTACGAACAAAAGGCGGTCATTGTTTTATTGGCATTACTGGCTTTGGGAGTGAAACACATTCATTTGGGTCCTACACTTCCCGCTTTCCTTTCACCGAATGTCAGGAACGTATTGATCGAACAATTCGGGATCGGATGTATCAGTACAGTGGATGAAGATATTGTGAAGTTTCTATCATAAATGATAAGGAAACAGAAGGGTATTTTACAAGCAGATTCTCTTCTACAAAATAGTGACGCTATCCAATATAAATAGTGACGGTATATGACAACGATACCGTCACTATCCCGGGCATATACCGTCACTATTTTCGAAGAAGTAATAACAGAAGTAAATGTAAAAAAATGGGCTGCCGGACTATAAAAAGTCCGACAGCCCTGTCAACCCAAAAACGATACCTATGAAACACTGTGTGTTATTTCAAATCAAACTTTAAATATTTGCCGTGAACAAGTTCATCATGTGTGATATGATATTTATTGAACTTCTTGCCATCCAATAGTACCTTATCAATATATAAAGTTCCTGGTTGAGTACGATTGGTTTCAATCACCAATTCGTTCTATTTATACAATTTCGGACCTAACCGGATCGTTACCTTATTAAAGACCGGAGTCGTCAATGTATATTCCGGCAATCCCGGACAATCCGGATAGAAACCTATCATATTGAAAATAGCCCATGAAGACATCGTTCCCGTATCATCATTTCCTGGAATACCATCAGGTTTTGTTGTAAAGTACTTATCTAATAAACGCTGCGTCTCTTTCTGTGTACGCCATTCTTCACCTTTAAAGTAAGAGAACAGATGAGCGTAAGCAATATCCGGTTCGTTAGCCGGATCATATAGTCCTTCATCAAACACCATTTGCAGCTTATTGACAAAAGTTTTCTTTCCACCCATCAGTTTAGCCAATCCATATACATCATGTGGTACATAGAAAGTATAATTCCAAGAATTACCTTCGTGGAAACCGGGATTTGGTTCAAAGTTCTCTCCCTGCCTCGGATTGAACTGACTGTAGAAAGTTCCGTCCGGAAGAATAGGTCGGAATGTACCGAACTCCTTACTATAATAATGCTTATATCCCAAAGAGCGTTTATAGAACATCTCCGCATCTTTCTTCTTTCCTAAAGCATCCGCAAAACGGGAAAGGGCAAAGTCTGCGATATAATATTCCAGTGCATGAGATACGGAGTTATCATATTGTTCACGAAGCGGCACGTATCCTTTTGACATATAGTCATCATTGTCCGGACGCATCAGATTTTCCGCCCCGGGTAATGTAGCCGACTTGTACATAGCTTCATAAGCCAGATCTACGTCAAAGTCACGCAATCCTTTCATCCATGTATCCACAATCACTGGGATACTTGGATCACCTTCCATCGTAAGAGTCTCTCTTCCATACAATTCCCATTTAGGAAACCAACCATGTTCACGATACATATCGAGCATGGTACGTACCATTTCCATCTGACGTTCGGGATAAACCAAAGTCAAAAGCTGATGTACGTTACGATATGTATCCCACAAAGAGAATACAGTATATCGGGTACCTTTCGTTGTCAAAATCTGATCGCTCTCCATAGCCGGATATTCACCATTTACATCCTGCAGAACGTTCGGATGAATCAACAAATGATAAAGTGCCGTATAAAAAACTGTTTTCTGTGCATCCGTTCCTCCTTCTACAGTGATACGTGACAAGTCATCGTTCCACTGTGCACGGGCATCGGAAAGCACCTGTTCAAAGTTTTTTCCCGACTGTTCTTTATCCAAATTCAAACGGGCATTCTCTATGCTTACAAAGGAAACTCCCATCTGTACTTCGACCTGTTCTCCTTCCTCTGTTTCAAAAGTGAAGTAAGCGCCCACATCGTCACCTGCTATTTCTTTTCCATAGCGGGTATACAATTTATATTTGCCTTGGTCTCGATCCCATTCTGCTTCCACACCTGTCATCGGACGTTGCTTTTTCCAATATCCGGTTGTGGTGGGAACTTTGTTCACTCTCATCACAAAATAGATGGGAAATACAGCTTGGGGATTATAACAGAAAGTACCCAATAGTTTCATTCCCTCTATTTCGCTGTCACTTACACGACGAAGCATGGCTCCACTCTCATTGGTCAGGCCTTCGCCCAAATTTAGAAGTATATGACTCTTTCCTCTAGGAAAAGTGAAACGGGCAATACCTGTACGCGGAGTAGCAGAGACTTCTGTCTTTATATTATACTTCGTCAGATAATTGGAATAATAGCCGGGAGAAGCCTGTTCATCCTTATATTTGCTCCCATATTCCTTATAGTCTACATTCAGTTCTCCGGTAGTAGGCATCAGCAATAAAGAACCCAGTTCAGGACAACCGACACCACTCAGATTTACATGAGAATATCCTGTAAAGAAACAATTGGTATATTCATAAGGCGTGGACCACCAACGTGCATCTTTATCGTAAGTATTATCAGCAGAACCCATCACATTAAAAGGTACTACGGACATCATTCCATTCGGGCAAACAGCTCCGGGATTAGTGGTACCGAAATTTGTCGTTCCAATAAAAGGATCTACATAATCTATCAACAGACTCTTTTCCTTATTCATAGGGGGGGCCTTACCCTCTCCCCCAAATACGGGGAGAAGGGTGAAAGCCATTGTGCAAGTTAATAATATACGTCTCATATCCTTCTTAGATAATGCTCGTCCGTTTTGTAAAATCAATTATTTCCTGGATATAGCCGAAAGCCATTCCTACAACAGTATCTGCAGCTCCATAATAAACAGCTACACGCTCACCATCCTGCAATGCCGCACATGGGAATACCACATTGGGCACATCACCTTGAAGTTCATAAGGTGCAGCCGGACCTATCAGATATTCACGGGTACGATAAAGTACCTTTTCGGGATGATCCTTATCGAGTATCGCCGAACCCATTGCATAACGGAAACCGTTGCAAGTAGTGATAACACCATGATAGAAAAGCAACCAGCCTTCATCAGTAAGGAAAGGTACCGAACCTGCACCAATCTTGGTACACTGCCAGGCACTTTCAGGGAAAGGAGTCACTTTCATAACACAACGGTGTTCACCCCAGTATTTCATATCCGGACTGTAGCTGATATAAATATCACCGAACGGTGTATGTCCATTGTCGCTGGGGCGACTTAACATAGCATATTTGCCATCTATCTTTTGCGGGAAAAGTACTCCATTACGATTGAAAGGCAGGAAGGCATTCTCGCATTGGAAGAAATCTATAAAATCAAATGTATAGGCAATACCGATAGTAGGTCCATGATAGCCGTTACACCAAGTAATCCAATATCGGTCTTCAATCCATGTAACACGCGGGTCATATTTATATTCGGATTCGACCATTTCCGTGTTACCGGCTTTAAATTGAATCGGTTCATGACTAATATCCCAATGAATACCATCTTTACTGAACCCTGTGAAGATATTCATCTGTACAGCTTTGTTGTCACAACGGAATACGCCGGCGAACCCATCTTTGAAAGGTACGACAGCACTATTGAAAATACTATTGGATGAAGGAATATGATAGCGTCCGATGACCGGATTTTGCGAGTAACGCCACATTACATCTGTACATCCGACAGGACGTTCTTCCCAGGGAATTTGAATCTTATTCATAATAATTATTTATTTAGTAATTAGTTATCTATTATCACTCAAAAATAGCAATTTATTTTTTCTTTTTTGAATCATCATACGTAAAAGGTATAAAATAGGTCATCAAAAAAGCAGGAATTGTTGCGATCAGTACATAGATAAAGAAACTACGGTATCCCAGTAAATCACTAAAATAGCCGCTGATCATTCCCGGAAGCATAACTCCCAGATTCATGATTCCCGAAGCAAATGCATAATGTGACATCTGATGTTTGCCAGGAGCAATCTGCTGCATCATGAACAAGGTCAGTCCGACAAATCCGAAACCATAGCCGAAATACTCCATTGTGATACATGTTCCGATCAGATAAAGACTGGTCGGCTGGACTACAGCAAGGAAAGTATAAGCAAGGAAAGGAAGGTTGAACACGCAACAAAGCATGAATAAAGTTTTCTTCAATCCATATCTGGCAACAAATATTCCACCCAGCAATGAACCGATAACAAAGGCGGCAGAACCAAAGACGCCATTCAATGTTCCGATTTCTGTCAATGACAGCCCCAGACCTCCGACCTCTCTGGAGGCACGCAGAAACAAAGGAGCAACCTTCATTATAAATCCTTCCGCCAATCGGTAGAGAATAATGAAGAAGATATAATATACTATATGTTTTTTAGTAAAAAAGTTCCCAATCACATTTACCAAATCCTGCATGATTTCTGAGGTAGACTTCTTGCCGGTAGCGGGAACTTGTGTAGAAGGCAACATCTTTATATGATAAAGACCGAGCAATACCATTACTGCAGCAATTACGGCAAAAATAATCATCCATGCAGATGAATACGCACCCTTATTGGCATCTATCGAAGCTCCTTCTATCGCTCCGAAATATTCGGCCAGCATACCTGCCAAAGCAACTAATCCACCGTTGGCAACCAATTTTGCCACATTATAGAAAGCTCCCTGTACTCCAATATATTTAGCCTGATCCTCTTTATTCAGTTCTGCCATATATACACCATCGCAAGCGATATCATGTGTGGCTCCACTGAACGCAATCACCGCCATAGTGGAAATACTGATAGCAAAGAAATAATCAAAGAATAACGAAAAAGCTACTACTCCAAACAATATACCACTCAACAGTTCGGTTACCAGTACAAAAAACTTTTTGGTCCGATACATTTCAAGAAAAGGGCTCCATAAGAATTTGAGTGTCCAGGGCATCATGATAAGAGAAGTCCAAAACGTTATCTGAGTATCAGAAATACCCAAATCCTTAAACATGAATACGGAAACCAAATTGATGGCAATAAAGGGAAGTCCCATTGCAAAATAAGCGGTAGGTACCCAATAAATCGGGTTGATAGTTTTTCCTTGAGAAGCAGTTTTATTCTGTTGCATAGTTCAATAGTATATAGATGAAAGGGTCATTTTTCTGACCCATCTATATATAATACAACTAAGAAGGGCAAACTACTAACGCTTGCCCCTACTTTTTTTTATTTTATTGTTACTTCGTCGATAAAGAACCATGAAGGATGCCCTACACCATAATGCCATTCGGGACATTCTTTCGTACCGGTGACCTCAACTTTCACATAACGGGCATGCACTGGCATTTCCGATTCAGTCTTCACTCCGCGGAACTCCACTTTCCCCGAACGGTTTTCCGGCATATCATGTGCTCCCCAATGTGTATAATTCTCTCCATCTTCAGAATAGGAATAAACCACCTTCAGAGGGAAAAGAATCCAAGCTCCGATCTGATGCAGGAAATCCGTATCTATACTATGTATTTCTTTCTCTTTACCCAAATCTATAACAAAAGCACCGTCTGTTCCTTCCCAGCCAATCCAGCTTTCAACGAAAGTAGATCCTCCGAATAGTCCGTCCACTAATGCCGTTTTTCCGATTTCTGCATATTTACCGGTAGGAGGAATAAGATAAGTAACCTTCGCTCCTATCGCAACGCTTTTTTCTGCACGGGGCATATATCTCTCCCGATACAACTGGCAATATTCCACAGGAGAATTGGAACGTTCATTCAATGTCGGTACATTAAATTCTTTCACCCGTTCTTCAAAAAGTGCCAATTTCGGACTGATCTCATTCATATCCGTACCAGTCTCAGTACGGGCAATTTCCAATTCCGAATACTGAATGGGCAAGCGGGCACGCTGCACACGCTTCAGGAATTTATTATCTTCAGCCACCGCTTTCTCTGCATCATCAAACAGTTGATTATAACGTCGCATCAGTTGTGGTTTCAGCATTCCGTATTTATGGGAAACAGGAGAATCATAAATCCACAATCTTTGTCCGCTGCCTATCAACGCTCCCTCCATCACCTTGATATACTGATAAAGGTATGGCGCAACCTCTCCATAGTATCCATGCAGGAAATGCTGCATCAAAGAATCAACATTCGCTTCGGGGTTCCACATTAACTTAGATACCAGATAGGCACGTAACTCAGCGAAGTCTCCTCCCCTGCTTCCTGCAATCTGTGAGAAATGCATAGTGGCATGATTCTTTTTGAACAGACGAATATTATCCTGCAAGATATGAAAATTAGGGAACGGAGCCAGATAATTATCAAAATTAATACCATAATCCCACACGAAAATATTATTAGTGATGGCAGCCCAGCCTTCCATTGCTTTCACAAACTCTTTACCTGAGGCATTTTCCGTCAAAGTCACTTCACGGTCACAATCTATATCACAAAGCATGATATTCACATTCGGCAATGGCTTCACATGTTTCGGAGGATTCATCGTATACAGATAGGCAAGCGTGGAAAATTCCTTATCGGGAAAACGGGCAGCCAGCTTATTCAAAAAAGTAATGATACTTCCTGAGAGTGCTCCTTCATAATCATCTATCGCTTTGCAGGCATCACATGTACAATTGGTATAATTACCATCATTCTGACTCACAGACATAATATGCTTATCCGGATTTGCCTTAAAAATAGAATCAATCCGCTGAGCCACGATTTCAAAAACTTCCGGGTTACTCAGACACCATTGGCTTGCTTTCCCGGGATGGCGTTTGCCTTTAAAATAAGAATAATATTCCGGATGGTCTTTTCCATATACGGAAGCAGGAAGCAACTTATCAAAAGTATGCACCCAATAACCGGCAGCAAACACTTCGTTTGGCTCTTCCAGCCTGTTCCACCATTTATATATGGAGTCTGTACGAATAGCATAACATTGTGTCTGGCGGTAACGGAAAGCCGGATTATCTATTTTATCGATAAGCGGCAGTTCGATTGTCTTCGCAGGGTTAAAAGAGTATTCGTTTTCTCCCCAGTAATCCACTCCAAGATATTGTTCGAGTAAAGTTACAACTCCGTAGACCGTCCCATTCCCACTGCCTGAAATACGTAAGATTCCATCTTTCGTAGATAGGCTGAAACCGTCTTCTGTCACTCCAGCTGGGGTTTTGCTACTGATTATAATATCTCCTTTTTTTGCATTCTGCCCTTTTACAATGGGAAATGTACAACCTGAAATTCTCTGAAGGAACAATTGAAATAAATTTGCTGATATTTGATTAATCTGGTCATTTTCTGATAGAATAATCCTGGATTTAGTTTTTCCATTATCAACTAAAACGACTTGTGCTGTTGCAGGAATATAACAACATGCTCCCAACAAACAAAGCAGCTGAAAAATAATACGGCGAATGATTCTCATAGCATTTCCTTTAATTAGTTTTTAGATAATACAATCCAAAAATATAAGATACTCAAGAAAAAAATCAGTTCTAAGTTTTATTAACAAAGAAAACTTAGAACTGATCACAACATGATATAAACAGCAAATAGCCCAAGCTCATTCAGTAATAAACTTGGGCCATTTTTTATTCAGTTTCAGTATAAATACCTACAGTATTAATATAAGGAGAATAATAAAGAGCTCCATGGAAAGTTACTCTTATATATTGCGCTTGTTTAGCCACAAGAAGAAGAATGTAACTTGTCTTATTTGCAAATCCTGAAGCTACACCAAGATCCTCATATTTCTCTCCATCATTACTTATCGCTATACTTGCACTTTCCGAAGAATAAAACCATTCATAGAAATGTAAAGCAATAGTTTTTATATTCTCTTGTTTTCCCAAATCGATATCAAGTATGCTGCCATCCGGAACATAATCATACAAGTCGCTAGATTGTCCATTCAAAGTAAAACTCCAACCCGAATGGTCATTTATTACAGAACCTACCGGTTTGTCTACACAAGATAAAAATCCGACAAGTGCTGTTTTATAAACAATATATATAACTTTATTCTCGCCTATATCTGCTCCTACTCCATCAACATTCGTGATTGTCACTGGAATAACATAGTTAGTACCCAGCTGCACAGAAGCCATATCATCCGAAAAACTCAAGGCAACACTCTCTTCCGGAGTTGTTTTTCCTTGTTTAATCATTATTGTCGATTGCTTCAAACTTGCACTAGTCAGTAAAGAATAATCTGTGCCATGCAATGCATTATACGTTCCAACTAATGCCGGATTAATAGCAAGAGTAACTTTGGTGTCACCATCTGTGGCCCATGCCGATTTTAAGATACCGTCAAGCTTCCATTCACTGCTTAAATTTGTAAATCCTTGACTATACTGATACTCTAACAGATATTCTTTACTTGAAGTCAGTGTGACATGATTTGGTTTGTAAGTCGATTCAAATGTCAAGAATATCTTACTATTACTTTCACTCGCTGATACTCCTGTTCCATTAATAGAAGTTATAGCAATCGGGAGAATATAATTTTCCGATCCGTTCTTAAATTCTTCCATATTAGTATAATGCACTTTTAAAGTATCTGCAGAGATATATTCCCCTTGTTTTATATACAAAGTTGCATTTTCCAGTTCTGCATTTTGTAAAGCTACATAGCTCGTTCCATATTCACTGTTGTATGCATCTACCAATGACCTGTCAATAGCTAATTGGATGGTCAAATCTTGTGGTGCAGGTTTAGTACACCTGACAGGAGACAAAATATGTTCGGTGGCGATTTCTTTCAAAAAAGTTCCGTCTCCTTTATACTCTAAAGTAGCATTTGTTTCACTTGGTTTATAAATATAGACATAATTGATATCATACGGATCTGTTGCTTCGTCATCGTCACATGCTGTGACTAATGGCAATGACATAGCAAAAAATGTACTGTATAATATATATTTAAATAATGCTTTCATATCATACTGTTTTAAATTATTGAGCAAATGAATATGTTTCCCATGTCACCTTTTGACGGTTTTCGTTACCTAGGTTAGAATTGCCAATTTCCACATCATGACCATTACCGGTTACATCGTGTAGTATTGTAGCTCCTTCACCTTCATTCATTGGCAGATACAACAACAAATTCTTGTCTGTATAGTCAACTTCGGTATACATAGATTTCTTTATCTGATTAACTGTGCGTGTAACTTTCCAAAAACGAACCTGACACATTTCACAGAAATCCGGAAAATATTCTTCTCCTGAAGAAATCATCTGAAATTGATCAATATTCATCGGTTGTCCTATTGAAGAAGATAATGAGGCAACTACAGTACCATTTTGGTACAATAAAGTAGTACCGGATGCTGCATCATAACTCACTGCAAAATGATACCATTTTTGTGCTTCTAAACCTTTTCCCTTAGTTGGATCACCTGTATCAAATTGAGACCCCATCGTTTTTACTTGTAGGAAATTATTTTTATAGCTACCATTCTCGGAATAGATTAAGTCACCAAACCGTATATATAGTTCTGTCCCTGAACCTCCTGAGTTTATTATAGCCTGATTATTCTTAGTATATCCACCGTTCCCTGATTTAGAGGTGACTTTACTCCACCATTCCAATGTATAATTTGGCAAAGCTAACCCCCAAGCTCCTTCCGGGGCTGCATGCATACCATTATACCATGTTAATTTAGGAACAGCTTGTTTCAAAGGCTTCACAAGAACCAATAAAAAACTGGAAGAGGATTCCGACTTCTCAATACCTCCTTCCACATTCTTAATACTGATGGGAATTGCATATTGAGCACCGCCTTCAGCTTCAAAACTTTTAATATCAACATTCACAGGATCTGCACTTACAGAACCTGCTTCAATTGTCACTGATTCAGGAAATGATATATATTCTTTAGGAGGCATTTTATAATTAGTTTCATTCTTCTTATTATAAGCATCTAATACAGATTCGTCAATAAATAAATTAGCTTTTATTGTTTGATTAATAATATTCACCAAACGTACAGTTAACGAAGTACGCGTCGTACCCTCTGTCAATGTCAATTCTTTAGTTTTGGATGTAGATGCTTCATTTATATAGACTAAATTATCTATAACATCATACTTAGCATTTTCACATGCAGTATGGACCAGTGCCAGTACCCCAAATGCCATTATTTTAAGTAAAGATATTCTCTTCATTGTTTAACCCTTTCTTTTAGTTATTAATAGGAGGATTCTGTGCAGCAATAGCTGCACGCACTGTGGGATAATCAGGATTTCCAGGATAATCATACTCAATATGATAAGCCCCCATACCTGCATGTTCTATTCCACAAGCCGGATGATAGCTCTGTTGCTCGGTAAAGTAATGCTTATCCACTGCTCTTTCAAAAGTTGCAGTCACAATAGATTTCCCCATAGCTTCTTTAAAGACATTAGGGTGACTTCTACGTACAGCTTCAAAGAAAGAATCCAATCCAGAATGTCCTAGTTCATAGGTCTGCCAAGCTATATAATCAAGACTTAGAACTGTTTCCTCTGAAAGCACTTCATAAAAGCTCAACCAACCTGCACCACCAGGGATATCAGCAACCAACATTTTCCCCGTCTTATCAAACTCCTCACGTAAAGTCTTCATAAACGCATTGGGTACTGATGGCATACCGGAGTTCATTAAAGTCCCCCAATCCTCAATATCATAATCAAATCCATCGATATTATATTTGTTACATGTATCTACAATAGCAAGTGCATATTTCTTAGCAGCCTCAATGCAAGATTGCTCATCTTTAGGATCAAAGCCCCAAAACGCTTCCTTCACTGCATCATCGTTACCCCCCGGTGTGAGATTATCACCAATATCTCCTGCGCGCCAACAAAGCACTGCTCTGGAACCCTTAGCCTGAAAGTCTTTTAAATCAGCCTGTTGCTCAACCGTCAGATTTCCCCAACAGAGCCAAAGGCTCACAAAATCCGTACTGTCCGGTAATCCACATAAAGCATATTGCATGGAAGAACCTCCCTTACCTGCCCAGTTACCAAACCAGCCAAACATAATCTTATGTGGAGAGTTAAAATAATCCTTCAAATTATTTTCATAACCTTGCGTAGGAGGTTCATAATAATCTTTCGCCTCTATGTCGGTCCAATCACTACATGCGATATTTAAGAATCCCTGCGAAAAAAAGAGAGAAATTCCTATTCCGTATATTATTTTTTTCAATTTGCTCGTTTTCATAATAAAAATTATTTTAACGTTCTGATTTAATTTTTCTTAGCCCACCAAAGATCTGTGGCAGAGTTATCTGCACCACCTAACATTGATACAGCTGCTTTCACATTTGCATTATTCGTATTATATTCTGACTGAGGGAAAGGCAAACGACGCATACCACGCTGCACTGTCACCCCATCTGTATTCAGATTATTCACGATAGGGAATAGTTTAGGATAACCTGTACGACGAATGTCAGCCCACGTTTCCCAACCATTCGGAAAATTGGCAATCCACTTCTGAATCAAAATACGCTCCAAATTCTCTGTAACACTTGCTGATTCATTATATTTCGGAGTTACAGTTGACACTGCTACTATATCCTTACCTGAATCCGAAGGATCACTGTAAGCAGCAGGAACCTTTTCACTTTTCAAATAATCGCCAATAGTAGCTTTACGTTCTTCCATAGACACTGTCACTCCTGCGTCATAAAGTTCTTTGGGAGTTCCTCCCATATTCCATTTATACATCAATGCAGCTTCTGCACGTAAAAAATAAGCTTCAGATGCAGACATAATGAGCAATTCATCATCTATACCAATATTCAGGCGGGAGAATTTTGTATAATTTGCCTGAGTTGTAGCACTTTGGTAAATACCATTTCGCACTCCTATTTGTCCTCCACCGATAGAAGCATCTGCTTCTGATGCATATTTAGCCAAACGAGGATCATTATAACCGCTTAAATATGAAGTGATATTAGCACTGATACGAATTTCATTCCATGAAGAAGTAACACGATAATATGGATTCATACCGTCATTATATTTACTATATGCAGCATCTGATGCAGATGTCATCACACCAATTACATCAGAAACAGCTTCTTCTGCTTTCTCCTTGGCAAGTGCTGGAGAAACACTAGAAATGCGCATTGCCATACGAAGCTTTAAAGAATTGGCAAATTTCACCCATTTGTTAAAATCTCCATTAAATACAAGATCGTATTCTGATAAAGAACTCATATCTTCATTACCTAACACTGCTACTTTAAAAGCGGAAATCGCTTCATCCAAATCATCAAACATGTGTTTATAAAGATCCTCCATATTGTCATATTCTACAGTAAAAGCAGTTCCTGTAATTTGAGAATAAGGAATCGGTCCATAACAATCACTAATTTTAAGTGAAGCTGCCACACGAAGAATCTGTGCCCATTGATAAGCCAATCCTTTGCCATCAGAAAGATCACGTATCTGGAAATATCCGGTATAAATCTGTGGCATAGTAGTATCAAACATATTTCCATACCACCCAACTCTTGGATTGTAAGTATAATAATTACCTCCATTACCCCATTGGGCGATACAAGTAATTTCTCCACCATATTCAGATCCAATCATCTGATCCAACATCTGTGAATTGTTCTGTTGTCCTTGTACTAATGCAGGAATCATGCTTTTAATCAATGATCCGGTGATTGCATTATCACCCAGCATTTGGTCAGGTTTAGGTCCAAAGGGATTTGTATTATACTCTTCAAATTTATCGGTACAACCTGTTCCTAGTGCTACTAACAAAGTATACACAGACAGTTTTGCAAACTTCTTTATTATCTTATTCTTTTTCATAATCTAAACTAGAATGTTAGTTTGACATTAAATCCGAGACTTCTCAAACTAGGTTGTTGAAAATAGTCAACCCCCTGATAGAAATTACTAGTGACAGAAGATGTACTTTCCGGATCATAAGGTGCTTTACAATAAATCATCCATAAATTCTTTCCTGTAAGCCCCAGTGTCATATTTACATGATTTTTGAACCATGTTTTAGGAAGTTGGTAGCTCAAGCTCAGTTCAGAAAGGCGAATATTCGTTGCACTATATGTATAATAAGTACCAACAGCGGTAGTTACTTTACTATAATATTCCTCAGCATCCACTTTACTGTCTCCAACCCATACACCGCCTGCCTGACGAGCAACTGCAGAACTTTCAGATACACCATATTTATCAATCATGGCTTGTGTATCCGATACAACTAATCCTCCAAAACGCCCGGTGAATGCAAATCCAAGATTCCATCCCTTCCAAGCAACACTACCATTCCCTCCCAAATAATATTTAGGAAGAATAGAGCCAACCTTGCGGTATTCCGTATTTTCAATAGCCAAACTTCCATTAGAGGGGTCTTTCCAAATATATCCATTAGGAGACTGACGCAAACGCTGATTGATATAAATATCTCCCATTGATCCGTTTTCATAGAGTCTTAAAGTCGGACCACCACTAGTTCCCAATGTTCCTTTTGAGTAATACTCCATTTCGATAGCTTCGCCGGTTTCCGGATTGATGGCACCATTCGCTAAACTAACGATCTTGTTTTGATTAAGAGTGTAAGTGAAATTTGTAGATACCTTCACTTTATCAAATGTATCAGAATATCCTAAAGCCAGCTCAATACCCTGATTCTGAATATTACCAGTCTGCACAATATTATTCTTATATCCAGATGAAGCCGATGCATCAACATAGAATGTCTGATTGAAGGTATTAGAACGATAGAAGGTCATATCTAAATTAATACGGTTGCCAAGGAATTTAGCATTGACGCCTAGTTCCCATGATTTTGTATTTTCTGGTTTCAGATTAGTATTATAATGACTTGCAGGATATTCATATGTATTTGTTTGCTCATTATAAGTATATTGCATTTGGGTAAGGTATCGATTAGGGGAAGAAGCGACCTCCGCCCACGAACCACGAACTTTCAAATAAGAAATAGCTTTTGGTAGCTTTACAGATTCACTAACAAGCCATGACAGACCAACAGACGGATAAAAGTAGGAACCTTTGCTGGTAAAAGCTAATTGAGATGCCCAGTCATTACGCCCAGTGACAGTCAAATACAATTGATGATTCCATCCTAATTCTGCACTTGCAAAAACACTTTGTACTTGATCATGCCATTTTGATTCATTACGCTTGGAAGTATTGACATTAATATTGCCATAATGGAAGAAATTAGGAATTTGCTCCAATCCTCCCTTTAGATACATAGCATCTTCCTGAATATCATTAATAGAAGCACCAACAGTTGCATTCAATGAAAGTTTGTCATCAAAGAAATTCTTATTTATGCTAGCCATTACATCAGCATAAACAGACCGATCATTTTGTTTAGTATGTCCATAATAACCTTTAGAACTACTTTCTGTAAAAGTACCTCGTGTACTAGCATAATACTTTTCATAACTATCGCTATCTGAATTATCCACACGTACTCGCCCTGTTACATTCACCCAATCTGTTATATCCCAATTCAGACTAGCATTAAACATATAACGACGTTTAGAAAGCTCATTCTGCATTCGATTCATAATCCAATATGGGTTTTGCATATCCAAATCAGTACCAAATATAGATTCCGGCCAATATTGTACCATAAGGTTTCGAGCCTCACTATAGCGTTCATACATCTGTACTTCCTGAAAGTTTTCACCTCGTGGAAAAAGATAAAGAGATACCAAGGGATTAAAATATTGTCCACTACCTACCATATTCTTATTATTTTGAATAATATATTGAGCTCCCAAATCAAGACTCAACTTAATATCACAGAATTTAGCGGTATTACGAATAGAGAAATTATAGCGGTTATAAGCATTATTAGGTAAGATACCTGTAGAGTTTGTAGTAGAGACAGATGCGTAAGTTTGATTTTGTTCAGTACCAGTGGTCAACGTGAAACCATTCATCTCCGTCATTCCCGTATTGAAGAAGTCAGATGGATCAAAGTTGCTAGGAGTATCCATCAAGCTCCCCCAACTGCCTAACTCTCCTTCACGATTACCATAAATATTCTGAAACTTCGGCATCATCATCGGAGATGAAAAACTTGTACTATTACTATAAGAAATTTGCACTTTTCCTACAGTACCTTTTTTAGTAGTGATAAGAATAACTCCATTAGAAGCATCCGAACCATACAAGGCTGCAGCGGAAGGTCCTGTTAAAATTGTCATGCTCTCAATATCTTCAGGATTAATATCAGCTACGCTATTAGATCCTGGCTGTTTGTTCATCGTACCTCCAGCATTATCTCCTGAATTTACATTAAACATTGGAATACCATCAATAACATAAAGTGCATTATCATTTTTCTCCAAAGACTTTGTACCACGCATAACTACACGAGCCGCAGCCCCAGCACCGGCTGAAGAAGCATTTATTGTTACGCCAGCTACTTTTCCTGATAAAGCATTAATAAAGTTAGCATCCTTTATATTAGTCAATTCATCTCCCTTTACTTGCTGTACATTATAACTCAACGCTTTTTGTTCACGTTTGATACCCAACGCAGTAACTACTACTTCGTCCAAGGTTTGCGTGTCTTCACCCATTGTGACTTTTAGGGGTTGGGCGTTGGCAAGCGTGATTGATTGGGAG
>OGIK01001910.1_pt1 | contig 15549 bp, 16 predicted proteins | sample 1571781 | NCBI WGS metagenome assembly OGIK01 (sample SAMEA2581956, study PRJEB24529) | metagenome | biome: Human gut stool | place: China | collected 2011
GGCGCAGTGAAAGCGCAAGACTTTATGGATCTGCTCGATCTGTACAATGCGGTCAGCGGAAAACATTATGAAGATCCGGAATTGCTGGAAATCAATACACTGGAAAATGCAATCTACATGTCGATGCATAATGATCTGTCCTTTCTCATTGATTCCAGACTTTCCCTGTATGAGCATCAGTCCACCTACAGTCCCAACCTGCCCCTGCGGTATTTGTTTTATATCTCGGATCTGTATTCCGGGATGACAAAAGATGAAAACCTGTATGGTACGAAATGCATTCAGATCCCGACTCCGCAGTTTGTGATCTTTTACAATGGAAGTCAGGAACAGCCGGATCGAAAAATTTTAAGATTGTCTGATGCGTATTGCGTCAAAGAAGAACATCCGGCATTGGAGCTGACTGCGGTGATGCTGAACATCAACCGCGGGCATAATGAGAAGTTGAAGGAAATGTGCAAATCTCTGAAGGATTACTCGGAATATACTGCAAGAGTGCGGGAGTACGCCCAGGTAAAGCCGGTGGAAGAAGCAGTGGAACAGGCAATCAGTGAGTGTATTCAGGAAGGGATTATGGCAGAGTTTTTGAAACAAAACAGAGCGGAGGCGAAACAAGTGAGTATTTATGAATATGATGAGGAAAAGCATATGCGGCAGGAGCGGGAAGCGTCCTGGGAAGAGGGCAGAGAAGAGGGGATAGAAGAAGGAATTAAAAAGGGAAAACAGGAGCTTTTAGAAAGGCTGATTCAAAAGAAGCTGGTAAAAGGAAAGTCAATTTCTGAGATTGCAGAGGAGCTGGAAGAAGAGGAAGAGGTCATTGCAGAGATGATACAAAAATCTGTTCGGGCGAGAAAATGATTACACTTCTGACTTGTCATTCGTATGGATTCAGAGAGTGATGTAAAAAATCTTCCATAGAAGATCATGTGTCGGGAAACACGGAATTCTATGGAAGATTTTTATTTTTACATTCGATTTAAATGTATTCCAGTTTTTCGAAATAGTGCATTAAAATATCCGGACAATTTTCGACTCCCAGTGCGGAGGTATCCAGAATCATATGATAGTCATTTACATGACCTAACTTGTTCGCTTTGTGTTCATAACAATAAGAAGCACGCTGTTCATCAGTCTTATCGATTTTCTCTTTTGCATCCTCGTAGGAAAGGTCTTCCAGCTTCATAAGGCGGTTGATACGGTCTTCTTTATCATCACATACGAAAATATTCAGAACATTCATGCGGTCTTTTAAAATATCAGAAGCGCACCGTCCGAGAATGATACATGGTTTTTCGGCAAGATTACGGATGGCTTCTGCCTCGGAGTCATACATGCGGTCATTGACCTGCTGTTCAATATAGGCACGGTCATAGACAGGAATGTCCAGTCTTTTGGAAAGTTCATCTGCAATGATACTTGCACCGGTTCCGAAACGACGGCTCATGGTGATTACTAATTTCATATGAATTCCTCCTTTGTATTTGTATAATCTCTCGGAATCTCTAAGCCAGTAAATATAAGGCTTTCAGATTCCTTTTTTATTAAAATCCCCCACTTTTTTTGCCAAAAACACTTGACAAATCCATCGAAAAATGCGGCGCTTCGCGCCTATTGATTAATAAGAACCGTCGCTCGCGGCGGCAGATATTTTTCGATTGGAGGCGATTTTTATGTTACCTGTTAACTGTGGCAGTCATGCAGACTACCAAAACTTTGTTGTTACTAATCTTCGTAAATATTATCCTAATCCAAATGCTCTTGCTCGTTCCACCTGGGATATCATTGAGCGGTTTTGGAATCTCGATTTATCTTTTACCGATACTTTTATGGCTGATAAATATTCTAAATTCGGTCCTGCACCAAGAACTCCTTCCTCTATGCAGCGTTCTTATCTGCTTTCCATTGACTTTAAAGTTACCTCGATAACAGAATGGGCTGCCCAGCTTAAAATCAATCCCCTTTATGCCATCCTCAGTGGGTTTGAACCTGGTAATACTCCCGGGGTTGGCACTTTTTATGATTTTATAAACCGCTTGTGGAACTCTGATGATGACCATATGTCACCACATATCCATCCTCTTAAAACCAAGGTTAAGAAGCCTAAAACAAAAGGCACGAAAGCTGATTCTGTATCCACAGGACTTATTCATCCGGATTCTTTGGCTCTAGCCGGTGATGGAACTCCTGTTGTAACTTCACACAGAGAACGGAAAAAGCGTATCTGTAAATGCAAAGAGAATGGCATTACTGACTGCAAATGTGACCGCTACTTTTCCCAGCCTGATTGTGATATCGGCTGGGATTCTTCCCGTGACTGTTATTATCATGGCTATGATCTGTACATGCTTGTTGATTCTCAAAGTGACTTACCGGTATTTCCTCATTTTTGCTGTGCTTCCAAACATGATTCACATGGATTCCTGCACGCTTTTTTCAGGATGAAATTCAAATGTCCTAAAATCAGTCATAAAAATGGCTGTATCTCCTGTACCTGCGAAACTCCCTGTTCTGATGCAAAATACGGACGCACGGTTCATTTGGTCATGAAAGATACTCCAAGATTATTCAACAATCCGCCAAGGAGCAGTAAGGAATGGAAGCTGGAATACAATGCAAGGACTTCTGCTGAGCGTTCTAACAAACGCGATAAATTAGACTTTAAATTAGAAGACGGCAGACACCGCTCAACTAAGATGTGGTACTGCCGCCTCTATCACATCCTGATGTTACAGCATCTGGATGCATGGGATTTGCCGTTTGAATCCACCCTGAGAAAGTTAATTTTGAACGTAGCATAATCCTACAGATATCATACCTCATTTTTTGGCATAGCAACAGTCCTATGTCTATTTTTTGTACCCATTTTTTCTATTCCGAATAATATTTGCTTGTCAAAGTTCAATGCCAGAATTTCGCTGGCATGATCAATCAGAATTCCGAGAGATCATATAATTCTAATCTGACCAGAATTTAGGTTTACACTGTCTTCTCGTATGTTAGATATTTCATACTCTCTGGCGCCTGTAGCAAAAAGGACTTCCACAACTGCTATATCCCTCAATTTGTATTTATAACCTGTTAAACCATTCTCCTTTAGGCAATCATACATGTAATTTAATAACATCTCTATTTCTTCTCGCGGTATTACCCTCGGAAGAGTCAAGGTTTCTTTAAATTTAACTTTAATCTTCCTAAAAGGATTGCGCGATATAATCTCTTCTTCCTCCAAATAATTATAAAAGGCCTTTAAAGATGCGATTTTCCTCTTTACCGTCTTCTGCTTATATTTTTTATGTAATTCAGTAATATACTCTTCTATCTTTTCTCTATCCGGCTCATCACAACAAATAAATGCAAAGTACTGACGTAAATCAATCCGATATGCTTTGAGCGTTTTCTTATCAAGTTCTTTTCTGTATTCACAATATTCCAAATATGGCACCAATTTATCCTGTATCCTCATTTCATAAAACCTCCATTGTCTTTATTATATAAACAACATACTATCGTTTTCAGTACTATTTTCAATAGAAAGTTCTTCCAAAATAAGAAAAGTCAAGGTGTGATACTTTCTAACAGAAATCTGCTAATTTTCTATACTATATCAAATACAGAAAACCATGCGAGAACATTTCTGATCCTACGCGGGGTTTTTCACTCATTATAAAGTTTCTACTTTTCTTCTGCTACCAATCGTGCATATTTTTACGGATAAATATTCAGCAGTTCTTCCGGAGAAAACAATGTAATCCCAAAGGAAAGAAAATCCTTTTTATTCCTCGTCACAATCGCATCACACTGATTAGCCTTCGCACAGGTTGCAAGCAGGCAGTCTTCAAAATCAGATGCTCTCTGCAAATAAGCATTCAACACATCTTCGTTCGTCACTGTTAGCACTTTTGCTATGTCCAAAACGGAGCCAAGCGCCTTATAAGCCAGATCAACGCTGTGCAACTGGCGACGAATCAGATAAAAAATATCTGTTGCACTGGATGCGGAAAGAAATCCTTGAACCCTTTTATTCTCGCACAGATCCAGAACAGCCTTTGAATCCTTAAAAAAGGGTTCCCTCTCTGCCAGTACATCCAGAAAAATATTAGTATCAATCATCAACCGCATATTTAGCAAGCCTCTCTTCTCTCAGCATCTTTGCATCATAGTCATCTGCCAGTTTCCCGGCAAGCATTCCGCTGATAGATTCCACTGCGGAAACATTCGGATTTACCATTTTTGCAACTGTTTTTCCGTTCCGGGTAATAAAAATATCCTCAGAACGCAACATATCAAGATATTTACCAAAATTGGTTTTAAATTCCGTAGCCGTTACGATCATCTGAAAACCTCCCTTGCCTTTTGATATTTATATTATACTCGATTCTTGCAGTTTTATCAATTCATATCGCTCGGTTTTTCGCATATTTTTGTATAAATCGTGCGATTATACTTAAAACATTCTTCTGTCCCTATAACCGCAAAAGATTCCTGCCAGATATATTCACTGCCTTATCGTGTAGATATCATCTACTAGAAATTCTACTCTTTTTTATCTGTATTAATCTTATTATGGGAGCCTTTCGTTAATCTGTGAATTGCACGGAATACAATATCTCCATTTTTTCCCAAAATATCACTTTTTATTGGAATCGTAACAGGATTGCAACCATTCACTCTGATATCCATTTCGGTAAAAGATACAGGTTTCTGTCAGGATTTCACCACTCTGTATAACCGGCCTTCCTACCATACATGATAACAACCGCTTGACAGATTCAGGTTCTCCAGCCATGCCTGCTGCTTTATTTCCGGTGTAATCGGATATGAGATTTCTCTCTCCAGATCATCCTCATGTGAATTTTTAAATAAATAATTTGTTGTCACATCAAAATAAACCTCTACTTTTTTGAACAGGTCCACTCTTTCATTGCTATAACATACAAGCAGAGGTATTAATTCGTAGAAGGTTTCCCTTCTATGAATCAATACCCCTGCAATGCTTCCTCATTCCAAGCAAAGAGCTAGCAACCATATTTTTAATACGAAATGTTGGTGCTTTAATCATTCATCAGATAACGACATTTCTTTTTGTACCATATATAACCGATAGTATAATCCATGATGCCTAAGAAGTTCTTCATGTATACCTATATCCTCAATTTCTCCATTTTCTAATACAATTATCTTATCTGCTCTTTCTAACATGCAATTAAATCTATGAATTATCAAAATTGCAATTTTATCCCGCATTTCCTCCCATATCATATTTAGCACGGCTTGTTCCGAAGCAATGTCAAGAGATGCATTGGGTTCATCAAAAATATACACTTCCGCTGGCTTAAACAAGGTTCTACCCAATGCCAATTTCTGCCACTGGCCAATAGATATTTGTATCCCATCAGTAAACTGATAGCCTAACGGTTGTTCAATATTATCTTTAAAATCTTCCAAGGTTACTTTATCCAGTATTTTATAAAGTTCACGATCATTTTCCACGCGATTATCACCATATCTTATATTATCTCGAATGCTACTCTCATACTTTATGTAATTCTGAAACATTACTGCAACCTTTTTTCGATATACTTCCAAATTTATATCTTTTAGATTAATTTTATTTATATATATCTCTCCTTCATAGTCACTATATATACCCATTATTATTTTTATCAATGTAGATTTTCCTGAACCATTATAACCAAGCAAAACAGTAAATTCTCCTTTACAAAGTTCTAAACTGATATTTCTAAGAACATACTGCTCTTTTTCCTGGTAACGGTATGACACATTCTTCAATTCAATTTTGTCAATTTTATCAATTATAATACCTTTCTCATGAGTATCTTCCGACTGTATATCAAAAAACAATCTTATTTGTTCAATCATAGCACTATTTTTATAAATATAAGATATTTGCGTAAAAACTAACATAATGTTTTCTTTTAAACTATCAATAGAATTATTGTATAAAATGAAATCCCCAATAAGAAGATATCCATTAAAAGTCTGGATTAATATGTACATCATTACCAGACAATCAACTATGCTATCAAATATGTTAATGATACTATATGTCCGGGTTCTTTTATTATGCAGCCTGATAAAATCAAAATTGTATTTTCCCTTTATTTTCTCAAATTTTTTTATAAAATATGCAAAAAGTTGATACAATTTTATCTCTTTGAAATTTTCTGAATTTGTCAGTAAAAATGAAATATACGATGATTTTCTTTCCATTTCAGTGTTTCTGATACTGACATTATATTCTTCTAAATTATATTTTCGCTCGTAAAAATATCGAATTACAGGCAATACTATTATTACCGAAAATATAAAAATATTGTAATTGGCAATAATTGCAATATAAGAAATCGTACTGATCAATACTGAAATAAATGCAAAAAGTATTTTTATGGTTCCCAATATCCCGGCATTTCCATCATAACGGGTTCGGTTAATCAGATCATATGTTTTTGAATTTTCAAAGTCCTTACTATCCAGCATAGCTATTTTTTTTAAAATCTTTGCCTGTAAATAAGCCCCAAACTCAAGTTCCAAATTCTCTATTGCCAATTTCAAATAATTAAGGCTTATTCCGCAAAACAGCCGGAATAAAATCATAATCACTAATTTTATGATAAGCAACTCTATCCCAGCCGTTTTGTATTGGAGAATATTTATGATTTGCTGTATCAATACCAGAGAAACAATTGGTAAAATACCGCTTATAACAGCTTGAAACCAAAAAAGGCCTATGTACTTTTTTTGGAATTTGTATAATTCTGTTATTGACCATATTATATTTTCTATAATGTTTTTTCCCTTTTTTAGCTTCATATTTATATAACTGCTATACCAGTATCAACCTATTTTATTTTCATGTTGCCTACTGCCTTAGCTAAACCTTCCTTATCCTTTTCAAATAAATGATAATAATCTATAAACATTTCTCGAACAAGTTTCCGGGATGTTTCACAAAGCTTTCCTGTTTTATAGGGTATTTCACTATCAACAGCAATTGCATTATCATAACAGATACTGCACATATTTCTTGCCCAACAGTTACTGCATTTATTCCTATAATAATTCGCATAGTCTTCGATATAAAACTTATAACTTTTATCATAATCAAATCCCGTTTCACAGTTTCCCAGAAATGGGAGATTTCCCACTTTTTCACATGTTTTAAAATTACCATCTACAGTTACATACATCCTTCTCTTTCCTGGAATACAATTCCCATGTAAAAAGCCAGAATCAATTACCCCTTTCTCTGTCCTAGCCCTATTTGCCACTCTGTACAATTCCAAATCTATAAGTCGGAAAAACTCAGAATCTTCCTTCTTTTTCAAAAAATCTTCCGCTGCCACTGCCTCCAAAGGACTGATTTTAGATTTTTGCTGTTCTAGTGGTTCTAAAGTTTCTTCAATCTTCATATCTCCGAGATCCACATAAGAATAATTGCATATGATTGTTCTCGGTATTTTTAGTGTCTCGTAGAAGAAATGATATATATCATGTAATTTCTCCTTTGTATAAGGCGGAACCATTACACAATTTATCATCAATATTCTTTTCTTTTCTAAATCATAAAACTTTTCCAACAATAGTTTAAAATTCTGTATTGCTTTGTCATAAGTACCTTTTCCATTTGTATCCAAACGATACTTATCATGTATATCCTGAGGTCCATCTAAACTACACATGATTTCTATATTTTCCAAAGATATAAAGAAGTCCAGCATTTCCTGTGTCAGTAATGTCAAATTCGTTGTAAAACTAAATGACATTTTCACATCTGGATATGCCTTTTTCGCATACTCAATACTTTTTTTAATAATGGAAAATTCATAAGCGGTTCACCGCCATAAAAACTCAACGCAAATTCTTCGTCTTTATATCCATTAAGTATTAAATCAATACTTTTCTTTGCAGTCTCAAAAGTCATACACTTGCCGGAATATCCCCGGAAATTTCGATGATGCTCACTGTAAATGCAATATTCACAACGAAGATTACACGCCTCCGTTAATTCTAATACAATTTGTCTGCAATGTCCTTCTACCAATTCCTGGTATTCTTCCCGAGTCGGTACAGAAAAAGTCCAATCATAGTCAGCAAACAAATTCTCTTCATCTAAAAAATCTTTAAATTCTGTATTAATTTCCTTGGCTTTCTCCAAACTCAGGGTACCGTCCAGTACCTTTTCAATAAAATCCCTTTCCTCAGTGCTGCAGGTAATCACCTTTCCAGTACCAGCATCAAAGTAATAATGGGAATTCGGAGATGTCTCAAATAACATACCGTATTTTTGATTATCCATAGTATTCCTTCCTTAATCTATAATTAAGAGTAATCAGATTATCTTTTATATAACGATATAAGGGTCAAAAGGTATAAGCGCAAATAATTGTTTTAATTGTTTTTGAATTATAAACAATTAAGTGATAAATACCAATGGAATCACTTGAATTTCATTGTGCAATTTTAAAACAATTGACACAATTAATATTAAAATGACCTTTTGACCCTCGAATCATATAATCTTATAAATTTGTTTCTTAAATCGGGGAGAGAAATTGAGAATTCAATTTCTCTCCCCTTCCCTTATGTAATATTACATAAAGTTTTACGCAACATCAGCGTTATGATGGTTTGCGTTAAAGGTTGCATCTCCGTGGCCTGTACAATCACAATTGCAGTTATAGAACGGATCCCACAATCCTCTTGTGCTCTTCCAACCTTCTGAGCATACACAACCAGCTCTTGGGGTTACCCCATTTGGAACTTCATTAACAACTTTCATTACAAGTCCTCCTTCCATTTATTTCTGATTCCCTATACATCACATATTTCCATTAACTACTTACGGATTGCGCACCTCCGTTTTTGCATCCAATATCCATATACAACGCAAGGGATATTCAGACAATTTTCAGAGCTGCCACCTCAATACCCGAATTCTGCATGAGTGTGTAATCAAAATTTTTCCTCAAAATTTTTGTATTCCATATTTGGAAAAGTTTTTGTACACAAGTGGCAGCAATATAATAGCCAGAATGCCATAAATAGACATGACAAACGGTATTTGTCGAACAACAATAGGTCCTATTTGAAAAATGATCGGTACTTTTGCATACTCTATAATATTCATAAATACGCTTGGCATGATATTAAAAAATGTTTCAAAAACCGGTACAGCACGCCCTATAAACGGCATCATACAATATAAAAAGAAAGGAATACAAATTGCCAAATTTGCCGAATGCATTTTTACAGTTACCAGCATTGTTATCGCCGCTGAAAACAAACTAGCAATATATCCACACAGTAATATTAAAAAGTAATACTCACCATATGTCATACTATAAATGCTATACGGCTGATCTATCTGATAAGGTGTCAAGAACCCACTTGTACCCATAACCCCAAAGGAAACAATTGACAGTATTCCCATTCCAGTCCAATAAACAACTGTTGTCATAACAATACCTGTCAAAAGTTTATTCCTAGTTGCTTTAGATCTCCCGTATTTTGTAGAAAAAAACACAGCTTCGGCTTTGGTACGAAATTCATCGGCAAATATGCCCGCAGCCAAAAAACCAATTACAACTGCAAGTATGATTCCATATGTCTGAGCATACATAGCCATTGTATCCCAAGAATCTTTTGCCGCATAATCAAGCGGCATTTCTATCTCTTCGTACTTTCTTTTCAAGAACTCTTGCTGCTTTGAGCTTTTTCCGTAAGACTGAACCATTTTTTGGATATTTTCCTCATACGTTGAATAAAAGTTCTCTAACTCCTCATCAGACAGACGATATAACACATTTTGATCATAACCAGAATCTGGTGTAATAACATAAATTATAAAAGATAAAATATCATCATACGACTGCGCCGTTTTCCCATACTCCGCATCCGGTATATCTTCGGGATAAATTTGTTCTAGGGTTTTCCGGTTCTCTACGACCTCTTTGATTTTTTCTACCGTCAATTTACCTTTCCACTTATTTCTATCAGCAGCAAGCCTACGTCCCGCTGTAATACCGGTATAAAGTTTTCCTTCTGCATCCCGATAACGCATACTACCGACAGCCAGGCAACTAATAATACTAGCAAGAAAAACCATAACGATAAGGATAATTTTATTGATTTTCTTGTGAAAAAACTTTTTTAATTCATATTTCATCATCATAATCTTCACCTGCTTTCTCTCCAAAATATAAAAGAAATGCATCTTCAAGGGTAGCATCCTGCCTTATTGCATTTCTTACAGGTGCTGTTTTAGAAATAATACGCAATTCTGCTCCCTCCGGAATAGTTTTTATATTCCCTACCAGATAATTCTGTAAATACCAATTAACTTCATTCTTTGGAACTACGCACTGGAAAACAGATTCATCCATAGATCGGACCAAATCTTCCGTACTCCCCGTATAAAAGAATTTCCCGCCTTTCATTAAAATGATTTCATTTGCTATAAACTCCACATCTGAAACAATATGTGTTGAAAGTAATACCAGACGGTTTTCTGATAATTCACTTATTAAATTTCGGAAGCGCACTCTTTCGTTTGGATCAAGCCCTGCCGTTGGCTCATCAAGCACTAATATTTTGGGATTATTCAGCATAGCCTGTGCAATTCCCACACGTCTTATCATTCCACCAGATAAAGTCCTCATTCTTCGTTTCTTATATTTAGACAATGCAACTTGCCGTAATAGCTGATCGATTCTCTGTTTTGCGACACTTTGGCGTATCCCTTTAATAGACGCAATATACATCAAATAATCATAAATACTCATATCCGGATAATATCCAAATTCCTGCGGAAGATAACCTAATATTCCTCGGTATGTCTCTCCTAATTCAAAAATATCCTTTCCATTCCATCTAATTTTTCCTTCTGTTGGCCTAATGATAGTACATAACATTCTCATCAGGGTTGTTTTTCCCGCCCCATTGACTCCTAAAAGACCATATACCCCTTTCTTCATAGTATAATTTACGCAATCTACTGCACGAAAAGACGAAAACTCTTTTGACACTTTATCAAATTCTAATCCCATTCGTTCGATCCTCCCAAACCAATTCATAATCTTGCTGCGATTTTCGTACACAAAAGACCAGATATCCAAAGGATATCAGAATCAGAACCAACCAAAGCGGTTCTACAATTGCATAATAGATAACATCATTCGCAACAATCATAGACCATACAATAACAAATGCCATACTTAAACATACTGAAACATATTCCATATCAAACCCTTTTTTACATAACAAGTGGAAGCAAACTCCACTTGAAATATTAAAGGGTATCAGAAAATTGATAGCAATACTGCTTAATGGAATTTGTATGGTAGCAAATACAAGTATAAAAAATACAGTAACCATCATCATATCCACAATCGCAAACAACAATAATCTTGCTGCGCATATCTGTCTTAAAGAATAGTAGGACGCCTTCTCTATTTCAAAGGCTGAAAATCTTCGGTTTTTCCAAATTTCTGGAATAATAAGAATAGAAAATAGTACTGAAAAAGCTCCCATAATCCTCCCTATGCTTTTCATACTTTCCAAATCATTTAATAAAATCCATAATATAAACAATGTTCCGCCTTGTAAAACCCACCACTTTTTCTTTATGAATTTACATTGTTCATATAAGAATTCAAAATAAGAAGAACATATACGTTGCTGGCATATATTTATTTTTTTACATTGACTAACTACATTCTGAACCGCTGGCTCTCTAACATAATGATCTTGTATAAGCTTTTTATAGTTTTTTATTTTTTTCTTATATAATTTCATTTTCACTACTCTCCCAGATATTCTGCCAATAATTTTTTTGCCTTACTTACTCGATACTTTACAAGCGATAGTTTTATATCTAATATTTGAGCAATCTCTTTCTGCTTTAGTCCTTGAAAGAAAAAAAGTATTGCTGTATCTTTAATTTCGTCCGGAAGATATTGTACAGCTTTTTCTATATCCAACCGGATTTCAACTCCCTTCATACTTTCTTCTATTATTTCTGGAAATTGTTCAACCAGAATTTCTTTCTTCTTAATGTAAAAGTTTTTTATTATATTTCCTGCAATTCGGTACAGATAATTTTTAGTTTTTCCATATTCTTTATATGTTTCTAAAGATGCAAAAAAATGTAAAAATGTTTCCTGGGTTAAATCTTCTGCATAATTTCTATCATGGGTGTGCAAAAGGCAATACTGATATATGGATGAATAATATTTTTTTATCAACTGTTCACTGGCATCACTTTTTCCATTTTTTATTTTCTGTAATAATAAGAAATCCGGTTCCGTCCCCGGTTTCATCCATCCCTTCCTCCCTTCATATGTGTTTCTATATAGTATAACAATCAACGGCAATAAAAAGTTAGTCTGGAATCATATTTTTTATTACCATTTAATTACTCCATATACTCTTCCAAACACATCCCAGTTTCTTTCATTTCGTTTGCAGCATCTTTTCCAACATAACGATAATGCCATGGTTCATTATTAATTCCAGTAATTTCTACTTTATCAGAAGGATATCTTTTGATAAATCCATACCTATATGCATTTTCATCAAGCCATTTATAAACTGATTCAGATGAACATTTCGTAGTGTCCGCATTAATATCAATACTTAATCCTAATTGATGCTCACTCGTACCTGGTTTTGCAACATATTTCTCTGCAAGGTTTCTTGCTTCCTTTTTCGAATATCCCTCCTCCATATAAGACATAATTTTTTCATCCATAATTTCCTGTTGTTCTTCTTGTGTCCGATATCCTTCTCTTACAAATAATGCCAAGCCATTAGCTCTTGCTGCGTTAAACATATCCTGCAAATCTGGATATATTCTTGAATCTACTTTTTCTCCATTCGATAATTCTGTAAGTTCTATATCATAATTATCTGGAATACGATAATTCTTATTAACGAGAATTAGATTCCAACCTTGAGAAGTATCTGCTTCGCTTGTACTGAAAAATTTCCACTTAGCATTTCCACTTAGCAACCAGATCTTACCTTGTTTTATAACGTTAATGCTACTTCCCAATGCTATAGATACCAACATAAGAAATAAGCTCAAAAATACAATTCTTTTTAAAGGACTTTTCCGATGTCTTTTCATTTGATTTTCCTCGTCTCAAATTTATCTTCTATTTTATATAACAAATGAAGTTCCCAAAAAGTTAGCAATCTCTAGTATTTTATCAAATTTAATTTTTACAAACTAAATCTTGATATCATTTTTCGTATTATTGATTCTCATTTCATATGTTCAAAATCCTTTTTCTACTATATAGCTTTCATTTATTGGTCTACAGCGCATGATTCTCTGCTATGCTGAATTTTAATCCCATGAATCTTTTAAATTGCTTTTGGATACCGAACCGGCTTTTCGGAGCATTGGTTTTTCATGACTCTTCTCCACAACGTATTTAAATCTAATAATAAGGAACCCACCCCCAAAAAGAAGTCAGGTTCCTGTCCAACACTACTCAGTATATTTTCCTGTAAATATTCGCTAATTTAAAATCCATTCATTTACCTTTTCAACAATTTCCTGCCGCCTCTCAAAATGCAGATAATGCCCTCCATCCAGGCGTATTACTTCACTCCTCCCCGTCTCTGTTATAACCTCTTTATGTAATGGTTCCCACAAATCCATAATTTCACAGTTTGAACTGGATATAAACTGTAATACCGGCAAATCTTCCGGAAATTTCATATCTCTTACAGTTTCCAAGGTTTCCTCCATATGCTTCAACTCGTTCATAACATCTTTATTATACATGTAGTCCATGCTTAAAATCCGATACACTTCCAATTGTTTTTCAGAATATCCATAGGACAGATCCGCATAGATTGCTTTTTCTGAATGAGCAACAGATTGTAAACGAGTAATACCAGTTATATTTTTCACTTTTTGCAAATAGGCAGACAATTTATTCAGTGCTATCATATTAATAGGAAACGGCTCCTCATCCGATTGCTTTGGCACAGACGGGTCAATTCCGATAAATCCCTGTACCTCCTGCGGATATACATTAGCCCAGTACAAAGAATATAGGCCGGAAAGAGAATGCGCCATTAAATAATATTGATTGTAGTCAAGTTCTTTTACGCATTCATGCAGTTCTTCTACTATTGTATCAATGTTTCTCTCTGTGCCAGCCACATCAGATAACCCATAACCAAACGGCTCTATTGCAATAACTATATATTCTTTTGATAATTGTTCTGCCAATGGTAAAAACTCTAATACAGGTGAAGGGCTGCCCCATCCTGGTAACAAGATAATCGTTGTTTCATTTTCTTCTCCATTTATATCCACAACCATATTCTTGCCCGCCACTTCTACGGATTGTCCATACGCATCTTTAACTTTACCTGCTTCATTTCTCTTGCAGGCATAATTCCATACCACTATTACTGCCAAAATAAGAATAAGCACCAGCAATATCCATTTTATGACTTTGAAAATAATTTTTCTCATAAATGCCTCTATTATAAGTAAAATATAATTATATTAAAAGCTGATCGTACCGCCAGTAATCTGAAGAGTACCAGACGACTGATTCGTTACATAGAATCTGTAATACCCCGTAAACGGAATCGTAAACGAGGTACTATGAGAGCTGCCGATCCCACTATAGGTTCTGGTTTTTATACCGCTATTATTGATATATCCCATCTGCACGGAGCCGGAAGTGCTTAACTTAACAGTAAAATTAACAGTTGTTCTGCCCAAGACGTAAAACATACCCCCCCGCTACTATCCAAAAATAATATTGTTTTTCCACTTCCTGTACTCGTCTGCGGTACCCCCATTCTACTGCCTTGTTCTCCATTTTCCTCTACCCATACAGTTTCTAATATTGGTATCATATGCGAATTTTCTTCAGACGCTTCCACTCTGTTTGGCATCGCCATACAGAGTATCATTGCTACACCAACAAGTATTCTCCAATTTTTCTTTCCTTCCATATTCTCTTATTCCTCCTGTGTCTTCTTTATATTTATAGAACCATTCGTTATGATAATACGGTCACTGGATGCATTTCTCAAACAGATATAGTAATTTCCTTCTTCTAACAAAAGCTGTATATTGTTACTTATACTGTCTGTTACTTGGCACCACTTCACTCTGCCTTCATAGACATATCCCACTTCCAGGGTGCCGGCCATCTCCACTCCCTTCTTGTCAACTCTTTTCTGTTGGAAATTCAGTTGTAATGAAGTATCAGAGTCTACATACCATCCGCCATTATCAACACCGACAAAAATCAGCATTGCGCCGTTATCAACATAACACTCCGGTATCTTATTCTCTTCATCAACAGATACCTCTGCAATATACTTTGCAATAGGAGTGCCATTTTCATAGAGATTTTCCGATAAAATCAAATCCGTATGTAAATCAAACTTTGCTTTATAATCAGATGGTTCTATAGATAGCTATATACCAGATTGTGTGCGATGTTAATGCTGCCATGATTTGAGCAAGTAACATTCCGCCACTGATGCACG
>OGIK01001911.1_pt1 | contig 15517 bp, 10 predicted proteins | sample 1571781 | NCBI WGS metagenome assembly OGIK01 (sample SAMEA2581956, study PRJEB24529) | metagenome | biome: Human gut stool | place: China | collected 2011
GGCTCCCCTGAAAGGGGAGCTGGCAGTGCGTAGCACTGACTGAGGGGTCTCCACTCATGCCGAAAACGTCATAAAAAGATTTTAATAAAGAACCCCTCCACCGCCTAACGGCGGTCCCCTCCCCTTTCAGGGGAGGCTATCATGAAAACTGATTTCCATGTATAAAGCTCATGCAGCATTGCCCATATAGAAACGAGGTTGAAAAATGCACTATCCCAAGTGGTTTTCCCTGCTGACCCTGGGTGCGGCGGCAGGCGGAATGCTCTTCTTTGGCGGTCTGAATGCGTCTGCGGCGGATGCCGTACCCCTGGAATCGGCTGCCCCGGCTGTGGCGACGTCCACGCTGCCGGAACTCTCCCCTGCGCCGGAGGAAAATCCGGGCGGCTGGGTCATGAAAGACGGCGCAAGAAAGTATCAGTACAGCGACGGCTCTTACGCCATCCAGGCGGCAACGGTAGACGGTGTCCTGTATCTGTTCGACTCCAGCGGCACGCAGATGACGGGCTGGCAGAAGATCGACGACACCTGGCACTATTATGACAGCGCCACCTATGCGGCGGCGGTGGGTGCGCAGAAGATCGACGGCGTGACCTATCTGTTCGACTACACCGGCGCACAAAAGACCGGCTGGCGCACCGTAGACGGGGTGCGGCGATACTACGACCCGGAGACGGGAAAGCCGGTGGAAGGCTGGGTCAGCTACGGCGGCAGCCGCTATTATGTGGACGATGCCGCAGGCAAGGTGACCGGAGAATACACGGTGGACGGTGTCCGCTATCTGCTGGACGAGGAGACCGGCACCCAGAAACTGGGGCTGTGCATCTTCGACGACCAGACCGTCCGCTATTACGATGCGAACGGCGAGCTGACCTCCGGCTGGGCAGAGGACGGCGAAAACCGCTATTATTTCAGCGAGAACTATGAGATGCAGACCGGCTGGCAGACGCTGGACGGCAAGCGCTATTACTTCGGCACGGACGGCATTGCCAGAACCGGCATCCAGACCGTGGACGGCAAACAGTACTGCTTTGCCTCGGACGGCTCCATGCAGACCGGGTTCCAGGCGGTGGGCAGCCAGAAGTACTACTTCGGCACAGACGGCGCTATGCTTACCGGCTGGCAGACCATCGGCAGCCAGAAGTACTACTTCCTGGAAAACGGCAATATGGCGACGGGAACGGTCACCATCGACGGAAAGAAGTACACCTTCAACGCAGACGGCACGCAAAAGAAAATCAAGATCTGTCTGGATGCCGGACACTACGGCAAATACAACCGCAGTCCGGTGAACGGTACATACTATGAATCCGACATGAGCTGGAAGCTCCACCTCAAGCTGAAATCGGCGCTGGAGGCACGGGGCATGGAAGTCATCACCACCCGGACGACCCAGGCAGGCGACCTGGGGCTGGAGGCACGGGGCAAGAAATCCGCCGGATGCGACCTGTTCCTCAGCCTGCACAGCAACGCCTGCAACAGTGCATCCGTAGACGCACCCCTTGCCTGCTGCACTGTGACCGGCACCATGGATGTACTGGGACAGCAGCTGGCGAACGTGGTACACCAGGTGATGGGGACAGCACAAGCCGGAACGATCTGGAAACGCCAGGGCGACAACGGCGACTATTACGGTGTTCTCCGTGGCGCAACCAAGGTGGGGACACCGGCGATCCTGCTGGAACACAGCTATCACACCAATCTGCGAGCCACCAACTGGCTGCTGTCAGATGCCAACCTGCAAAAAATGGCAGAGGCTGAGGCGGATGTGATCGCCGCATTCTTCGGACTGCTGTAACAGAATCAAACATCGGCACACTGGGTAGACGATACCTGGTGTGCTTTTTTTATGGTTGGTATCCGGCAAGCATCTTTCCCGTCTTATCAGAAGAGCCATTGCAACAGAATATCCAGCCTTTCATGCGAAAGCAGTCGTTGTCCTTGTTTCCGGAAAAAGCAGCCGCATGGCTGCACCTCTGGATATAACAATAACTCTGTATCTGCATCTGTCTCTTTTTCTATCTCTGAATCTAACTCTAACTCTTACTCTGACTCTTACTCTGACTCTTTCTCTATCTCTGTATCTACAATGTTACCCGGTACTGGTAACATTGTTCCCACAATGTCACTCGATGCTGGTAACATTGTTCCCACATTGTTACTCGATGCCGGTAACATTGTTCCCACATTGTTACTCGACGCTGGTAACAATGAGATCACAATGTGAATCACATTGTGATCTCATTGTGATTCGTCCTCACTGACACAAAAAAAGCAGCGTACCGGAAATCAAACCGATACGCTGCTTTCAGAACTCGTCTTTGCAAGAAATGTATGTGGATTTTCGAGCATCACTTTTTGCGAAAACTTGTTCTTATATAATGGGAAAATTCAAGATGTCGTGATTATGCCTGAACCGGAGTGCCGGAAACTGCCTTTTCGGAAACTTCCACCTCAGACTCCTGTTCCTTCTTCGCACGCTTGCGGAAACCAACCAGCAGGAGACCTGCGAATACGACAGCGATCACTGCCAGTACCACGCAGTCTGTGGTGATGTCCAGACCGGATGCGATGCCGCTGCGGAAACCGTGAACGGTATAGGTGAACGGCATGAACGGGTTCAGAACCTGGTAGAACTTGTCGGACAGTTCCAGCGGATATGTGCCGGCGCAGCCGCTGAGCTGCAGTACCATGAATACCAGCAGGATAAAGTCACCGATGATATCCAGGAAGAAGTTGACACAATATTCCAGCGTCAGGAATGCCACAGATGCCAGGCAGGCGATGATGAGTGTCTTGCCCATATATTCCGGCTGGAAGTCGTTGATCCAGGACAGGCACAGGATCATGAGAACTGCCTGGAGCAGACCCAATGCCCAGAGCTTGCCCAGTGTGAGCAGCCATGCCTTGCCCGGCTTGCGAGCGCCGATCTTCTGATGATACGGCGAGAGCATAACGCAGAATGCCAGACCGGATACCCACAGACCAACGGACATCATGTACGCCGCCATAGCGTTGCCGTTTGTGGGAACGGTCGTCTCATATGTCTCGTTTGTCATTACCGGCGCAGAGAACATATCATAGGTCTTGTCGGTGCTGTCGATGCTGTTGACCTCGTCTGCGCCGTCGGCGATGGAAGTCTGGAGCGTTACCGCACCGTTGGACAGCTGTACCAGACCGTCACCCAGTTCTACCGAGCCGTCTGCCAGCTGGGATGCGCCGTCCTGGATCTGACCTGCGCCGTCTGCCAGCTGTGCTGCGCCGCTGTTCAGCGTGTCGTTGTTTGCCGCCAGCTGTGCAGTACCGTCAGCCAGCTGGGATGCACCGCTTTGCAGCTGAGAAACTGCATTGGTCAGTGTAGGAACGCTGTCTGCCAGGGTCTGTGCGCCGCTGTTCAGCGAGGACGCACCGCCCACCAGCGTGCCGGTGTTGGAATCCAGGGTCTGGAGTCCGTCGGTCAGACTGGACACGCCGCCGGTGTACTTGGATACACCATATTCCAGAGTGCTGCTGCCGTCAGCCAGCTGACTGAGACCAGCCTCCAGTGCCTGAGAACCAGGGATGAGCTGTGCATCCACTGCGGACTGTACCGACTGTAAGCCGCCGGACAGGCTGGTGATCGCCTGCTGTGCGCCCGGAAGTGCCTGGTCTGCGCCGGCAGCCAGTGTGCTGACGCTGGACTTCAGCTGTTCCATTGCGCTGGCAGAGCTGCTCAGATCTGTGCCTTCCAGTGCCTTGGACAAGCCGGTCACCTGTGTGCCGATGTCCGAGATATCCGTTGCCAGAGAACTCATGGGGACGGAGAAGCATGACAGCAGTTCCTGCTGGGATGCCGCATCCAGAGACTGGAATACTTCCGTCTGGGTCATGGTGGTCAGTGCGGACTGTAAGCTTTGCAGCTGTGCGCCGGCATCCTGTGCGCTGGTGCCGATCGCCGTCAGACTGGCGGTCAGCGTCTGTACCAGAGCGCTGGTATCCGGCATGGAAGTGTTTTGCAGGGTGGTGTTCAGTGTGTCGATGCCCTGCTGGAGCTGTGTCAGACCGGCGGTCAGCTGCTGCATCTGCTGGAGACTCTCTGCGGAGAGACTGCCGCTCAGACTGTCAGACAGGGTCTGCAAGCCGGCAGTCATCTGTGCGCTGCCCTGCTGGAGCTGTGCCGCACCGCTGGTCAGGCTTGCTGCGCCGTTTTCCAGCTGGCTGCTGCTGCCGTCCAGGGTCTGTGCGCCGCTGTAGGCTGCCGAAACGCCGTCGGTATAGCTGCTGACACCGTTGGAAAGTGTACCGGAACCGTCAGACAGTGCCACTGCGCCGTCTGCCAGCGTGCCTGCGCCGCTCGCCAGCTGATCCATGCCGTCAGACAATGTCTGCGCACCGCTGTTGACCGTTGCCACGCCGTCGGTATAGGTTTTCAGACCGCTTTCCAGGGTCTTTGCACCGTCTACGAAAGTAAGGGAGCTGTCCGACAAAAGCTTCAGATTATCGGTGATCTTGGTGTTGCCGTCCTTCAGATCGGACACGCCGTCCTGGATCTGGAGCGCACCGTCAGCCGCATCGCTCATGCCGCTGCCGATCGTACCCAACTGGTCGAAGATGGTCTCGGTATACTCCTTGGTCACGCTCTCCGAAACTTCTTTCTGGATCTTTGCCAGCGCCGTTTCGCTCATCTTGCTTGCGATGTAGTTCGTGCCGGGATTGGTGACATACTGGAGTTCCATCTTCTGCGGCTCGTCGTCCATCAGCGTGGAGGCGTTTTCCGAGAAGTTTTCCGGAATGGTGATGACCATATAATATGTGCCGTCCTCAATTCCCTTTTCTGCCTTGTCTGCGCTGACAAAGTGGAAATCCAGCTGGTCATTTTCCCGCAGTTTGTCTACCAGTTCGTCTCCGACAGCCAGTTCCTTGCCCTCATAGTCCACCGACTTGTCATTGTTGACCACTGCCACCGGCAGCTGATCCACATTCCCGTAAGGATCCCACATGGAACCCAGGAACAAGGTGGTATAGATGGTCGGGATCAGAACAATTGCCGCCATTGCGATGCCATTGAAGTGCCGCCAGAAGAAATTCTGTTTCTTTCCGGAACCGCTTGATCGCATAAATACCTACTTCCTTTCTGCATGAAACAATCACCGCTTTCCCCGAATGCACGGTCTTGTTTCGATTCTTGTGACGAAGAACAGCTGTCTATAAAAAAAATCTTGTCTATAAATAGAAAGTTGTTGACTTTTCGTCCTGTATCTATTATAATATAAGGGAAGTGAATTTGCAACCGTTGATTTTACAAATTGCGTCTACTAATAGACACTATGTTTATTAGTGGATCCGGCAATCCCCGAATGCTGGACAGACGCCGCTTCGTATACTATTATAATGGACAGCACCCCACGAGACCTGTGCCGTGCTGCCGAAGATAAGGATGAAACAACATGACCAACAATATAAAACAAGAGCGGCGCTATCGCCGCACCGAGGCGCTGATCCTGAACGGACTGACCACCCTGCTCCAGCAGAAGAGCATCAAGGAGATCACCGTCCGGGAGCTGGCAGACCTGGTGGACATCAACCGTTCCACCTTCTATCTCCACTACACAGACATTTACGACCTGCTGGAAAAGACAGAACAGCGCCTGTTACAGCAGCTGATGGATGCCGTCAACGAAAACTGGACGCTGCCGGAAACGCCGAAGAACTTCTTCGCCTTTCTGGAACAGACGTTCAACATCCTCTCGGAGAATGCCCAGCTCTGTTCGGCGCTCATCGGACCGAACGGCGACATCGCCTTTCTGCGGAACATCGAGAAGATGATCCGGGACAAGGGTCTCCAGATCCTGCGCTCGTTTGCGCCGAAGGAACTCCGGGAACAGGATCTCCAGTACGCCATTTCCTTTGCCCTTGCCGGGTGCGTGGGGCTGGTGGAACACTGGCTGAAAAACGGATGTCCGGAAACACCCACCCATATGGCGGAACTGACCCTGGTAATGCTCCGTGAGGGTACAACGTCCATCGGCGTGCCGGATATCACCCAGTTCGCCGCACACTAAAGACAGGTTCTGAGCCGTCCTGTTCCAGGATAACCGAAGAAGATAAACCAGCGTGAAACTGGATCACAACACCAGATAACAAAAAGAGCCTGCCGGGATAAAGCCGTTCCCGACAAGCTCTTTTTGCGTTTTTCAGGCATCTTTGCCCTTTGAAGTACCCCTGTAGAGGTCGATGCCCACATCGATTCGAGTGTACCGGAAATGGAAAACCTTATGGCATCCCACCGGGGACGATAAATATGCCTCCCTTGAAAAGGGAGGTGGATGCTCCGTAAGGAGCAGACGTAGGGATTATCCCCCTGTCCCTTCGGGACATCCCAGCACAAGGCACACCCTACGGGCGCCTTTTCAAGGGGGACTATCTTAAAAATTGGTTTGTTTGCTTGAAAAAACTTTACCGTAGGGGCGAACATCGTTCGCCCGAGACTCCACCGTCAAGCCTGTGGCTTGCCACCTCCTCTACAGAGGAGGCTTATTAAACAAAAATCCCCCGGAGGGGTTACAGGCAGCTTGTCTGCCGTGACATTACCCCTTTTTGAACGTTAAATTGGGGCGAAAGGTCAGCGGCGACCCGCCGCACACGAGGATTTTACTTCACATGATTTTTTTGATAATTCTATTTGTTTTGATCTTACTGATTTTCATTTGGTTTCTCATCGAACAGCACCTGCTTTGGGTGCATCGGGAGGAAATCACACTTTCCCATCTTCCCCCGGCATTTGACGGCACATCGTTGCTCCAGATCACCGACCTCCACCACCGGGAAATGGGAAAAAACAACTGCCGCATCGTCCGAAAAGCGGCAGAACTGCACCCCGATCATATCGTCCTCACCGGCGATCTGATCTCACGGGATATGCGTGACTTTCACGGAATTGCGTCGTTTTTGACTGCACTTTCCAAAATAAGCCCGGTCTGGATCTGCGTGGGCAACCATGAGCTGGATCTGCCGCCGGCGGTCTGGGAACAGCTGCGGCAGACCATTGCGCAGAGCGGCTGCCGGCTGCTGCAAAACCAGACCATTTCCCTGGAAATGCCCGGCAGTGTGCCTCTGTATCTGGCAGGCGCAGACCTGGCGTATGGGGTGTACCGGGACGAGAACCGGAAGTTCCGCAATCTGCAGCCCTATACGGCGGCAGACCTGGAAAACGACCTGGGCAGGCGCCGGGGCTGTACGGTGCTGCTGGCACATAATCCCCTGCTGCTGGACAGCTACGCCGGCTGGGGCGCAGACCTGGTGCTGTGCGGCCATGTCCACGGCGGTCTGGTGCGGCTGCCATTTCTGGGCGGCGTGCTGTCGCCGGAGCGCAAGTTCTTTCCCAAATACGACAAGGGGCTGTATGAAAAAGACGGCACGAAAATGTATGTCTCCGGCGGCATCGGCAAGCCTCGGCTGTGCAATCCGCCGGAGATCAATCTGATTCACCTGAAAAGCGTCCAGAAATAATAGAGCAGCCCGTACACCATGGATGCGGTGGTGCCGTAGAGGATGACCGGCCCGGCGATGGCGAAAATGCGTGTGCCGATGCCCAGGATCCAGCCCTCGGTGCGTGCCTCGATGGCGGAGGAAACCACGCCGTTGGCAAAGCCTGTGATGGGGACGAGCGTTCCTGCGCCGGCGTGCTTGCCCAGCTTGGCGTACCAGCCCAGCCCGGTGCAGACGGCGCTGACTGCCACCAGCCCGATGGAGACCCACGCAGAGGCGTTTTTTTGTTCCATGCCGCAGTATTCCGTGAGAATATGGATGCCTGCCTCGCCGATGGTGCAGATCAGTCCGCCGATCAGAAACGCCAGGGGAATGTTTTTCCAGGACTTCGACCGGGGTGCGGTCTGATCCTGCATGGTTTTGTAAAGTTCACGACTGATTTTCATATGCAGCCCTCCTTTGCAGAAAAGTATGTGCAGTTTTCCGGGAATTATACCGGAATGTTTCACGTGAAACATTTTGAAACGGATTGCTGTTTTACAGAGAAGGCATATCGTAGGGGCGAACATGGTTTGCCCGAGAACCTCTGACTCCTCCGTCAAGCCTGCGGCTTGCCACCTCCTCTATGAGAGGAGGCTTTGCGAAATTGTCTCCTCTTTAGAGGTGATTCCCCACGGGGTGGGGAAATGTCACCGTAGGTGACAAAGGGGACCGCTCAGTACGAGATGCCCGGCAGGGCAGAGGAGTTGTTTTGTCTTTCATGAAAAGGTAAATCTGTAGGGGGCGATGCCCAGCCCGTCGCCCAGCGGAAATGGCGACGGCAGGCTTGCCTAAGGATAGCAAGCCACATCGCCCCGTCGTTCCGGGAAACACTGCCCTAGGGAAAACTTGTTCAACCCGTCCGGCGGAATCGCTCGTTTCCCTCGCTGTCCGCCTGGGGCTTGCAAACGCCTTTGTTTGCCCTTTCCTGTACCTATAACGCTGCTTTTTTGACTGTCTCTTGTGCAGGCGGTTGACGTTATTATTATGGCGTTTGCCACGCAAATCTGTAGGGGCGAACATTGTTCGCCCGTCAATCTTTTTCAAAAAATTCTCCCAAGAGTTACTCTTCTTTTTTTCTTTACTGAAAAGAAAAAAAAGAAGCAAAAAAAGAAAAGCTCCCGCCTACCCTTTTTCTGTACGGCAATGTATTACACGGATGGCAGTGTAACTGCCATTAGATTACATATAACAAAAATCCCCCGGAGGGGTTATAGGCAGCTTGTCTGCCGTGACACTGTCCTTTTTTGAATGTTAAATTGGGGCGAAAGGTCTGCGGCGGCTTGCTATCCTTGGGCAAGTCTGCCGTCGCCATTTCCACTGGGCGACGGGCTGACCCGCCGCTTTCGCCTACCCTTACTTCAAACGGCAATGTATCACACGAGTGGCAATGCAATTTTATTTTGCATTCTCACTCGCATAATTCCCAACGTCCCGGATATACTACCATCGAGGTGATTCGAATGGTACGTAATCTTGCCCGGGGCGTTTTTCAATATCCCCAGCCGCCCCGCATCATCAGCTACGCCAGCACCGTGGGTCAGAAAGAGGGCGACGGTCCCATGGGCAGCTGTTTCGACTGTGTAGAACCCGACGCCCATTTCGGACAGGAGACCTGGGAACAGGCGGAAAGCGTCATGCAGCGCCGCACGGTGCAGCTGGCGCTGGAAAAGTCCGGACTCCGGGACAGCGACCTCTCCTGCATCTGCGCCGGCGATCTCATGAACCAGTGCATCGGCTCCACCTATGGAATGCGCCCGCTGGAGATTCCCCTGCTGGGCATCTACGGGGCGTGTTCCACTATGGCAGAGGGACTGCTGACGGCGTCGTTTCTGGCGGCAGGCGGCGTGGGCGAATATACGGCGGCAGTGACTTCTTCCCATTTTTCCACGGCAGAGCGCCAGTTTCGGTTTCCGCTCTCCTACGGCGGTCAGCGGCCGCCTACGGCGCAGTGGACCTGTACCGGATCGGGCGCTGTGATTTTCCAGCAGCCGGACGGCGTTCCGGACGGGGTGTGCGTCACGGGTGCCTGCATCGGCATTATGGTGGATCTGGGCGTGACCGACGCCAACCATATGGGCGCAGCCATGGCGCCGGCGGCAGCGGATACCATCGTGCGCTATCTCAAAGCCACCCAAACTGCGCCGGAACAGTATGACGCCATCGTCACCGGCGATCTGGGCATCGTGGGCAGCGAACTGCTCTGCGATCTGGTGATGAAACAGGGCTTTGACATCACCCGGAATCATAAGGACTGCGGCGCAATGCTCTACGACCCGGAGACACAGGACACCCACGCCGGCGGTTCCGGCTGCGGATGCAGCGCCAGCCTGCTGTGCGGCCATTTTCTCCCGGCGCTCCAGGCGGGAACGATGCGGCAGATCCTGTTCGCCGCAACCGGTGCGCTCATGTCCCCCACGGCATCCCAGCAGGGCGAAAGCATCCCCGGCATCTCCCACCTGGTGGAACTCACACGGATGTACCGGTAGGAAAATGCGTGACGGCAGTGCGTTTTTTGTATGGCAGAAGTATTGCCTTGTCATCCGGGAAAAACAACACCGTAGGGGCGAACATGGTTCGCCCGGAACTCCACCGTCAAGCCTACGGCTTGCCACCTCCTCTATGAGAGGAGGCTTTGAGAAAAACGTCTACCCTTATTCCAATTACCGCAGGAGGTATCTGAATATGGCACTGGATCTATTTTGGGCATTCCTGGTCGGCGGTGCGCTCTGCGCCGTGGGTCAGGTCCTGATCGACTACACCAAGCTCACCCCGGCACGCATCCTTACCGCATACGTGGTGGCTGGCGTGGCGCTGTCTGCCGTGGGACTCTATCCCTGGCTGGTGGAACTCGCCGGCGGCGGCGCAAGCGTTCCGCTCACCGGATTCGGCAATCTTCTGGCAGAGGGCGTCCGGGAATCCGTGGACGAAAAGGGCTTTCTGGGCATCTTTATGGGCGGACTCACCGCATCCTCTGCCGGCATCACGGCGGCGATGGTGTTCGGGGTCGTCTGTGCCGCAGTCTTTCGCCCAAAGCAAAAATAAGCGCCGTCCGGCTTGAAAAATGTGCAAAACAGAGATGAAATGCGCAGTACTCGAATTCTGTATTGTGCATTTTGCTGTTTTTCAAAAAAATGCTTGACTTTTATCCGGAAATGTAGTATACTATCATAGTCGCAGGAATTCAGGATGGTGTGCAAAACACTGCTCGAAACCTGGTTTGATGTGGCGGCATAGCTCAGTTGGCTAGAGTACTCGGTTCATACCCGATTGGTCGCTGGTTCGAATCCTGCTGCCGCTACCATATGGCCCGTTGGTCAAGAGGTTAAGACGCCGCCCTTTCACGGCGGAATCATGGGTTCAATTCCCGTACGGGTCACCAGAATGGAAAACTCCCGGAAATGACGTTAAGCGTTGTTTCCGGGAGTTTTTTTGTATTCTAACGGCAATCCAATAAAAGCATACACGGCAGTTTTACACCCGGTCAGTATGTTCTATCTCCCTTCAAATTTGCGTAAATTTGAGAACCAAGACAGAAGAAAATCTGGACATTTCTCAAAAAACTTGATTTTTGAGAAATAACATGCTATAATCATAGTAAAAATTTCAAAAACCTGCATTTTTGAAAAGTGTAATATGTGCAGAGTAAGGAGGATTCGACAAGCATGAAGTCTCTCTGCAAACTTTTTTATGCGGATCCGCAGGCGTATGCTGCGGCATATGAGAAACGTTTTCATGATCCGGACACGGTACATTTAGACCTTTGCATTGGAGAAAATCCGGCATTTTTCTGCCAGACTACAGATCTCTATCGACGGATGCTCTCAGTTGAACGAACCAATAATGCGGTAAATCAGCTTTGCGGTACTTTGCCGGGAATTGCACTGCATCAATTTCAAAGCCGCTGTCTGGTGGATGAGATTGTGCTGACAAATCATATTGAAGGCGTGCAGAGTACCAGAAAAGAGATCACCCAAATTTTGCAGGATCTGTCCCAAAATAAAAAGCGAGAGCGGTTCGTAGGGCTTGTCAATAAGTATTTGTGCCTTATGCGGAGAGAGACGCTTTCTCTAAAAACGCCAACAGACATTCGTAAAATATATGATGATATTTTTTATGAGGAGATCAAAGAAAATGACCCGAAGGATTTGCCGGATGGTGTAATTTTCCGAAGGGATAGCGTAAGTGTCTGCTCTGCATCCGGCAAAGAAATTCACAGAGGGCTTTATCCGGAGAAAAAGATCATTTTGGTTATGGAAAAGGCATTGCAGTTTTTGCACACAGATTCCTGTGACTATTTGCTGCGAATCGCAGTATTTCATTATCTGTTTGGATATATTCACCCGTTTTATGACGGAAATGGAAGAACCAGCCGGTTTATCAGCAGCTATCTGCTTTCGCAGAAACTAAACAGTTCGATTGGCTATCGCCTTTCTTATACGATCAAAGAGCATCTGCCGCAGTACCATGAGGCTTTTAAGATATGTAATCACTATAACAATAAGGGTGATCTGACACCTTTTGCAGAAATGTTCCTGGAAATTGTCGATATTTCCATGAAACAGCTTTATGAGGCGCTTTCTGAGCGTTCTGAACGCCTGCGTCATTATGAAAGCCAGATCAAAAGATTTCCGTATGCCGGAGATAAGTCTATGTACCAGCTTTATGATCTTTTGCTGCAGGCGGCATTGTTTTCTGACTCCGGTATTACCCAGAAGGAACTGGAATTTCACATGGGAATGTCCTATAATACGGTTCGTGCAAAGCTTCATAAAATTCCGCAGGATCTTCTCACAGAAACACACCAGGGAAAGAGAGCCTATATGCTGTGTCTAAAGGCAGTCGATCAGATTTTAGAGAAAGAGGCATACAATTGATTGACAGAATATCGTGTGCTGCCGTATAGGGTGTCTTATCCACTCCCACTTTTGTACCATTCCAACAAAACAAATCAAATCCCAACAAAAACAAGGTTGATTTTATACAAAAAGTGTGCTATAATAGAGACTGCAAAGACAACTTTGGAGAGGATGTGACGTTTCCGTGGAAACAACTTCTGACAAGCACTTTATGAATAAGATCGAGGTTCTGGAAAATGCGGAAAAGGCGTTTGCAGACCATCAGTTTCAGATATATTATCAGCCCCAGTATAACTATCTCAACCGCCGCATCGTCGGCACAGAGGCGCTGGTGCGGTGGATCCATCCCCAGTTCGGCATCCAGCCGCCCGGCGAGTTTATCCCGGTTTTCGAGGACAGCGGTCTCATCACCAAGCTGGATCTCTACGTCATGGAAGAGGCGTGCCGGTTTCTCCGGGAGTGCCGGGAATCGGGTGTCCCCTACGTGCCGGTTTCCTTTAACGTGTCCCGGCACGATGTCTATGCCTGCGATTTTGTAGAACGCATGGAGCGTATCCGGAAATCCTATGGCATCCCGGTGACTGATCTGCGTGTGGAGATCACCGAGAGCGCCGTGATCGGCAGTAGCGATTTTCTGATCCGGTTCGTGTCCCGGCTGCAGTCCCTGGGCTATACCGTGGAAATGGATGATTTCGGCAGCGGCTATTCTTCGCTCAACGTGCTGAAAGATATCGAAGTGGATATCATCAAGCTGGATATGATCTTTCTGCGCAATAAGATCGGCGGCAGAGGCGGCATTATCATTAGTTCCATTGTCCGCATGGCAAACTGGCTGGGAACGCCGGTCATCGCAGAGGGCGTGGAGACCGTGGAGCAGGCGGAATTCCTCAAGAGCATCGGCTGCATTTATATCCAGGGCTACCTGTTTTCCAAGCCCGTGCCGGAACGGGAATATCTGCGCCTGCTGACGGAGACAAAGACAGATACTGCCGTGCCGGGAATGCAGCTCAGCGATAAGCTGGATGCGGAAAAGTTCTGGGATCCCACCACCCAGGAGACCCTGCTGTTCTATAATTTTGTGGGCGGCGCTGCCATTATCGCCTTTTCCGATCCGGAGATCGAGACCCTTCGTGTCAATGAAAAGTATCTGACCGAGCTGGGCATGAATATGAACCAGCAGGATGTGATTCTGTACCAGAAAAATCTGAACTTCGACAACGAGCAGGAGCGCAGAGTCTATATGGAGACCATACGCCGTGCCATTGCGTCCGGTGAAGATGAGACCTGCGAGACCTGGCGGACTGTCTATTCGCCCTGCTGCGGAGACGATCACATCTGCCTGTCCAGCACTCTGCACCTCATCGGAAAATCGAAGGGGCAGTACCTGTTTTATGTGCTGATTCGGAATATCACAAAGGAAAAGACGGCATATCTGGAACTGGCAGAAAGCGAAAAGAAGTTTCGGACTGCCGGAGAGCAGGCAAACATTTACTGCTGGGAATACACCATTGATACGAAGGAGATGCGTCCCTGCGCACGCTGTATGCGTGACCTGGGACTCCCGAAACTGCTGGAGAATTATCCGGAGCCGGTGATCGCATCCGGGTTGTTTCCGCCGGACTATGCCGAGATGTACCGGGAATGGCACAGAAAGCTGGCGCAGGGTGCGATGCACCTGGAGGCAGTGATTCCGCTCACCGCCGACCGTATCCCCTTCCATGTCCGCTATACCGCCGAACTGGACGAAAACGGCAGACCCTATAAAGCCTACGGCTCCGCCACCCAGGTGGTGGACGGCGAGGCGTAAATGCTTTGTTTTGCAAGCGGCAATTACCTGTCCAAACACACCGTAGGGGCGAACAGCGTTCGCCCGAGATTTTCTGACTCCTCCGGCACGTAGCGTCGAAGGGATTAACCCCTCAGTCAAGCCTACGGCTTGCCAGCTCAGCACAAGGCACGCCCTTCGGGTGCCCTGTTAGGGGAGCCTACATTAACTTACGATATCCGGTTCAGCACAAGGCACACCGGGTAACTTTCTGAAAAAAATGACCTGCCCAGCGTCTGAACACGCTCACTTGCATTTTTCTATCAAATATGGTATGATGAAACTGCGTTTTTTATGACCGGGAGCAGCGCCGAAAATTCGGCTGCATTCGCCGGCATACCCTTTAGTATAGCACGAAACAGGAAAAATTGCAAGTCTTAGATATGAATAGATTTCGCTTGTCCGGCAGGGATTTTTTCAGCAAACCCCACAACCGCACAGGCATTCCGGAGAAAGGAAGTCCCTATGTTTACGCAGATTTTTGACACCCACAGCCACTACACCGACAGCGCCTTTGACGAGGACCGTGACCAGGTGCTGGATGCGCTCCCGAAAGAGGGCATCGTCCACGCCGTTCTCGCCGGAACGACGCTGGAGGACAGTGCCGCCGGCATCGCACTGACCAGGCGCTACGACTACCTCTATGCCGCCGTAGGCATCCACCCGGAGACCGCCGGGCAGCAGCCGGCAGATTATCTGGCGCAGCTGGAGCGCATGGCGGCAGACCCCAGAGTGGTTGCCGTGGGCGAGATCGGGCTGGACTATCACTATGAGGGCTATGACCGGGATGTACAGATCCGGTTGTTCCGGGAGCAGCTGGATCTGGCGAAACAGCTGGATCTGCCGGTCATCATCCACGCCCGGGACTGCACCGAGGACTATGTGAACATCTTACGGGAGATGCGTCCCCGTGGCGTGGTACACTGCTTTTCCGGCAGTGCCGAGACCGCCAGAGAGGTACTGAAACTGGGAATGTACATCGGTTTCACCGGCGTGCTGACCTTTAAGAATGCCAAAAAGGCGCTGAAAGCCTTGGCGGAAGTGCCGGAGGACAAGCTGGTGCTGGAGACGGACTGCCCGTATATGGCGCCGGTGCCGTTCCGGGGAAAGCGCTGTGACAGCCGTATGATCCCTTATACTGCCGAGGCGGCGGCATTGGTTCGTGGGACGGATACGCAGACGATTCTGGAACAGACTTGCCGGAATGGGGAGAGGCTGTTCCATATTTGACTCCTCTGCCCTTTCGGGAATCTCCTCTTTTAGAGGTGATTCCCAACGGGGTGGGGAAATGTCACCGTAGGTGACAAAGGGGACCGCTCAGTACGAGGTG
>OGIK01001912.1_pt1 | contig 15505 bp, 10 predicted proteins | sample 1571781 | NCBI WGS metagenome assembly OGIK01 (sample SAMEA2581956, study PRJEB24529) | metagenome | biome: Human gut stool | place: China | collected 2011
CTGAATAATCTGTTTGAAAACTTCTTTTCTTCCAAAGGCAGCTATTGTATTCCCAGTTATCAATTTTTGTTCGACACTATTAACATAAACTATATTTTCTTTTGCTACTTCTGTTTCATTTAAGATTCGCTTAGTCATAGACTTATCAAGCATCTCTCCTTTTTCTATATCACAATGTGTTATTGCTATTACAATATTATTTTTTTCATCATGCAATCTTTTTATCATGCTTATCTCAAAGTCCTCAATTCTTGCTTTGTTCGAGTTTAAACAAAATATAATTGTATGAAACCATTCGGATATTGATTTCTTATCATGTGACCGCACTTCATCTATAATTAACTTCTCCCATTCCCCAGATTTATCTGGCTCTAATCCCCAAGTATCGTAAATATTAATATTAAAACTTTCATCATATTCATATATTTTTTTGTAAACACCTTTTCCCGTAACTGGTTTTCCAACTCCTGTTTCTTGAATTTTTTTCCCAAAAAGGTAATTTAGCAATGAACTTTTTCCGACTCCAGACTGACCAATTAGCAACACATTCGTTTCTTGCTTATCCATACTCATCATAAACTCCTATATATCTTTATTTGTTTACTTTTACCTTTTCCGTAACTTTTTCTACAATTTCACTAATTGAAAAGCCTATATCTACACCCATATCCTCATTATTCTTAATCCAATTTACAGCTTCTTTCAATTTTTCATCCGCTTTTCTGATAATCTTTTCATTTTCTTCTGCGGATTTTTTCAACATTTTACTGTCACATATGGAATCCGGCATTTTAATATGTACGCCGCCTAAGATCACTGCTCCGTATTTTTTCAGAAGCCTTGCTGCACATCCGGAGCCGTCCCCGCTAAATGCTCCCATGGTCGCGACACATATCATTTTCCTGCCTTTCCATAAAGAGGCATGCATTTGGATAAAATCTCTTACCATGTATGGTGCATTCGAAAACTGCGTCGGATACCCAAGGATCACTGTTTCGTTTCTTTTTATTTTATCAATGATAAATTCATCTTCTAACGGAACCACATCGGCTGACGCATCGATTAATTTTACCAGCTTTGTAACGCAGTATTTCGTATTACCTGTACCACTCAGATAAATTCCTATCATTTCCAAACTCCTCCGTCTTTCGGTTATTTTGACGTTTTTTCTATGAATGTTTTCTATTGAATATTTTCTATTGAATATTTTCTATGGAATGGTACAGCATACCAAAACCATCCTCTAAAAATTCACTCTTTGATAAATCCATCGACATTTTGATATATTCTTCCTTATTCGCTGCAAGCTGTATCAGTCCTGCTAACATTCCCCAGAACTGAAAGATCGTAGGAATTATTTTTAAATCCTCTCGCAAATCACCATTTTGAATGCCTGCCACTAAAAATTCTTTCATTTTTTCATTGATTTCTTCCCCCACATGATAGGTAGCTTTCTCTTCTGGCAGGTAATCATGATCTTTAAAATCAACATTAATTTTGTCCAACACCATTTTAAAATAAAACGGAAATTCCTCCTGATACTGTATTAAACCTTTACAGATCATATCGTATCTAGCCCTTGTTGTCTGCTGCTCTTCTAACGCAGTAACTATATATCCATATAATTTTTGCATGCTCTCTAAAACCAGCAGACCAATGATCTCCTCTTTGTTTTCAAAATATACATATAACGTAGCTTTACTGTATCCGGCAGCTTCTGCAATATCACTCATGGAAGTTGCCGTGATTCCATTTTCCATAAACAGTACCGATGCCGCTGACGCAATATTTTCTCTATGTACTGCCCTCGGTTCTTTTTTTCTTCGTCCCATATACCTCTCCTCTTCAGTTAATTAAACTCTTGGTTTAATTATATTGATAAATATATGGATTGTCAATCCTTACCTTTACACAACACAAAAACCCGCACAAACCTTTCGGTTCATGCGGGTTTTCCCCCTATATATTACCTTTTCCCAAAAATAACATATCCCCTTTTTAATTGATGCAATACAAATTATTTGTCTGCGATAGCAGCCCTGTGCATGCAGCACAGACTGCATTTTACCTTATAACAAATTATTTATTTGCAATAGCAGCCTGTGCTGCAGCTAAACGAGCGATCGGCACACGGAATGGTGAACAGGATACATAATCCAGACCAATCTTGTGGCAGAACTCAACAGATGAAGGATCTCCACCGTGCTCACCACAGATACCAACATGGAGTTTCGGATTAACCGGTTTTCCAAGTTTAATAGCTGTCTCCATTAACTTACCAACACCTGTCTGGTCAAGTTTTGCAAATGGATCGTTCTCGAAAATTTTCTTATCATAGTAAGCATTTAAGAACTTACCAGCATCATCACGAGAGAAACCATATGTCATCTGTGTTAAGTCGTTTGTACCGAAGCAGAAGAAATCAGCTTCTTTTGCGATCTCATCAGCTGTAAGAGCAGCTCTTGGAATCTCGATCATAGTACCTACTTCATACTCAAGTTTGATACCTGCTGCTGCGATCTCAGCATCTGCTGTCTCAACAACAACATCTTTTACATATTTTAACTCTTTTACTTCGCAAACCAATGGGATCATGATCTCAGGTTTTACAGTCCAGTCAGCATGTTTCTTCTGAACGTTGATTGCTGCACGGATAACAGCTTTTGTCTGCATCTTAGCAATTTCCGGATAGGTAACTGCAAGACGGCATCCTCTGTGTCCCATCATTGGGTTGAACTCATGTAAAGAAGCGATGATGTTCTTGATGGTCTCAACAGATTTACCCTGAGCTTTTGCAAGTTTCTCAATGTCAGCTTCCTCAGTCGGAACGAACTCATGAAGAGGTGGATCCAGGAAACGGATTGTAACTGGGTTACCTTCCAGAGCTTCGTATAATGCTTCGAAGTCTCCCTGCTGATATGGCAGGATCTTCTCTAATGCAGCTTCTCTCTCTTCTACAGTATCGGAGCAGATCATCTCACGGAAAGCAGCGATTCTGTCTTCCTCGAAGAACATATGCTCTGTACGGCAGAGACCGATACCTTCTGCACCAAGCTCACGAGCTTTCTTAGCATCTGCAGGAGTATCTGCGTTTGTACGAACTTTAAGAGTTCTGAACTGATCAGCCCAAGCCATAACACGTCCGAACTCACCAGCGATTGTAGCATCAACAGTCTTAATTGCTCCATCGTAGATGTTACCGGTTGTACCATCGATTGAGATGTAATCTCCCTCATGGAACTCTTTGCCAGCTAATGTAAATTTCTTATTTTCTTCGTCCATAGCGATATCGCCACATCCGGATACACAGCAGGTACCCATACCACGTGCAACTACGGCTGCGTGAGATGTCATACCACCACGAACTGTTAAGATACCCTGGGAAGCTTTCATACCAGTGATATCCTCTGGAGATGTCTCAAGACGTACTAATACGACTTTCTCTCCTCTTGCATTCCACTCTTCAGCATCCTCTGCTGTAAATACGATCTTACCACATGCAGCACCCGGAGAAGCACCAAGTCCTTTTCCGATCGGTGTAGCAGCTTTTAATGCAGCAGCATCGAACTGTGGATGAAGTAATGTATCAAGGTTACGAGGATCGATCATAGCAACTGCCTCTTCCGGAGTCTTATGTCCCTCGTCTACTAAATCGCAAGCGATCTTAAGTGCAGCCGGAGCTGTTCTCTTACCGTTACGGCACTGAAGCATGTATAACTTCTTGTTCTCAACGGTGAACTCCATATCCTGCATATCATGATAATGATTCTCAAGAGTCTCACAAACTTTTAAGAAGTCTGCATATGCCTCAGGGAATTCTTTCTCCATCTGAGCGATTGGCATAGGTGTACGAACACCTGCAACTACGTCCTCACCCTGTGCATTGATTAAGAACTCACCCATCAGTTTGTTCTCGCCAGTTGCCGGATCACGTGTAAATGCAACACCTGTACCGGACTCGTTATTTAAGTTACCGAATACCATAGGCATTACGTTAACTGCAGTACCCCAGGAATATGGGATATCGTTATCACGACGATATACGTTTGCACGTGGGTTGTCCCATGAACGGAATACAGCCTCGATAGCAAGTTTTAACTGCTCAACAGGATCTGAAGGGAAATCTGTACCTAACTGGTTCTTGTACTCAGCCTTGAACTGCTCTGCTAACTCTTTTAAGTCAGCTGCTGTAAGGTCGATATCAAATTTAACGCCTCTCTCTTCTTTCATCTTGTCGATGAGCTGCTCAAAGTATTTTTTACCAACTTCCATAACTACATCTGAGAACATCTGAATGAAACGTCTATATGAGTCATATACGAAACGCTCGAATGCAGGATCCGGATTACCTTTGATCATTGCAGCAACTACTTCGTCATTTAAACCAAGGTTTAAGATGGTATCCATCATACCTGGCATGGAAGCTCTTGCTCCTGAACGAACAGATACTAATAATGGATTCTCAAGATCGCCGAATTTCTTTCCGTTGATCTCTTCCATTTTCTTAACGCCTTCCATAGCCTGAGCCATGATCTCGTCGTTGATCTTACGACCATCTTCATAATACTGTGTACAAGCCTCTGTTGTGATTGTGAATCCCTGTGGTACAGGAAGTCCGATGCTTGTCATCTCTGCAAGGTTGGCACCTTTACCACCAAGCAGGTTACGCATGGTCATGTCGCCTTCGCTAAACATATACACCCATTTGTTTGCCATTTTGATAATTCCTCCTAAAATAAATTACTATGTAATTATGGACACCGTATTTGTTTCCATAATCAAGCCATGTTATGTGCCTTTCTAAAACGCACATATTTATTCTAACATATTTTGTCTAAATAGCAACATTTTTTTTACTGTTTTTCCCTGTTTTTTTGTAACATTTTCACAATGTAAAACTTTGTTCCGTTATGTGGAACATTTTGGATTTGTTTATTTCTTTTTCCATTTTGCATACAGTGTGATTTTCCCCGTGCTGCCTTTCTTAATAGAGGTTACCTTTCTGGTACATTTTTTATCACGGTACCATCCTTTAAACACATACCCTTTTCTTGTTGGTGCTGCCAGTTTTATCATCTTTGAAGTAATGGTATATGTTTTCGGATTTTTCTTATTATTTTTGCCTCCGTTTAATTTGTAGGTAATGGTGTACTTTTCCTTTGCCCATTTTGCATACAGTGTTACTTTTCCGGTACTGCCCTTTTTAATAGAGGTTACCTTTTTGGTACATTTTTTATCACAATACCATCCTTTAAACACATACCCTTTTTTTGACGGATTTGAAAGTTTTATCGTCTTTGAAGTGATTTTATATGTTTTGGGATTCTTCTTATTATTTTTGCCTCCATTCAGGTTATATGTAATCTGATACTGCGCTGCTTTCCACTGGGCATATAAAGTTACGACCTCATCTGCTTTTTTGTCAGATTTTTTACATAGGCATTTTCCTCATAAAAGGTTTCCTTCCCATCTGGCTGCGTATTCCAGCCTGCAAATGTATATCCTTTCTTTTCAAACTTATTTTTTGAAAGTTTTTCCTTCTGACCCGCCGCACATGCTTTCTCACTCATTTTCCCTTTTGCTGCACCATTTCCATCAAATTTTATTTTATAAAGATATGGACACACGACAACCGGGACATTCCTCTTAAATGCTTCTGCATTGATTTTATCTTTGAAGAGACTGGTTATTACATATATTTTTTCAGGTCCGTCTGTCGTTTCCCAGGAAAATGCTTCGCTGCCAATCTCTGTAATCGTCTTTGGCAGCCTTATCTTCCCAAGCACGCCGCCGTCCTTATAAAACGCACAGATTCCAATTGTTTTTACCGCGGTCTGGGAAAGATCAAGTTCCCCCGTTAAATTTTTACAGGATAAAAAAGCATAACTGTCAATCGCCGTTAATGTTTTGGGGAATTTCACGGTTTTTAATCCACTGCAGGCAGAAAATGCACTACCGCCTATTTCTGTAACCAAAGTCTGGGATAAATCCATTTTCTCCAGTGAACTGCAGCCTGTAAATGTGCCAAATCCAATTTTCGTTATATTCTCTGGCAATTTCACCGTTTCCAATGCACTGCACCCCTCAAATGCTCCTTCCAATTCCGTTATCCCTGTCTGGGATAAATCCACTTTTTCTAACGATGTGCAGTTTTCAAATGCACCGTAAATCATGGTTAATGTTTTGGGCAATTTTACCGTTTTTAAAGAAGTGCAATTCAAAAACAGCCTGCTCTCGATTACCGTTATCCCTGTCTGTGACAAATCTGCTTCTTCCAACAGCGTGCAGTCTGCAAACACACCCGCTCCATCATTCACTTCCAGCACGTCAATATCTTCAAATCCGCCACACTTTACCTGACGGATGTTTTTATTTTTTTACAGCAGCTAAGTCGAAATACCAGTTTCCTCTGCTCCATCTATAAGAAATCAGACTGTAATACAATCCATCCTTCAGCAAGCCATCAACTCTATATATCTGATGATTTGATAATTCTGCAATCTCCTCCGGGGACAGGTCAAAATACCCGTCAGAATACCCCTGATACTCCCATTCTTTATCTACCGAATAAGAGTTGCGGCTGCACCATGTAGCATCTGCAAAAATCCATTTTCCATTTTCACTGTCATAAACAGCATTGTATTCATGGGCATGCCCCTCTAAATCCATGCACGGAATTCCAATGGAAATGCACAATGTTCTCATAAGGCTTGCATAACCCGAACACATAGCACGCTTTTGCTCGTACACCTCATACGGTGACCAATAACTTGGCTTATTATTATAATAGGCATAATAATCATAATAAGTTCTGTCCGCAACAAATGCCATAATCGCTTTTATTTTCTCATACTGTGTAGTACACCCGGCTACAGCCTGTAATGCAGCCTGTCTTAATTCCTCAAACTGGGCATCTGTTATAGCATTCCTTTCAGGATCTGTTAAAAAGTAATCCGGGTCTGCATATTTATTAATCAGAGTCCAGGCCTTCTGTTCCGCTGCAATCTGCTCTTCACTTGCGTCCCCCTTGATTGAAGTTTCTTCCCGTTCTTCTGTTTCTTCTTCCATTTCCGGCAGTTCTGTTTCTGTGTCTGGCTGCTCTGTCTCCTCCGGCTGTTCTTCTGTGTCTGGCTGCTCTGTCTCCTCTGACTGTTCTTCTGTGTCTGGCTGTTCTGTTTCTTCCGACTCTGTCTGCTCTGTATTCTCTTTTTTCTCCTGCTCGCTTACCGGCATCTCCTGACGTTCACGATCCATCAGATCCTGTTCTTCCGTATCTGCATATTTTTCATTTACTTTCTCTGATGCCGATTCCGTTTTTCTGTCTCTGCAATCACATTCGCCTGCATATTTACCGGCATCCCACCAACCAAAACAGTCGCAGCCAGCAATGCCGTAAAAGCTTTTTTCATCCTTCCTTTCATAAACTAAAACTCCTCCTTCATTTGTACCGCTATGTTACATTACCTTTTCTATATTATAACCGCAATACGACTATTTTCAATTGTTTGCGAAATCATTTCTATCATGTCTCCGCAGACTATCTGCCTGTACATACTTCAAAAATATTTTTCTTCTCCTCCGCGAGGTGCGCATCCCGCCCGGAAGGCGTTTGCATTCATAGGACGTAATTTCCTATGAATGCAAAACAGACGGATCATTCCCACCCAACAGGAATAATCCGTCTGTCTTTTTCTTTTTATTCTCCGCTTCGAAAAATCCTAGAAATCTACTTCCGTGTCATAGTAACAGCATTTCAACAGCTTTTCCATCTCCTCCTGGCTCGGCTGTCTCGGGTTTGATCCTGTACATGCATCTAAGATTGCATTGGCTGCGATCTCCGGCAGTCTCTCTAAGAACACTTCTTCCGGTACAAAGCCCTGCTCGGTCGGATAACTGTCTGCACCATAATTCTTAATACAGTGCGGAATCTTTAAGTCATCATTCATACCACGCAGATATTTGATCAGAAGTTCCACTTTCTCGTCTAATGAATCACCGCCAAGTCCCATGAAATCTGCGATCTCACCATAACGTTTCTTTGCAGTTTCATCTTTGGCGTTAAATGCGATCACTTTCGGCAGATACATTGCGTTGGCTGCACCGTGGATGATATGTGCGCCGTAATCCGCAAATGCAGCACCGGTCTTATGTGCCATGGAATGTACGATACCAAGCAGTGCATTGGAAAATGCCATACCGGCAAGACACTGTGCATTATGCATGTTATCTCTCTTTTCCATATCCCCGTTATAAGATCCTACCAGATCACGCTGGATCATCTTGATTGCATGCAGGGCAAGCGGATCTGTGAAATCACAGTTCGCTGTCGATACATATGCCTCGATTGCATGTGTCATCGCATCCATTCCGGTATGTGCTACCAGTTTCTGTGGCATTGTCTCTGCAAGTTCCGGATCAACGATTGCAACATCCGGTGTGATCTCAAAGTCAGCGATCGGATATTTGATACCTTTCTCATAATCGGTGATGATGGAAAATGCAGTTACCTCTGTTGCAGTTCCCGAAGTTGAGGAAATCGCACAGAAATGCGCTTTCTTACGAAGTTTTGGAATACCAAACACCTTGCACATATCCTCAAATGTGATATCCGGGTATTCGTATTTGATCCACATAGCCTTTGCCGCATCGATCGGCGAACCTCCTCCGATCGCAACGATCCAGTCCGGACCAAACTCTTCCATCGCCTTTGCGCCCTTCATTACGGTCTCCACCGATGGATCCGGCTCAATTCCTTCAAAAAGCTGTACTTCCATGCCGGCTTCTTCCAGATACTGTTTTGCGCGGTCAAGAAAACCGAAACGTTTCATGGAACCACCGCCTACGCAGATAATCGCCTTTTTGCCTTCAAACGTCTTTAATGCTTCCAATGCCCCTTTTCCGTGATACAAATCGCGTGGTAATGTAAATCTTGCCATCTTTCCTCCAATCTGCCGCCATCAAAAGGCCGCCCCCTGACACATACACATGCCTGTATTTTTTGTGTCATTTACTGTGTGCAACTTTTATATAACCATCACATATTTTGTTAATTAAATAACAATATGTATAGTAATATTATATCACATCTTTCAAAAATAAGAAGCATTTTTATGCATTTTTAATAATTCTTAATATTTTCTAAGCATTGTTTTTAAATCCACATTTTGGACAGATATTTCCTCCCTTATATACATAACCACAGCGGAAGCAGCAGATCGTATCATGTTTTTCTTTCGCCAGATAAGAAATATTTCGCGAATCCGGTTTTTCCTGTAAATAATGAATAAATTCATTCAATACCCCGGCATATGCCGTGAGCTGCTTATTTTCTACCGCATATGGAATTTTCGTCTTTTTCCCATTTTTCTCTGTCACATACACACCACGGTTTAAAAGTCCTGTGGATGCAGTGATCTCATCTATGGACGGAACATCAATACGGTAAGATGTCATCAGTGTGCTGTAATATAGATGTTCCGGTGTCAGGATAATCCCCTCTTTTCCACTGTTGTTTCTCGATGTGTCCACCACAAAAATCGGATATTCAAACAGACCGTTTCCTGCGGCATAGGATGCCATGGCATAATCGATAACCTCTGTTTCCTGCGGCGCTGCCTGCTTTAACAGCACTTTTCTCGCCGGGTAAAAATAATGTTTCTGGCTTTCTGTGATTCCCGCCTCTTCCAGTTCATTTTTCAGCTTATTTACAAGCTGTTCACACTCATCCGTCTTGATCTTGGAAAGACGCCTGCTTAAAAGTTCTAATGCATTATCCTTTAAATCCGGTAAATATGGTCCTTCTGCAATCTTCTGATACGCATCCATTCCCTCATCAAAGGACATGTGTGCCGGATCACCGGTAATTTCTGCGATCTCATTTTCATCCATCTGACGGATTTTATTCTCGATCTGCTCAAAATACGGCAAAACCAGCCCCGGCTCAAACTCCTTTTCTTTCAGACGCTCCTTAAGCTCTGTCAGATCCTCCCTTGTGATTTTTCTCGACTGGCGGATCATATTTTTTATTTCCTGCTGTTCGGCAAGATTTTTCTGCGATTCTAACCGTTCCTGATATGGGGTTAAATCTACTCCTTCGTATTCTTTTAATTTCTCCCGAAGTGCATGGTAACGTGCCCTGTCCATATTAGGCGGCATTTTCCCAACCAGCTCTGCGACTTCCCGCTCTGCCTGTGTCTGCATTTTCTGTTTCAGATTTAAAAGCAGATTCTGTTTTTTCTCCTGCGGCAGCTTTTCCTCTGCAATCTCGTCATAGACACGGCGCATCACGGCATAATTTTTATCTGCGCAGCTCTCTGCCTTTTTATTTAACGCGGCAAGCTTTCTGTCCTGTTCTTTTTCCTCTAACATATCCAGGTATTGTTTCCGCTCTTCGGGCGAAATTCTTGTTTCATGCATGAGCTGGTGTTTTAATTCGGAAAGCTGGCGCTCTGACATACGGTCTGCGACTCCAAATTTAGCCTGATAAGTCTCGCGGGCTTTCTGTGCCTCCGCATCATTTACCTGTGCATATTTTTCATCGGACGATTCCCCACCAATCCGCCCAGCTTCGTGCGGCTGCCTGCTGTCACTCTCATATCTGGAAGCGTTCACATGGCGGCTTTCCATTTCATTTTGACGTACATCTTCATATTGCTTTTTGTGCTCGTTCCGCTTCCATCCACTTTCACCCGCGCTTTCATTTCCATGCTGTTTTTCTGCGTGCCGGTTCTTGCTCTCATCCTGCTCTTCTTCATCATCTGTGACTTCGTCCTGATCTGATGCAGGCGTACTCTTTAACTTTTTACGACGCTTTTTTTCCTCCTGTATGCCAGGTTCGCAGGCTGCAATACTGCTTTCCGGGAAAAATCCCTCTTCTATCTTATTTAATAATTCCTCAAAGTCTGCATCTGAATATTCCGGCAGATCCTCGCACAGTTCCTCAAGTGGCTGCTGCTCGTCCTCGACACCCGCCGGCTTTCTGCCGTCCTCATACTCATTATAACGGCTGTTTGCCTCATGCTCGCCGTTACGCCCCATCAGCTCAAGATAATCTTCGTATGCCTTTTTATCCTCCTCAAAATCCATCAGATAAATATCGCCGTCTCCAAGAAGTTTCCATGGGCGCGGCGTATAAAATCTGTGACACGCTGCACAGGTACATGCTTTTGCCAAAATGACTACTCCCTCAGGCGTCTCAATCCGAAACTCTTTTCCTTTCGGATACATGATCATATGCAGATTTCCTTTGCATTTTGGGCAGCGGTAACCAACTTTATAAAAGTTATTGCCAATCCTGCCTTTTGCTCTTTCTGACAGTGAAAGTTCTGTTCTCTCAAAAACAGTATGCGCCATCTTCCATTCAACTTTATGCCAGAGTCCCTGTTCCTCGTCTGCTTCCTCTTCCTTCTGCACTGCTTCTTTTGCCTCAAGTGCCGCCTGTATCACATCTTCATAGGTAATACGCTTTCCTGCATGATAAAAACGGAAATACTGCGTGGTATATTCCGGTTCAATATAGATTCCTGCAAGCACATGCCCGAAAAGAGTATTCAGCTGCTCCGTATTTTTTTCCACACGAAGTCCCTGGATCGTTCCCCATTTTCCAAATGCATACAGGATCATATTGATCACATCCCGTACTGCTGCCTCATCGGTATCTTTGATCTCATCTTCTTTGATCGGCAGATCTACAATATTTTCCGCCACTTTTCTGCTGTCAAAATGAAAAAACAGGGAGCGCACTTCCCCCTGTAAAATGAGATAATTATCAAGTGCCACAAAAAGACCTGTCCAGTTTACATTTGCATGCATGGTCTTTATCAGCCGTTCAAATGTCATTTTTAATTCGCTATCTGCTTTTAATACGATCACTTTTTTCACCTCTTACTTTTCAAATGCAGATTTTTCCTTCAAGATCTGTGCAAATCCCATATGAAGTTCTTCTTTTGCCCGCTCAAAATCAATTTCCTGATTGCTGTCATTCAAACAGACGCTTCCACTCTTCTGATGACCTATATCAGCCACAATCCTGCTGTTATCATTTGAGACATCATAATACCGGCAGAGTTTTCTTACATTGCCGGGAACAAAACCGCCAGTCAGTTTCTGATACTCCCTGAGCACATACTGGCTGACATCCTCTTTCTGACGGAATTTATGGCTGCACACCTCGTTTAACAACTCCGGCTCTAATTCCCACATTTTCACAAAAGTACTCTTTTTAAAAGGAGACGGCCCATGAACCGTGTAAAATCCTGTAAACAACGGGAACGCCAGTTCTAACATATTATAAATAAAATACATAAACGGATAACCGGGATGGAAATATGCTCCCGGCTGTTTTTTCATATTTTCACGTTTGTCAAAATATTTTGCCAGAAGCATGGCATTATTCAGGTAAATATATGGCATGACCTGATCTTTTGTATTTGCCACATCAGGCTGAAGAGCCAGCATATCCACCGGAAGATCATTTTTAAAATACTGTTCCGGTCTGACCTTTTTTATCAGAAACATATCATCATTAAAATATACAAAATTCTCTGCCAGACCTGGGATTCTGTGCATATTCCACTCAATGGCATGTGAATTAAATGTCGGCAGATATTTTTCTGGAATAAAATCTTTATGATTTACAATATTTAACTTCGGATGTTCTTTATTTAACCAGGATGGCAGATGCCCCCATGTAACAAAGTGTATCCTGCGCACCCATGGTGCAAAACGCTCCACACCACGAAACCAGTACCTCAGCAGATCCCAGTCTCTGTATCTCTCTTTTCTGTCATCCTGTTTCTGCGACAGATCCGGCTGCATACTGTACTCCATTTTCTGTTTCTGCCAGTCCGGATCATTGCCATCTACCCATGTGATCACAAAATCAATTTCCGGAATGTTATTGTCGCGTGTCATAATAATCTCCATTTCTGCCCATCTAACATCTTTTTCATCTGCATGATAATTTTTACTTCTATCATGATAAAACAAATCCCGCAAAATGAAAATCCCATTTATCGGCTTAATTTATATTTTTTTAAGAAATCCTGTTTTTCCCGATTTTAAAGCATTTTCGTCGTTTTTGTTAGCACTCATTTAAAAAGAGTGCTGATTTTCTATTGACTTTTAAAATTTACGGTTATAATATTAGATTCAGGCAGCAGCGAAGCGGATCTGCTCCGCTGCATTTTATAACGATCATAAAGGAGTGTTTGAATATGGCAGAGAAACATGGAAATCTTTCAATTAACAGTGATAATCTGTTTCCGATTATCAAAAAATGGTTATATTCCGATCACGATATTTTCTTCCGTGAGCTGATCAGTAACGGCTGTGATGCTATCACGAAATTAAAAAAACTTGAGATGATGGGCGAATATACATTACCGGCAGACTACAAACCGGAAATTCACGTTGTCGTAAATCCGGAGGAAAAGACCTTAAAATTCATCGATAACGGTCTTGGTATGACTGCAGACGAAGTTGAGGAATATATCAACCAGATCGCATTTTCCGGTGCAACTGATTTTATTGAAAAATATAAGGACAAAGCAAACGACGATCAGATCATCGGTCACTTCGGACTTGGTTTTTACTCCGCATTCATGGTAGCCGATCAGGTAACGATCGATACTTTATCTTACAAAGACGGTGCAACAGCTGTTCACTGGTCCTGCGATGGCGGTACAGAATTTGATATGGCTGACGGCAATAAAGAAGGCGTCGGTACTGAGATCACCCTTTTCTTAAATGAAGATGCTGTTGAGTTCTCCAACGAGTACCGTGCAAGAGAAGTCATCGAAAAGTACTGCTCTTTCATGCCTACCCCGATCTTCCTTGAAAAAGCAAATGCCGAGACCGAATATGAGACGATCGACGCTGCTGATAAATTAGACACTGATACCGTTGTGGAGACGATCCACGAAGAAGCAAAAACAGAGGAAAAAGAAAATGAGAACGGCGAAAAAGAAGTCGTTGAAGTTTCCCCTGCAAAAGATAAATTAAAGATCGTAAAACGTCCGGTTCCACTTAACGATATAAACCCGCTCTGGGCAAAAAATCCAAACGAGTGTACGGATGAAGAATACAAGGCATTTTACCGTAAAGTATTCTTAGACTACAAGGAGCCGCTGTTCTGGATCCACTTAAATATGGATTATCCATTCAACTTAAAAGGTATCCTGTACTTCCCGAAGATCAATACGGAATATGATTCTATCGAGGGAACCATCAAACTTTACAATAATCAGGTATTTATCGCTGACAACATCAAAGAGGTCATTCCTGAGTTCTTAATGCTCTTAAAAGGTGTGATCGACTGCCCGGATCTGCCGCTGAACGTATCCCGAAGCGCACTGCAGAACGACGGATTTGTCAAGAAGATCTCCGAGTACATCTCCAAGAAATTCGCTGACAAGCTCTCCGGCATGTGCAAAACCGACCGTGAGAATTACGAGAAATACTGGGATGATATCAACCCATTCATCAAATACGGATGCATCAAGGACGAGAAATTCTCCAAGAAGATGATGGACTATATTCTGTTCAAGAACATCGACGGAAAATATCTGACTCTTGAGGACTGCATCAACGAGAATAAGAAAGAAGAAGCTCCTGCAGAGAACATCGAAGAGAAGGCTGAAACTACGGAGAATACCGAAAATACGGAAAACGCTGACGAGAAGAAAGAGCCGGAAAAAACGACTGTTTACTACGTCACCGACGAAGTTCAGCAGAGCCAGTACATCAACATGTTCCGCAGTCAGGGCATGGATGCTGTCATCCTGAAACACAACATCGACTCCGCTTTCATCACCCATGCAGAGCGTTACAACGAGCATGTAACTTTCCAGCGCATCGATGCAGATCTGACCAACGATATGAAAGACGAGTCCGGTGAGGATCTGACCGACGCTACAAATACTCTGACCGATCTCTTCCGCAAAGTCCTCGACAAGAAAGATCTGACCGTCAAAGTTGAGAACCTGAAAGACGAAAATGTATCCTCCATGGTAACGCTTTCCGAGGAGAGCCGCCGGATGCAGGATATGATGAAGATGTACGGCATGACCGGCATGGATCCGTCCATGTTCGGCGGACAGGAAACCCTGATCCTGAATGCAAAACATCCGCTCGTTCAGTACATTCTGAAGAATGGCGAGAACGGCAACACATCCCTGTTCTGCGAGCAGCTGTATGATCTGGCAATGATCAGCCACAAACCGCTCTCTCCGGACGAGATGACAAAATTCGTAAGCAGAAGTAATCAGATTATGATGCTCCTCGCAAAATAATAAAGCACAGGCACAGCAAAACGCACCTCTTATAAAACACGCCGGATTTCTGGAATTTACCAGATGTCCGGCGTGTTTTTTCCTGCTTTTTTACTTTACGATTTCTGATCCAGATGATAGAATAATTCTATTCGCCCTATTAAAAAATAAGGAAAATCACACGAAAGGTCTGGTATTTATTTCTATGAAAAAAGGAAAGCCATCAGCCCTGCTCC
>OGIK01001923.1_pt1 | contig 15443 bp, 10 predicted proteins | sample 1571781 | NCBI WGS metagenome assembly OGIK01 (sample SAMEA2581956, study PRJEB24529) | metagenome | biome: Human gut stool | place: China | collected 2011
TGGAAGATCAGCCTGCACCTTACGGCCATGGGCGCTGCCGTGGCGCTGCTGGTGGTGATGAACGTTGCGGGCGTAGGCAACATGATGGTGCCGCTGATGGTCGCCATTCTCTGTGCGGGTGCACTGGCCTCCGCACGCCTTTACCTGGGCTGCCATAACGGACAGCAGGTGCTTGCGGGTTTCTGCGGCGGCTTTGCCGTCGCGACGCTGGCTGTGCTGTTCCTGTAATCCGTTTTCGGGCCGGATATGCTTCCGGTGCGGGTCTCCGCACGAATTCCTCCTCGGCACGATACCCTTCGCGCACGGACAATAAAAAATCCCGGGCTTCTGGCAAGGAAGCCCGGGATTTTCCAATACTTGATACTTGGCTGCCGGTTATACGCAACCCTGCGCCAGCATGGCGTTGGCGACCTTCATGAAGCCGCCGATGTTGGCGCCGTTGACGTAGTTGATGTAGCCGTCGGGCTGGGTGCCGTACTGCACGCATACCGAGTGGATGTTCACCATGATCGAGCGGAGTTTTGCGTCGACCTCTTCGGGCGACCAGGTGATACGCATCGAGTTTTGCGTCATTTCGAGCCCCGAGGTCGCAACGCCGCCGGCATTGGCAGCCTTGCCCGGGGCGAAGAGCAGCTTGTGCTGCTGGAAGATGCGGATGGCATCGGGGGTCGAGGGCATGTTCGCCCCTTCGGCTACGCAGATGCAGCCGTTGTCCACGAGCGCCTGCGCCTGGTCTCCGTTCAGCTCGTTCTGCGTGGCGCACGGCATGGCGATGTCGCACTTCACGCCCCACGGACGTTCGCCGGGGTAGTAGGTTGCCGACGGATATTTTTCCGCGTATTCCTTGATACGGCCGCGGAAGATGTTCTTCAGCTCCATGACGTATTCCAGTTTCTCGGGGCTGATGCCTTCGGGATCGTGGATGTAGCCCGACGAATCGGAGAGCGTCACCACCTTGGCGCCCAGTTCGGTGGCCTTCTGGCAGGCGTACTGGGCGACGTTGCCCGAGCCGGAGATGCAGACGGTCTTCCCTTTGAACGAGTCGTTGCGCGTGGCGAGCATCTCCTGCGCGAAGTAGCAGGTTCCGTAGCCCGTGGCCTCGGGGCGCAGCGGGCTGCCGCCCCAGTCGCGGCCCTTGCCGGTGAGCGTGCCGGTGAATTCGTCGCGCAGACGCTTGTACTGGCCGAACATGAAGCCGATTTCGCGGCCGCCGACGCCGATGTCGCCCGCCGGAACGTCGGTGTCCTGTCCGATGTGACGTTGCAGCTCGGTCATAAACGACTGGCAGAATTTCATCACCTCATTGTCCGACTTGCCTTTCGGGTTGAAGTCCGAACCGCCCTTGCCGCCGCCCATCGGGAGCGTCGTGAGGCTGTTCTTGAAGGTCTGCTCGAAAGCCAGGAACTTGAGGATCGAGAGGTTCACCGAGGGGTGGAAGCGGATACCGCCCTTGTAGGGGCCGATGGCGCTGTTCATCTGGATGCGGTAGCCGCGGTTGATTTCGATTTCGCCTTTGTCGTTGAGCCACGGCACGCGGAAAATAATCACGCGCTCGGGTTCGGCAATGCGTTCCAGCACCTTCATCTTTTGCAGGATTGGGCTGGTCACGATGTGCGGGGCCAGCGATTCGGCCACCTCGCGGACGGCCTGATGGAATTCCGGCTCTCCGGGATTGCGTGCAATCAGCCGGGCCATGAAGTCTTCGACGTACTGTTGGGCTTGTTCGTTCATAAGCGATTCGATTTTGAGGGGGTTTGTATTTGTTTCTCGCCCCTAAAAATAGAACATTTATCGGAGTTTTGCAACTTATTTAAGAATTTCGTAAAATATTTTATTTATCCGCTCCCCGAATTTGCTTATTGTCTGCGAGAAGGTTGGACTTCGGGAATGAAAATCCGTAACGAAAAATGACGGATTTGCAGTAAATCCGTCATCGAAATTTTTTCAAATTTTTTTCGGCTTTTCCCGCCGGGAAGCCCGTATTATTTCGAAAAGGCGAAGCCGACGTAGACGTTCTTGTATTTCGACAGCAGCGTCGTGGCCGTCGAAAAATAGGAGACTTTGCTGCCGAGCGCCGTGACGACCTCGACGAGTCTGGTGACCGGGAAGATCAGCACCAGTTCCTGCCCGCTGATGTAGGCGTGGCCGGGAACCGAACCCAGGTTGAGCTTGCCCTTGGCGAAATGGAGCGTCACGACGTGTGTCGGGGCGTCGTATTCGTAGGTTCCCGAGAGGGTGTGGGAGCCGAGCGTGGCGGTGAAGGCGTCGTCGTCCTTGCCGAAGGTGAACGTTCCGGCGCCGGGGCGGATGCCCGCCTTGGCATAGGCCTTTTCGAGCTGTTTGACGACGGCGGTTTCGAGCGCCGCGCCCCCGACCTCCGAAGCGATGTCGCCTCCTTCGAACTTGACGCCCGGACCCGTGTAGTTCCACGTTCCGGCAAGAGCATATTGGGTCAGCTTGCCGTCGGTGGCTTTGTCGGCGGCCGCCGTGGCGGCTTTTTTCAGGGCCTCTTTCCAGTCCTGCGCCGAGGAGGTCGTGCCGCCGAGCAGGAGCAGGGATGCTGTGAATAACAGGAGTTTCTTCATTGGATCTATGTTATAACATGTCGAGTTCGCGCAGCCATGCCGCTGCCGAGGCGTCGGAGGGCATGCGCCAGTCGCCGCGGGGCGAGAGCGTCACCGAGCCGACTTTCGGGCCGTCGGGCATGGCCGAACGTTTGAATTGCTGGGTGAAGAAACGGCGGACGAAGACCGTGAGCCACCGAAGAATCGCGGCGCGGTCGTAACTCCCGTCGAAGGCCTGTTCGGCCAGCAGCAGGATTTTCGCCGGACCGTAACCCGCGCGGAGGAAGTTGTAGAGGAAGAAGTCGTGGAGTTCGTAAGGCCCCACGAGGTCCTCGGTCTTCTGGGCGATCCGGCCCTCGGCGTCGGCCGGGAGCAGTTCGGGGCTGACGGGCGTGTCGATGATGTCGAGCAGCGTGGCGCGCGTCGCGGCGTCCTGTTCCGTCGCGGCGGCCCACTTCACGAGGTGGCGCACCAGCGTCTTGGGAACCGAGGCGTTGACGCCGTACATCGACATCTGGTCGCCGTTGTAGGTCGCCCAGCCCAGCGCCAGTTCCGACAGGTCGCCCGTGCCGATGACCAGTCCGCCCTCCATGTTGGCCACGTCCATCAGGATTTGCGTGCGTTCGCGCGCCTGGGCGTTTTCGTAGGCCGCGCCCCGGCAGCCGGGGTCGAGGCCTATATCCTGAAAATGCTGCGTGCAGGCGTCGCGGATCGGGATTTCGCGGATCGTCACGCCCAGTCCGCGCATCAGCTCCAGCGCATTGTTGTAGGTGCGGTCGGTGGTCCCGAATCCGGGCATCGTGATGCCGATGATGCCCGCGCGGTCGAGGTGCAGGAAATCGAAGGTCCGGGCCGTCACGAGCAGTGCGAGCGTCGAGTCCAGGCCGCCCGAAATCCCGACGACGGCCTTTTCGGAGCGGGTGTGAACCATCCGCTGCGCAAGTCCGTGCGACTGTATCCGGAAAATCTCCTCGCAGCGTTCGCTGCGGTCGGCTTCGTCCTTGGGTACGAACGGCATCGGGTCGATGTCGCGGTCGAGCGCCACGCCGCGAAGCCCCTCGGGGATTTCCATTTCGATCACGGTGTTCTCCGTGGCCCCTTCGTTCGCGCGGAACGAGGTGTTGCGGCGGCGTTCGAACTCCAGCCGCTCGATGTCCACGTCGGCGACGACCAGCTGTTCGTCGGGCGAGAAGCGCGCGGCTTCGCGCAGAATGCAGCCGTTTTCGGCGATGACGGCGTTGCCGGCGAACACGAGGTCGGTGGTCGATTCGCCGAAGCCCGCCGAGCAGTAGACATAGGCCGCAATCGCGCGTCCCGACTGCTGGGCCACCAACTGCCGCAGGTAGGCGTGTTTGCCGACCGATTCGGGCGATGCCGAGAGGTTGAAGATCACCTTCGCGCCGTTGAGCGCCAGCTGCGACGAGGGCGGTGCGGCGGTCCAGAGGTCCTCGCAGATCTCGATGCCGAACTCCGCGCCGTTGACTTCGAACGTGAGGTCGGCGCCGAAGTCGGCCTGCTGCCCCGCGACAGCGATATGCTCGTCGGAAATCCCGGCGCCCGACGCGAACCAGCGGTTTTCGTAGAACTCCCCGTAGTCGGGGATATAGGTTTTGGGAACCACGCCCAGCACTTTGCCTTGCGTGAAGACCACGGCGCAGTTGTAGAGCGTCGACCCGTGGCGCAGGGGAGCGCCTGCGATCAGCGTGAGGGGGAGTTTGCGCGTGGCGCGCACCAGGCGTTCCAGCGCCTCGTCGGCCGCGTCGAGCAGCGTCTGCTGCAACAGGAGGTCGCCGCAGGTGTAGGCCGTGACGCCCAGTTCGGGGAACGCCACGATCTCGACGCCCCGCCGGGCGGCCTCCTCGGCCATCGCCGCCATCCGTTCGGTGTTGTAGTCGCAGTCGGCGACCCGCACGTGCGGAACGGCCGCCGCCACCTTGAGAAAACCGAAATTGTCCATAGACTTCGTGATTTTTAATTGTTCTTCGGGCTATTCAGACCAAAGAACCGCCAGATTCAGGATCACCTGCTGGGCCTTGCGCATCGTCGTGAGCGAGCAGTATTCGAACTTGCCGTGGAAATTCATGCCTCCGGTGAAGAGGTTGGGGCACGGCAGACCCATGAACGAGAGGCGCGCGCCGTCCGTGCCGCCGCGAATGGGCCGCACGAGGGGTTTCACGCCGGCCATCTCCATCGCTTTCAGAGCCTTGTCGATCACCTGCGGGTGCGGCTCGACCATCTTGCGCATGTTGTAGTACTGATCCTTGAGCGTGAGGGTCACGACCTGGTCGCCGTATTTCTTTTTCAGCAGGTCGACTGCGGCCCACATGAAGACCTTTTTCTGCTCGAACTTCTCGGCGTCGTGGTCGCGGATGATGTAACTGACCGAAGCGTTCTCGACTGTGCCGTTCAGCCCTACGCAGTGGTAGAATCCCTCGTAACCCTCGGTGAACTGCGGACGCTGCGAGGCGGGCAGCAACCCCTGAAGTTCGCACGCCACGTCGATGGCATTGATCATTTTGTTCTTGGCGTAGCCCGGATGGACGTTGCGGCCCTGAATCTCGACCTTCGCGCTCGCGGCGTTGAAGTTTTCATACTCCAGTTCACCCTCCATGCCGCCGTCGACCGTGTAGGCGAAATCGGCGCCGAAGGCCTTCACGTCGAAGAAATCCACGCCGCGGCCCACCTCCTCGTCGGGGGTGAAGCCGATGCGGATCTTGCCGTGTTTCACCTCGGGGTGCGCCATGAGGTATTCCGCGGCGGTCATAATTTCCGCAACGCCGGCCTTGTCGTCGGCGCCCAGCAGCGTCGTGCCGTCGGTGTGGATCAGGGTGTGGCCCTTGAAGAAGGCCAGCTCGGGGAAGTCCGCAACCCGCATCGTCAGCTGCCCGTTCAGGGCGATGTCGCTGCCGTCGTACTCCTCGATCACGCGAGGCTTGATGTTTGCGCCACTCATGTCGGGCGAGGTGTCGACGTGGGCGATGAAGCCGATGACAGGGGCGTTCTCGCACCCTTTCGAGGCGGGGACGGTGCCCATCACGTAGCCGTACTGGTCCATCGTGACCTCGGTCATGCCCAGGGCCTCCATCTCGTCGCGCAGGGCCGCCAGGAGGACCTTCTGTTTTTCGGTCGAGGGGAATGTCGTGCTCTCCTCCGACGACTGGGTGTCGTAGGAGACGTATTTCAGAAAACGTTCTTTCAAGTCCATTGTCGTTGCAGATTAAATGTTATTCTTCCTTTTTGGCCCGCAGGGTGTGCCAGGCGAAGTAGCCGATCAAAACGAGGTACATCGCAAGGCCCGTCCATTCGGCGGCGTTCGACGAGGCCCAGCCGGAGAGGAACCAGTCCACGCCGACGAATTTCAGCACGGCGCTCACCACGCCCATCAGCGCGCCGCCGGCGATGAAGCCCGAGGCGATCAGCGTGCCGCGGTCGAAGCGGGCTTTGTTCAGACCCTCGTCTTTCGAGCGGCCGGAGACGAACCAGGCCACCAGTCCGCCCACCACCAGCGGGGCGTTCAGCTCCATGGGGATGAACATGCCCAGCGCGAAGGCGAGGGCCGGGACGCCGATCGACGTGAGCACAAGGGCCAGCGCAGCGCCGCAGAAATAGAGCATCCACGGGGTCTGGCCGCCGGTCATCAGGGGCTGGATCACCGCCGCCATGGCGTTGGCCTGCGGAGCCACCAGCGCCCCTTCGCCCACGAATCCGTAGGATTTGTTGAGGATGATCATCACGCCGGCCACGGTTGCCGCAGCAACGAACGTGCCGAGGAATTTCCAGGCCTCCTGCTTTCGGGGCGTCGTGCCGAGCCAGTAGCCGATCTTGAGGTCGGTGATGAAGCCGCCGGCCATCGACAGGGCCGTGCAGACCACGCCGCCGATCACCAGCGCGGCGGTCATGCCCGTCGTGCCGCTCAGCCCCACGCTCACCAGCACCAGCGACGAGAGGATCAGCGTCATCAGCGTCATGCCCGAGACGGGGTTCGTTCCCACGATGGCGATGGCGTTGGCCGCGACGGTCGTGAAGAGGAACGCGATGATGAAGACGATCAGAATGGCTGTGACGGACTGCACCCAGCCGTCGAGCAGCCCGAAGTGGAAGAAGACGAAGACCGAAATGAGCGTGGCGATCAGGATCGTGAGGATGCGCTTCATCGAGATGTCGCGTTGCGTGCGCTCGGGGGCCGCGGCGGCGCTTTTGCCGCCTCCGAACTCCGAGACCGCGAGGCCTACGGCCTGGCGGATGATCTTCGACTGACGGATGATGCCGATGATGCCTGCCATGGCGATGCCGCCGATGCCGATCGGCTTGCCGATGAAGGCGAAGAGGTTTTCGGCGGTGAAGATCGACTGCGGGTCGGCGACGATGTCGGCGCGCGTGACGCCCAGCAGCGAGAGCATCGCGGCGGGATCGACCGCTTCGGCCAGCGAGCCGACCACCGGGACGATCACGAACCAGACGAGGCACGATCCGGCGGTGATGATCATGGCGTATTTCAGGCCGATGATATACCCCAGACCCAGCACGGCGGCCGAGGTGTTCAGCCCGAAGACCACTTTGAACTTGTCGGCGGCGACAGCGCCCCATTCGCAGATGCGCGTCGAGACCGATTCGGTCCACAGTCCGAACGTACCGACGACGAAGTCGTACAATCCGCCCACGAGTCCCGCGACGGCCAGCAGTTTGGCCTGCGAGCCGCCCTTCTCGCCCGAAACGAGGACCTCGGTGGTCGCCGTGGCCTCGGGGAAGGGATATTTGCCGTGCATCTCCTTGACGAAGTATTTGCGGAAGGGGATCAGCAGAACGATGCCCAGCAGGCCGCCGAACAGCGACGAGAGGAACACCTGCCAGAAAGCGGCGTCGAGGCCCAGGATGTAGAGCGCCGGGAGGGTGAAGATGGCTCCGGCGACGATCACGCCCGACGAGGCGCCGATCGACTGGATGATGACGTTCTGCCCCAGCATGTTCTTCTTGCCCAGCACCGAGCCCATGCCCACGGCGATGATGGCGATCGGGATGGCCGCTTCGAAGACCTGCCCGACCTTGAGGCCGAGGAAGGCCGCGGCGGCCGAGAAGACGACGGCCATGACGACGCCCATCGTGACCGAGTAGGGCGTCACCTCCTTCGGGTTGGACGAAGCCGGCATCACGGGCGTGTACTCTTCGCCCGGCTTGAGTTCGCGGTAGGCGTTTTCGGGCAGCGAAGTTTGGATTTTTTCGGGTTCCATGTATGATTATGAATTTTGAATTCTGAATTTTGAATTTTGAATTGCAATCGTTCGGTTTTGCCGAATGATTAGCGGTTGTCGCCGCTGCCCGTCAGGTGGTTGCGCTGCATGCGCGAGCGGAGTTTGTCGACATTCATCTGCGCCACGTCGTCCAGTTCGTAGCCCAGGTCGCGGGCGAGGGTGGCGCAGTACCACATGACGTCGCCGATCTCCTTGACGATTTCGAGTTTCTTCTCGGGGGTGAACTCCTCGTGGGCGTCGCGGATCACTTTTTTGACCTTGTCGGCCACTTCGCCCGCTTCGCCCGTAAGTCCGAGCGTGGGGTAGATGATGCGGCGGTCGTCGGGGTAGATCGCCGTTTCGAGGGCGTGCTGCTGGTATTCGTTGAGAGTCATCGTTTGGGGTTTATGAGTTAAATCGGACAAAAATAACGATTTTTTCGCAAGAATGCACGAAAAGTCCCGGCAACCTGTCTGAAAATCGGGTTGTCGGGACCTCTTTTTATGCCGTATTGCGGACCGTCCGGCGGATCAGAGCGTATTCAGCGTCGCGCGGGCATTGCGCAGGGTCTGCTCCCAACCGTCGAAGGCGACCGACGAACGGAACGGCTCCAGCAGGTCGTGGAGGGTTTGCAGTTTCGCATCGTCGCCGCTGAATTCCGTTTTCAGCAACCGGATTTTCTCCCAGTCCTGGATGCCTTCGACGAGGCGTTCGAAACGGATCGACGAGCGGCCTTCGGGATAGACGAGGTAGGTGTCGCCGGCGACCCATTTCCGGAACCGCGAGTCGCGGATCGGGTCCTCGACCCACGAGTTGTAGGCCCAGCGCAGGAATCCGTCGTAATCCTCGGCGGCGGCGTACCAGCTCAAATAGGTCGCCTCGGCCGGCGCCGACGAGGTGTAGGTGTTCGGGAATCCCGACGAACAGCAGACGTAGAAGGTGGTCGTCAGCCCCTTGCTGCGGCGCTGGACGATGTCCGTCTGCTCGATCGGGCCGAAGATGCTGGCGCACATGTCCTTGATGTAGGGATACTGTTTGAAGATCTTGTGGTTGTCGGCCAATGCGATGCCCAGTTCGGGCGCGACCTCCTTCAGCAGGGCGGTCGCGGCGGCCATCACCTCGGGCGAACGCTCGTCCATAGCGATGTTGGTGATGCCGAGCCATCCTTTTTCGCGGAGGTGACCGACGAAGGCGGGCAGGAACGGGCCCCACATTTCGCGGAAGGCCGGCGTGCCCGGATCGGCCTTGACGTCGACGAATTCGCCCGTCACGGCATCCTTGTAGTGGAGCATGTTGTTCCACGGCAGCATCGAATAGCAGTTGACGTACTTGCCGACGCCCAGGTCGAGCATGAACCGCACCCAGCGGTCGAAGACCGTGAAGTCATACTCCCACGTGCCGTCGGCCAGGCGCGTCCAGACGATCATATCGGCGTAGGCGTCGTAGCACTGGTTGTTCCAGGGGTCCTTGTTGAGCGTTGCCGTGATGACTTTCTGCCCGGCGTCTGCGAGTTGCCGCATCGTCGGCCGCATCCGTTCGAAATGCTCGTCGCTCCAGACCTCTACCCCTTCGGCGCGGGCCACGGCCGCCGGATGCTGCCACAGGTCGAGGTGGTAGGTCCACTCCGAAGGCGCGGGCAGGGTGCGTTCCGTGACGTTCAGGTGCAGCGTCAGCGTTTCGGCGACGCCTTCGCCCTTTACCGCAACCGGAGCCGTGTAGCGGCCGGGGGCGGCGTCGCGCGGGATGTCTACCGTGATCCAGACGGGACGGGTCGACCGGGCGGGCACGTCGCATGAAGCCGCCTCGTCGAGCAGGTCCGCTTCGAGGTGCGCCGGGTTGTTCTCCGGCCGTGCGCCGCAGGGTTGGTCGGTCAGAAAGCGGTCGCTGACGACGTATTTGACGAAGCGTGCGCGGGCGATGCCGGGGAGCTTCGCGCCGTTGTCCGCAACGAAGTCGCCCACGGTGCAGGTCAGGCCGCCGACAGCCGCGGGAGCGGAGATGACAGCCTGGGCCGAGACCTTCTCGCCGCGCCAGCCCGTGAGGGTCGTTTGATCCGTCACGGCTGCTGCGCAGGGTGTCGCGCGGGGATAGCGGACATCCGTCGAGCCAAACGTGACGATCGGTTTTTCGACTCCGTTCCAGGTTTCGGGTTTCTCTCCCTGCGGATCGGCGGGTTCCGTCCAGTCGAAATGCGAGAGAGCACGCTGCGGGGGGATGCCGGTGCAGGAGAGCAGTGCCAGCAGGGGGAGAGTTGCGAGTAGTTTTTTCATGGTCCGTTTATTTTGGGTCGGTTTGTTTCGGTTGTTTTCGGGTGCGGTTCCGGGTGCAGTCTCCGGGTGCAGTCTCCGGGGCGGTTTCCGGGGACGGTCAGAGCGCCTCCAGCGCCTGCTCCAGCCCCATGCCGTGCGAACCTTTGACCAGCACGAGGGAGTGCTCCACGGGGGAGACTTTCAGCAGCGAGATCAGGTCGTCGCGCGTGGGGCAGAGCGTGACGTTGGCCGGCTTTTCCGCGAGTCCGTCGTAGGCCTTGGCGAATTCCGGACCTACGAGCAGCAGTTCCGCTTCGGGGTCCTGTGCGGCCATCTCGATGATTGCGGCGTGTTCGCGTTCGGACCAGTCGCCCAGTTCGAGCATGTCGCCCAGAATCAGCACCCGGCGCTGACGCTCTTCGAGCGGCTCGGCGAGAAAATTCCCGACCGAAGCCCGCATGCTCGACGGGTTGGCGTTGTAGCAGTCGGCGACGAGCGTGTTGCGGGACGTTCCGATGCGCTGCGAGCGGTTGTTGTCGGGAACATAGCTGGCGATGGCGTGGCGGATGCGTTCGTCGGGAACGTCGAAATAGTGTCCCACGGCGACGGCGGCCGCGATGTTGAACCGGTTGTAGCTGCCTTCCAGATGGTTTTCGATGCCGTCGGCCAGCGATGCGGAGTAATATTCGGCGGCCAGCGAATCGCGTTCGGCGGCCATGCCCGTCAGGATTTCGTCGTCGGCCGGAACGAAGGCGTGGCCTCCGTTCGCCGCGAGGAAGTCGAACAGTTCGCCCTTGCCGTGGCGAACCCCCTCCGGTCCGCCGAAGCCTTCGAGGTGCGCCAGGCCGATGTTGGTCAGGATGCCGTAGTTCGGCTCGGCGACCGATGCCAGCAGAGCCAGTTCGCCGCAGGCGCTCGCGCCCATCTCCACCACGCCGAACTCCGTGTCGCGGGTCATGGCGAGCAGCGTCAGCGGCACGCCGATGTGGTTGTTGAGGTTGCCGTGCGTGGCGTAGACTTCGAAGCGTTCGGCCAGCACGCGGCTCACCAGTTCCTTGGTCGTGGTCTTGCCGTTGCTGCCCGATATGGCGAGTATCGGGATCGCCAGCCGGCGGCGGTGTTCGCGTGCCAGCTCCTGCAACGCCCCGAGCGTGTCGCCGACCAGCACCATACGCTCGTCGGTGACGGCTGCCGGGTCGTCCACGACGGCATAGGCCGCGCCTTTGTCCAGCGCCTCCGCCGCGAAGCGGTTGCCGTCGAACGTCGCGCCGCGCAGGGCGAAAAAGATGGAATCAGCCCCGATGTTGCGCGTGTCTGTGGAGATGTGCGGGTGTTCCCGGAAAATATCGTATAGTTCGGACATATCAGTTCGCGTGTTTGGGTGTCCCCGAGGGCATGGGGTAGGGCCCCGGCTCTGCGGGCTCTCCGAAGCGGGGGTTGCCCGTGGCGTCGAAGTCGAAGCGTTGCAGGCGTACGTCGCGCCCCCAGTTGTGTACCGTATCTTTTTTCGAGTGGTAATAGATCCAGTATTCGTTCCCGTCAGGCGAGGTGGTGAAACTGGCGTGGCCGACGCCGTGTATGCGGTCGTTGCCGGTGAAGATGGGGCCGCTCTTGATCCATGATGCGGGATTCAGCGGGTCGCTGTCGGGGGTGCGCAGGCGCAGCTGCCCGAGCTTGTAGTGGCGCGACCACGAGCCGCGCGTGGAGTAGACGATGAAGAGGTCGTCGCCGTGCCGCAGTGCTGACGGGCCTTCCTGCAGGGCGATGTGGTCGCCCTGTTCCCACGGCTGGTCGGGTCGTGAGAGCAGGATGCGCGGCCCGATCCGGGTCGGCGATTCCATGCGGGCGATGTAGAGCAGCTGGTCGGTGGCGTCGGTATCGCGCTGGCGCTCCCAGCCGGACCATACGGCATAGAGCTCTCCCCGGTGTTCGAAGATCGTCATGTCGATGGCCCAGATGTTGTCCGTCTTGCCGTCGGGGTTGTCGCCGGTGTAGAGCATGCCGCGGTCGCGGTAGTCGCCCAGCGGCGTGTCGCACTCCAGCACGCCTGTGCGCTGCCCCGTGAAGGGGCTGCCGGGGACGGGTGCCGCGGCGTAGTAGATGTACCATTTGCCGCGGAGGCGGTGCAGCTCGGGTGCCCAGATGTTGAAGCTGTTCCACGCCCCGCTGTCGGCGGGCTGCCAGACAACACGCTCGCGTTCGAAACGCGTCATGTCGTCCGATTCGGTCACGGCGATGCCGCGTCCTGATTTGAAGCAGGTGTAATAGCGCCCGTCGTATTTGGTGATCCACGGGTCGGCGCCGTCGCGCAGCGGGTTGGTGAAGGTGGCCTGCGGCGCGGAGCACGAGAGCATCCCCGCCACTAAAAAAAAGCCCGCAGCGAATCGTCGCAGCAAGGCTGTGGTATGGAACGGCATGCGTTTCATAGGTGTCAGATATGTTTGTCCCCGTTATGGAACTTTACTTCGTCGATGAATTTCTTGATGTTCTGTTCTTCGGCGCGGGGGCATATCATCAATACGTCGTCGGTGTCCACGACGATGTATTCCTTCAGGCCGCTGATGACCGCTACCTTGCCCTTGGGCAGCGAGACGATGCTGCTGCGCGTGTCGTAGACATAGCACCCCTCTTCGGGGACGGCGTTGGCGTAGCGGTCTTTGCGGGCGTGCTGGTAGACCGAGCCCCATGTGCCGACGTCGCTCCACCCGAAGTCGCCGCAGCGGACATAGACGTTGTCGGCCTTTTCCATGATGCCGTAGTCGATCGAGATGGCGCGGCACTCCGAGAAGACGATCTCCACGGTGGTCTTCTCGGCATCGGTGCCCAGCGCCTTCATCACGCCGCTGAACATGGCATGGTGCTCGGGCAGGTATTTGCGGAAGGCCTCGACGATGGCCTGCACCTTCCAGATGAAGATACCCGAATTCCAGTAGAACTCGCCGGTCTGGAGGAAGGTCTGCGCCAGCTCGAGATCGGGCTTTTCGGTGAAGCACTTGACTTTGCTGATGGTGTGGTCGTCCGAAACCTGGATGTAGCCGTAACCCGTATCGGGGCGTGTGGGTTTGATGCCCACGGTCAGCAGTGCGTCGTGCCGGTCGGCGAATTCGAGGCACTCGCCGATGATCGTGCGGAAATCGTCCTCGTTGAGGATCAGGTGATCCGACGGCGTGACGATCATTTCGGCGTCGGGGTTCTCCCTGAGCAGCGTATAGGCCGCATAGGCGATGCAGGGGGCCGTATTGCGGCCGATCGGCTCGCAGAGCACCTGTTTCTCCCCGATTTCGGGGATGTGCTGCAATACCAGATCCTTGTATTTGTGGTTCGTCACGACGAGGAAATTCCCGGCGGGGACGATTTTTGCAAAGCGCTCGTAGGTGTGGCGGATAAACGATTTCCCGGTTCCGAGGATGTCGAGGAACTGTTTTGGCATCGACTGCCGGCTCTTGGGCCAGAAACGCGATCCGATGCCGCCGGCCATGATGACACAATATTTATTGCTTGCCATAAGTTATAATATGGAATTAAGTGAGACAAAGATAAAAATATTTTGTAACTTTGCCGCCTATTGCAGGAATAATATTTTTGTACTCCCGATGAAGATAAGACTGTTCACCATACCCAACCTGCTGACCCTTGCGAGCCTGCTTTGCGGCTCGTTCGCGGTGGTTTCGGCACTGGTTTACGGCGATCTGGCGCTGGCTTTCTGGCTCACGATCGCCGCCGGTGTTTTCGACTATTCCGACGGTTTCGTGGCCCGGCTGCTCAAATGCCCTTCCGCCATCGGCGTACAACTGGACTCGTTGTCCGACATGGTCTCGTTCGGCTTCGCCCCGTCGGCCGTGCTTTTCGTCTTGTGGAACAATTCCCTGCCTGCGGATGCCGAAGCATGGCTGCGCTACGGCGGCAGTGCACTTTGTTTCGCGGTGGCGGCCTTCTCGGCGCTGCGGCTGGCGAAATTCAATATCGACGAGACGCAGCATACCGAGTTCTGCGGCCTTCCTACTCCAGCCAATGCGCTGTTTTTCATATCTTTGGGGTGGATTAAGGTGAAGACGGGTTTCGACTTGGGTTACTGGTTGCTGCTGCTCATCCCTGTGATGTCGTGGCTGCTCGTTTCGCCCGTGCGGATGTTCGCCTTCAAATTCCAGCACTTCGCCTGGAAAGGCAACGGGGTGCGTTATGTTTTTATTGTATCGGCGGCGCTCCTGCTGGCCGTGCTGGGTGTCCGTGCCGTGCCGGTCGTGATCGTCCTCTACATCGCAACCTCGGTCGTACGCTGGTTGTCGATGAAGGCAAAAGGCTGTGGACAAGCCGGATAGTTGTGTATTTTAAGAATTTTTATTAATTTTGCCCCGGATTAGCGTTCCATGTCGAGGTTGACGAATAGAATATTGCTGGCAGCTTTGCTCGGTCTGTTCCTTACAGCGCCCGGCATCGTCCGTTCGCAGGGTTTCAACGCCAGGACGCTGCAGCGTGCCCAGCAGCGCGGGGAGACGGGGAACCTTTACGGTACGAACCCTTACGAGCAGACCGGCGAGGAGGGGGAGGAGGGCCAGGACGGCCAGCCGCAGGATACGACCAAGAAGGAACGCCGGATCCGCAAGCCGCTCGAATCGTATTTTTTCAGCGATTCGATCCGCGCCCTGAACAATTTTCGATGGAGCGAAAACCGCCAATCCAACCGCGTGGAGATAAGCCCGCTCGACACGACGCTCACCGACTGGCGCATCGACTACCCCTTCTTCCGCGAGGAGGTGGGCGACATCGCGCAGGGCGCCCTCGGGCAGACATCGCTGCCGATGAACTATTTCCGGCGGCCGCAGTTCTTTGATTTCAGTTTTGCGAGCCCCTACTATGCGTATACGTACGACATGGAGAACGTTCCGTTCTACAATACGAAGAAGCCCATCATCCGCATGACGTACCTCGAGTCGGGGCAGAAGCGTTTCCGGGAGGAGAACTTCAATATCATGCACGCGCAGAATATTTCGCCCACGACCGGGTTCAACGTCGACTACAAGGCACGGGGAACGCGCGGACAATATGTCTGGTCACGGACGAAGAACCACAACCTGTCGGTCGCCTTCAGCCATACGGGCAAGCGCTATTCGGTGCATGCGGCCTATTACAACAACCACATCGAACAGCAGGAGAACGGCGGCGTGGTCGGGACATGGGCTATCGCAGATACGACGTTCCAGATGCCTTCGGGCGTGCCGATGAAGCTGTCGGATGCCGAGGCGCAGAACACTTACCGCAACAACGCCTTTTTCATCACGCAGTCCTACGCCCTGCCGTTGCAACGCGTGACGGAGAACGACTTTTCGCTCGCCGACCTGTCGGCGGTCTATATCGGCCATTCGTTCCAGTACAGTTCGTGGAGCAAGGGCTATTCGGACAAA
>OGIK01001924.1_pt1 | contig 15442 bp, 18 predicted proteins | sample 1571781 | NCBI WGS metagenome assembly OGIK01 (sample SAMEA2581956, study PRJEB24529) | metagenome | biome: Human gut stool | place: China | collected 2011
GGAACGCGGTCAGCGGTGTATTCACGACAGTGTGGACAGCAATCAGCACGACAGTTTCAAATGTTGTGAACAGCATCAAGAACACGATCACGAATGTGTTCAATGCGGTCAAGACGACAGTCAGCAACATATTCAACAGCGTGAAGTCAACAGTGACATCAATCTGGAACAGCATCAGCAGCACGATCAGCAATGTTGTGAACAGCATCAAGAACACAGTCAGCAACGTGTTCAACACATTAAAATCAACAGTCAGCAACGTGTTCAACAGCATAAAATCAACAGCAACATCGGTCTGGAATGCAATCAAGAACGCAATAACAACACCGATCAACGCTGCGAAAAACGCTGTACACAATGCAATCGAAGCGATCAAGTCGAAATTCAACTTCACATGGTCACTTCCAAAACTGAAATTACCACACCCGAAGATCACAGGAAGCTTCAGCCTGAATCCTCCATCAGTACCACACTTTTCAATAGACTGGTACAAAAACGGCGGTATTATGAACGATTCAATGATCTTCGGAATGAACGGAAACAAGCTGCTTGCTGGCGGCGAACCAGAAACAGGCGGCGAAGCTATTCTTCCGCTAAAACCATTCTATCAGGAATTGAACTCAATACTTGATGAAAAGCTGAAGAATATAGAGTCAGGAACGAATGTGAAGGTTGAAAATCATACATACATTGACGGCGAAGAAGTGGCAAGCAAGACATACACGAAAGTGGATGAACAGCTTGTGGAAGATAAAAGGAAAGGAAGGTAAGGCAGCATGAAAGTGAATGGCATTGACGCAAGAAAATACAACGCGAAGCAGCTGACAGCCGAAGTGCTGCCACCTTCGCTTGCTGTCGATTATGAGATTGTAACAGGCGCATTTCTTCCGACAGAATTTGAAACAGACATGGAACTGGGAAAACTGAAGCTGTGCATGTACTTCAGGGGCAAGGATAGAAACAGCCTGATCAGGAAGATGTCAGCATTTCTGGAAAACTTCACAAAGTCAAGCGTGCTGGAAGTGGATGGCTACAAAGGAAAGTTCAAAGCATACACAGCAAGCAGCGACTATTCAAAAATGAAAGTGAAAACCAGATACAAGCTGAACATCGTTCTTGAAGGCTATTTTTTTGATGATGAATTAAATCTGGAATATGACGGAATTACACAGACAACGATTGATCGACAAGGGACACGAAAAGCACCAGCGATCATTGAAGTCTATGCGAAGAAGGCGTTGAAGAATTATAAAATCAGTGGATTTGAAGACGACATCATCGTGGAACAGCTGGCGGCAGGGCAGACGATCATCATTGACGGAGAAGAAGGACGCATCACGAACAATGGCGCGGACGCATTCGGAAGTGTTGACTTGTGGAAGTTCCCAGCAATCGCGCAGCAGCAAACAGCCCTGAAGTTTTCAAACGCAGATGCAGTCGTTCGGATCAGGTACAAGCCTATGTGGATATAAGGAGGAAGACGGATGCAGATTTTTAATGACAAAAAGCAGCGTGTCGGAATCCTGAAGGGCTTCAAAGATCGCAAGATCGTGAAGACGCTTAATTCTGGCGACAGGGAACTGTCTTTCAAATATCCTTCAGATGGCGAAAAGGTTGACCAACTGAAGGAAGAATATTACATCAGGACAAAAGATGATGAATATGTAATCAGGAAAAAGAAGACAGGTGCGAAGTTTAATGAGTACACAGCGCAGTTGAATGTCGAAGAACTTGAAGGGGCGGTGTTCCCTTATGGGTTTGAAAGTAAGGAACAGACGATCAGGGCGTGTCTTGAATTTGCGTTTGAAGGAACAGGCTGGAAGGTTGGCGTGTGCCAGATCACGAAGAAAAGGACGATCAACAAGGACGAAGAAACAAACGCATGGGATGTCCTTCAAGACTGCTTGTCAACATACCGCGTTGAATGCAAGATCAGAAGCCTTGAAAAGACGATTGATATATACGAACAGATCGGAGCAGACCGCGGACGATATTTCATCGAAGGGCTGAACCTGAAGAAGCTGACAGTGACTTCAGACACATATGATTTTTATACACGGCTGATCCCACTTGGTAAAGATGGAATCGGAATCGAATGGCTTGGCAAGCCGTATCTTGAAAATTATCAATACAGCAGCAAGATCAAGACATATGTGTGGAGCGATGAAAGATACACAAACACAACAAGCCTGATCGAAGATGGAATCGCAAAGCTGGAAGAAATGTCGAAGCCTTATGTCGCATACAAAGCAGATGTGATTGACCTTGCAAGGCAATCAAAGAAATACAGCAGCGTATTTGATTTTGACATCGGCGACACTGTCTGGATGATCAGCAAGTCAACGAAGACAAAAGAGAAGCAGCGAATTGTGAAGCTGACGGAATATCCAGAAAGCCCACAAAGCAACACTGTCGAACTTTCAAATGCAACGAAGACTTTTGCTGAAGTACAGCAGGAAGCAACGGATCAGGCGAAGTCAGAAGCAATCAAGATCGCCAACAGCAGCGCGAAGAAAGTTCTTGAAGATGGATATTACACGAAAACAGAAGTCGAAACACACATAACAGCATCGAAGGAAGAAATCGAACTGGGCGTGTCAAAGACCTATGAAACGAAGACCATTGTTGACCAGAAGATCAAGAGTGTGAACGATCTGACCGATGAAAAACTGACGGAATACAGCACGACAGAACAGATGCAGGCTGCAATCAACCTGAAGGCAGAAGAAATTGATCTGGAAGTGTCGAAGGTGTATGAAACAAAGACCAGCGTCACTGAAAAAATTAAAAGCGTGAATGACCTGACGGACGAAAAACTGACATTGTATTCAACAACAGAGGAAATGAACGCGGCTATCAAGGTGCAGGCTGAAGCGATTGATCTTTCAGTTTCAAAGACCTATGAAACGAAGACGACAGTCACAGAGAAGATTAAGAGTGCAAACGAACTGGCACAGTCAGCAGCGGACACGGCTGAAGAAAATGCGAACGATGAAACCGATAAAAAGCTGAAAGAGTATTCAACGACAAAGGAAATGAACGCGGCTATCAAATTAAAAGCTGACAGCATCACAACTGAAGTCAACAAGAAGGTCAACAATTCGGAGTTCGGAACAAAAATCACACAGAACGCCTACAACGTGCGTGTGGCTTGGAATAATAACAGCAAATACATTCAGCTGGAATATGGTCAGCTTGCAATCTACAACGGCGATGTGACGGCAGCAGAAAAAAGAGCAGTATTTGACGAACGAGGAAATCATTTCTATCGTGATGGGTATTATGTTGGGAAAATAGGGACAAACGAATGGTCGGGGAACAACGCGCACAAAGGGCTTGTGTTCGATCTGGACTATCAGGGAAAATACATGGCATTTGCGCAGATGAAGTCACAAAACGCAGGATCATATACAACGATGCTGTGCTTCAGCCGCGCAGGAAGCATATACGATCAGTATGGCATACACTTGGGATGCGACTTTTATGGTCATTGGTTCGACATGTACAATGTCGATCTTCACGATGTCAATATAAACGGCTACGGCGTGGCAGATGGTAAAAGCATACCGATAGTGACAGAAATTCACGACAACGGAAACGGAACAGTCGGCTGGACGACATCATCAATCAGTGTCAGAGGTGGAATGATAACAGCAGTACCACAAGGGAGCGCGAATATATAATGAGTAAAGAAATCATAATTGAAGAAGATACAAAGACGGAAACAAAAGAAATGATCCTTGATCTGCCTGAAGGCGAAAGAGGGATCACAGAAGAAGAAACAGAAACAAAGGAACAGCAGATCAAAAACACGATGCTTGCGCAGATGGATTCAAAGCTGGACTTGATACTTGCATATCAGGAAGCTGCGCTGGAATAACAGGAGGATGACACATGAAACCGATCGAACAAAGAATTGCTTGCGCGAAAGGAGAGATCCTGAACGCAATGGCAACAATCAGCACAGAACACGATCTGTCAGCGACAGTCATGGAAGGCGTGCTGGCTGACATACTGTCTGAAGTGAAGTCGCAATCAAAGATGGAACTGCTGAACGCATACAACAAAGAAGTGAACGATGCACAGCAGGAAATCAAGCAGCTGAAGGAAGAACTTGAAAAAGCGAAGGCGGCAGCAAAGAAGACATTGAAGACCGAACCTGACACCGATCAGGAAGGAGGGGACGACAATGGCGATGCAGCTAATAACTGATATAACGCTGGAACTGACAGGCGATGAACGATTGTATATGGCATCAGCGAAGCAGGGCGACAAGCGCACACGATTCATCAGGATCGCGCTGACGAATAATGGCAAGGTGTTCACAATCCCGACAGGGTACATCGTAATTGCAAACATCAAAAAGCCTGACAAACATTTCTGTTATAACGAATGCACAGTGACCGACAACAAAGTCATGGTTGAACTGACAAATCAGGCACTTGCGGCAGCAGGAACAGCACACTGCGACATTGAGATCAGGGACGCACAAAACGTGTATGTATTATCTTCACAGGCGTTCACGATTGAGATTGAAGAAACAAACAGGAATGACGCTGCGATTGAAAGCTGCAACGAGATCACAGCACTGGAAAAGAAAGTGCAGCAGTACATCGACAACATCGTTTCAACAAAGAATGACATCTTGTCAGTTGAAGCAGCGATGAAGGTCGCTGAAGCCGCCAGAGCATCGGCAGAGGTTGACAGGATCAACGCTGAAGCACGAAGAAAGAAAAGTGAACAGGACAGGGAAGTGGCTGAAACGGCAAGACAACAGCAGCTTCAGATCATGCAGGAAGCGACAGGAGCAGCGAACAGCGCAGCTTCTTCAGCGAACAAAGCAGCAGGCACGGCGAACACAGCAGCGGCACGCGCTGAAGCAACATACAAGTCACAGGAAGAATTGCAGAAGATGTATGAAAAGATGCTGGACATCAAAGGAGCAGTCGGAAGCACGATTGACGGCGGCACAGCGTTCAGTGTTGATCCAATGACTTGTGACGGCGGCACAGCATTCACAACAGAGGAATGCGAAGCAGATGCAGGCACAGTGTAGGAAGGAGGAAACACGATGGCAACATGGACAGTCAGACCGAAGAAGGACACAACAGCGAACTGGAAGGCTTCAGGGCGCATCCTTGAAGTGAATGAATGGGGCGTTGAAGAAACAACATCGGGTAAGTACATATTGAGGATCGGAAACGGAAAAGACAAGTTTCTTGATCTTCCAGCGGTCGTTGATACGCCGACACTTGAAACGATGTACAACACGATTCGGAACTTCAACAACAATATGCAGCAGGCGACATCAGCTGCGAACACAGCAGCACAGTCGGCACAGACGCAGGCAGCAGCCGCGAAAGCAGCCGCAGCAGCTTGTCAGGACATCGAAAAGGGAATCAATTCAATGTCGGACAAAGCAACAGGCAAGAAGTACACGATCGGCGTTGAAGCTGGGCTTGTGTTCTTAGAAGAAACAACATAACAGGAGGAAAAGAAAATGGCAAGGCTCTATGTAGCAGACAAAGAAACGCTTGACGCGGTAAAGGCTGACACGACTGGCATCTTGAAACAGCTTCAGGACGCAGATGGAAAATTCAGCAATATCAAGCGTTATGGAATCAAGATCAACAAAGCAGACAGCAATCCTGACACACGCATCACATATCTGTATGATGCAGCAGGCTTCACACCAGCAAAGATGAACTTCACAGACGGATCATTCGACTTCGGTTCATGGGGCGAAGTGTTCTTCGTTAAGCAGAACAGACCAGTTATGCTGAAGGCAGACAGAACAGTTGCGTATGAGTTAAACCACACAGACCATTCAAAGAAGCTGGACGGCACTGCATCCGATGTCGGGGATGCATCAACAACAATGAATGCAATGTCTGAATTTCCGTTGATGTGGCTGTGCCAGTACGAAGTCGGAAACTATGAGTATATCATTGTATCTGACACAAGAGTTGACAGCAACTACAACGCAGACGCATTCATGCGTGAAGATGGAACAATCGCAGATCATATGTATATGCCTATGTACGGCGGCAGCTATGACGGCGCGAAACTTCGCAGCTTGTCAGGAAAGAAACTGGACTGCAACACGAACGCACAGACAGAAATCAACAGGGCAGCAGCAAACGGAACAGGCTGGACGATTATTTCATGGAGCAGAAGAAACCTGATCGAAAGTCTTCTGACATTGATCAGTAAGTCCGAAAACTTTCAGACGAAGTTCGGTCAGGGCGTATGTAACACATATGTCAATGATTCATCAAAAGACTACGGAAAAGTTACGACAGGAACACTGGACGCAAAAGGACAGTTCTTCGGCTACAATGACGGAACGCACGAAGTGAAGGTGTTCTATTGCGAAAAGCAATGGGGAAACCGCTGGGACAGACTTGTGGGCTATTTGTGCGACAACGGAACAATAAAAGTGAAGATGTCGCCGCCTTATAACCTGACAGGGAAGGACTACATAAAAGTTGGAACAGCGTGCAAGACAGAAGGATGGCAGAAAGACACATTGATGACGCGCTATGGGCGATTTGTCAAAACTGTCGGCGGCAGTGCTTCGACATATCGTTGTTGCTATTACTGGATCAACGTGACGATCGTTGCGGTCGCGCTTGTCGGCGGTGACACCAACAGCGGCGCGTACTGCGGTGCTTGCGTCGGCTTGAGCAACACTGCTTCGGTTGCGTATTGGAGCATCGGCGGCTCGCCTTCTTGTGAAGAACCTTTGGCGGCATAGCCGCACAGGGGGACAGGGGGAGCAATCCCCCTTGAAGTGTAAGTAAAAAGAAAAATTAAATAATAGGGATATTGTGTGCGCCTTCCGATGCTTCTGCGTTGCGGTCGCGCTTGTCGGCGGTAACACCAACAACGGCGCGAACTGCGGTGCTTACGTCAACTTGAACAACACTGCTTCGAATGCGAATTGGAACATCGGCGGCTCTCACTCTTAACAATCATGGGACAATAACCTAATGCACACGATATTCCGCGCCACTTGGCGAAAGTTAAACCGAAGAAAGGGTTGTGCTAGTAGGGCGAAAGCCGTGAACGTGCAACAGGTGTTAAGAAGGAAACCTTTTGAATGAAGACATATAAACATATATTTGAAGAATTGCTGAAAGAAGAAAACATCACACAATGTTTTCACGATGCAGCAAAGCGCAAGACGACACGTCCCGAAGTCGCCAGAGTGCTGAAGGAAGAAAGAGAAGTCGGAAACGACAGACCTGAACCGCAATGTCTTCAGGAACATGTGAAAGCACTTCAAAAAATGTTGGAAGAAGAAACATATCAACCGCCAGAGCATAAAAAGATGCTGATAAACGAATATAGCTGCGGAAAGGTCAGGGAAATCATAAAACCTGAATTTCAATATGAACAGGTCGTGCATCATTGCATCATAAAACAGCTTCAACCGATCGTACTTCATGGACTATATGAACACGCGCTGGGAAGCATACCGAACAGAGGTTGTCACAGCGGAAAGAAGCAAGTCGAAAAGTGGATAAAAGGCTATAAGGGAAAGAAGTTCTATATCCTGAAGGCAGATGTCCGACACTGCTTCGATACAGAAGACATTCGCGTAATTGAAACAAAGCTGAAACGCGTGATCAAAGACGAAAGATTTGTCAGATTGTGCAGCACAGTCATGGAGCATGAAGCGACAATGAAGCCACCTGAATTTGATCGGGAATGGATCGAGGATGAACAATGGAAAGATGCTGAATTTTTGTCAGGGCTTCCGCTTGGGTTCGTGACTTCACAATGGTTCACGCAGCTGAATTATAAAGAACTCGATCACAAGATTGTTGAAGAGTGGAAGGAACTGGGCGGCGTTGACCATTCAATTCGATACGCGGACGACATTGTCGCGTTCGGAAGAAACAAAAAGAAACTTCACAGACTGAAAGATGTTATGTCGGAATATATGAAAAATGAAATGCATCAGAAAATCAAATACAACTGGCAAGTGTTCCGTTTTGAATATCCCGACAGGAAAGCACCGCCAGTCATTGACAAAAGGACAGGAAAAGAGAAACCGAAGACCAGAGGACGCGCACTTGACTTCATGGGATTTGTATTTCATTACAACCGCACAACACTTCGCAAGTCAATCCTGAAGCGAAGCACGAAGAAAGCGCATAAACTTTCAAAGAAAGAGAAAATAAACTGGTACGATGCTTCAGCGATGCTGTCATCAATGGGCTGGTATACACACACGGACACCTATGGATTTTATGAAGATCACATAAAACCATATGTCAATATAAAGAAACTGAAAAGAATAGTCAGCAAGCATTCAAAGAAAGGAGTGAAGAACAATGATGTCAGAATGGTATCAGTCAGAAAGCATGGACAAGCCGACAGAGTGGGACACGACATCAAGCCCGACAGTGGTCTATCAGCGAAAGAGCATCGCAGAGCAGATCAGGAAGGGCATTGACGGAGAAAAAGACCGCACTGTCTATGTGTACAGCGAAAGGACTATGACACAGGAAGAATATGCAAGACTTCAGGCAGAGCTTGAAAGTCCAGCGACAAAGATGATCATGCAGTCAATGTCATCAATTGAAATGAACGTGGCAATGATGCAAGAAATGATGGAGGTATAAGCATGGCAGAAACAAGCACAGGAACAAACACAGAAACAACCGAAAAGGTACACAGTAAAAAGTTCGATTCGCTGAAGAAAAAGTGGGAAATGGACTATATCACAAAAGACACACTGAAAGGCTGGGTCGCGCTGAATGAGAAGAGAGCAGGAAAGGGCATCACAGCAGAGGAATACAAGGAAATTACTGGCGAAGAGTATGAAGCCAGTGAAGAATAATGACGCAGATTGAATTGATCGACAGGCTGTGCGCCGTGAATACGCTTCTGACAGACATTGTCAGGGAACAGGCAGAAATAATGGCGCAGCATGGAATCGAACCGATACAGACGGAGGACGAAGCCACAGCAACACTTGACGATCTATTCGGGAAGCGCAAAAGGGCAGAAGACGAAAACGATGCAATCGAAGCAGCACTTCGCAAATATATTTGACGGAGGAAAAGAAAATGACTATTGAAGTATCATTGTTACTTTCAGGCGTGTCGATTGCGTTTGCAATCTTCTTCGGAATCAGCACACGCAACAGAAATGTGAAGAAGGACACACAGGACGAAGCCAGAGAGGATGCAACGATCCTGACAAAACTGGAAAACATTCAGAATACTATGATTGAAGTGAAGTCTGAAATGGGATCATACAGAAACGAAATGAAGGAGATCAGGGAGTATTACATCAGGGCATCAGAAAGCCTGAAGCAGCTTCACAAGCGTGTGGATAGAATTGACAAGATCATTGATGAATCACATCCACATCAGTACATCGAAGAGTAACAGGAGGAAAGCGCGTGGAGAAGTACAGCTATACAATACCAGCAAGAAGGAAGAAAAGACGCAAGAAGTCACTGACAAGCTGGATCATGGAGTTTTCAAAAAAAGTTGTGGTTGTCTGCGTACTGCTTTACATCATCATTGAACTGTTTTCAGTAATAGCGATCTGGCACTTCGCAGACACATCGGTGCTGACCACACTGATCAGCGAAACATCTGAAGTGCTTCGCATGGGTGTGTTCGGGTACATGATAAAGGCAGGAATTGAGAACTGGCAGAAAATCAAAAAAGGAAAGCAGGAAAATGAAAACGAGGAAGGCGGTGTGAACGGATGAAAAATGCAGCTTTAATATTAAAAACAATTTATGATAATTTGCCGATGATCCTGACAATCATTGCGATTGTGGCAGGCATCGGAATCAAGGTAAGAAACTTCCTGAAGCAGTCGAAAGAAGACCAGATGAAACAGCTTCAGGAACAGGCAGACAAGGTCGTGGAACTGGTAAAAGAAAGCCTTCTGTCAATCGTATCGAAGGCAGAAAAGGAATGGGGAAGCGGCACAGGAACGATCAAGAAGTCATGGGTGTGGGAACAGCTTCAGGCACAGCAGCAGAAGTTGACGGAATACATATCTGAAGGACTGATCGACAAAGACATGGTCGATGATCTGATCGAAGCGGCGGTTGAAGAACTGAACACTATTTTGAAAAAGAATCAGAAGGCTGCTGAAGCAGTCAAGTCGCCTGAAGAAAGAGAAGCAGCGGCGGTCGCGGCTGCAATTCAGGCGCAGAAGGTACAGAAAGAATAAACGAACAGGAGGGCGAAAGGATGCTACATGCTTATATAACACTATACGGAATCTGCTTCATGGCAACAGTGGTCATCATCATTCTGCTTTTGCTTGTCGGAACAAAGATTGACATTGAAGAAGCAAGACACTACGGCGCGGAGGTTGAACCGCCGCCAACAGCGAAGGACTGGATCGGGTATATATGCAAAGCATTCCTGATCGCCTTCGTGGTATCGTTTGCAGCCCCGATTGTGTTGGTATTTTATATCTTCGTATTCGGCTGCATCGTACTTTCAGCACTTACAGATGATCATTATTAAAACAGGAGGAAAAGAACATGGGAACATTATGCGGATGGGCTAGTATTGACGAAAGAGGAAAAGCAACAGGAGGACAGAAGGGCGATCAGACAGGTCGTGAAGTAAAGACTGGGAACTGGTATGACTTCGGTCAGACAGTCGTGCTTCGCTTCAAAGACAGAAGCAAGGCGGCAAAGGCAGCAACAGCAATGAAGCAGCTGTGTGGCAACGATTCAGTCGGATATTGTCAGGGACACAGAACTTCGCTGTATACAGAACTTGAAAAGGTCGGCTGGAATCCGACAGCATTGAAGACACCTTGCGAAACGGATTGCAGTGCGATGATGCCGCCAGTGCTTAAATGCGCAGGAATCAGCGTGTCAAAGGACATTTACACAGGAAACATGGTAAATGCTATTATGGCAACAGGAGAGTTTGAAAAACTCACAGGAAGCGAGTACACAGGCACAGGCGACAATCTTATGACTGGCGACATTTCAGTGGCAGCAGGCAAACACACAATCATGGCACTGGAAAACGGATGCAACGTGTCAGGCGGCAATGGATCAGGAAGCGGATCAGGCAATAATCCAGCTGTACCATACGGAACAGCAAAGACAGCGACATTCACTGGATATGTGAACACAGGCGCATTGAACGTCAGAAAGCAGCCTGATCCAGATGCAGACAAACTTGTGTCATATCCTTGCATTAAGCAGAACACAGAAGTCGGAGTGTGCGGAAGTGCAAAAGCACCGAACGGCGCACTGTGGTATTATATTTACATTGACGGAGCAAAGGGCAAGAAGTATGGATATGTAAACGCAAGATACATCACAGCGAAATAAGGAGGAAGCGCGATGGAATACTTCATGGGCGAAACATTCAACAAAGAAAAAAACAAACCATACAAGAAACTGGATGCAGCAGAGAAGGCAGCAGAGAAACAGAAAGCAGCCGTATTCGATGAATCTGGCGCAGTGGTAAAAGACTTCAGGAGAAAGGAAGAAAAGCCAGCAGAGCAGCCACAGACAGCCACAGACACAATTCAGGAGCAGCAGGCAACCAACAGCACAGATCAGACCGATCAGGAGCAGAAGACCGATGCAGAAACAGATCAGACAGATCAGGAACAGCAGCAGGCAACAATGACCGACACTGTACCTGAAGGCGCGCTGGACACAGATGCAGACGGAAACGTGCCGACATACGATGCTGACGGAAATCAGGTCGGAACTGCAACGCCTGAAGAAATCAAGGCGGCTGAAGAAGCTGTCACAGAAAACATTGACGGCGTGCCAGCGGTAAGAATCAAAGGAAAGATCAGAAGGGTGTTCAATGGTAGCATCAGGATCAGGAATGCGCCTTCATGGGACAATGAAGCGATCAGAGGTGCAGCGGCATTTACAGAAAAGGAAGTCACACATGTGATGGAAGTTGACGGACAGCCGATGTACAAGACACTTGACGGATATTTCATCAGCGGCGATCCGAAGCTGGTTGAATATATCGAAGAATAATGTCGATAATTTTGGAGTAAAAGAGAAGCAAGACGGACAAATGCGCCGCCTTGCTTTTTAATTTATCCACATATTGTGTATAAGTCGGAGGATAACCACAAAATAATGATTGTACTAACTACGCAGCACCGACAGGAGCGCTTGACCAGAAGACAGGACATGAAGTGTTAGAGCTTCTTAAGGAGATTAACAAGTCTGGAAAGACTGTTATCATAGTAACCCATGATGAGGGTATTGCTAAGATGACGGATAGGATTATTACTATCAGTGATGGTCGGATTGTTGGGGATAGTAAAGAAAAATAATGCATTTCATGCCGTTTTTTCGTCATTTCGTGACATATAACTAGGATAAAATATAAAAAACTATAATTAATGTAATATAGATTGTGAAAAACAGGTTGCATTGGTTATAGCTTTTTATTATGGAGGGGACTTATGAAATAAGTAGAAAATTTTCTCGACTTTTTTCAAACGGAATTCGTATATATGTATATCAGGGAAATAAATGAGTTCACGATTATATGGGGGAAATTGAATATGAAAAGAAAAATAGCATGTGTATTATTAGGAGCTGTGTCGCTTCAGTTGTTGTCTTGCGGACAACACGAAAGTAACGAGACATTGACTGAGCCAAACTATGTGCTTCAGGAATATGAAACAACAAAGAGTGAGAATGGATATTCAATAGTTAATGATTTTATGGTCTATGATGAACCGAGTCCTTCTGGATTGTATGTATATTATCCATATGTTGAAGAGAAGAAAAAAGGTGTGAACTATCTTGATGATATGTATATAAGAGGAAATTCTGCTAGAGATGAGGAATTACAAGGGGAGGCAAGACCAGATGGTACATCAAGCAAAATTGGAAATTCGGCGTGTGACAGTATGATAGTTAATGCATGGTCTACGCCGGATTTTGCATTGAAATACAACTCTGATTCATCGAAAGGAGTAGGTGATGAACGTGTTGGTTTTGCATTTTCATATCTTATTAATGATGGAGATAAAGAATATAAATCAGGTGATGATGCAATGGCTGATGTTGATGTTGCAGCATATTCTTTTGCACTGTATGAGGATTTTAAAGATTATGGCGGTCCGGTATGTACAGTAGAAGTATATGGAGTACCGCAGGCTTTATTTAAAGAGAAATTTGGCAAGAAATTTAATAGCGACAAATTGTATGATTTTTTGGATAAACTAAAAAAAGATAACTATAAGTCATGTGAGCTTCTTGCAACTAAAAGGATTACTGAAACTGATGTATATTATATAGATTATTCTGAGTTTAGTAAAAAGGGGCAGTATGGAAATTATGTTATAAAGTATACTTTTAGTGAAAAACCACGTTATAACTGGGTTAATACTGTAAATGTGGGTCGTTACAATATTAATGATGAAGCAAAGTATACAAGCTGGAAAAAGGAACATGCGGAGAAGTTTATTAATAACTAACAGGAGATTATCAATGATGACATGCATTTCATGCCGCATTTAAGTCATTTCGTACCATATATCTTTTAATACATAATTGAAAGTACTATGATAATAATCATCATTGCAGTTTACGACAAATTGGTGTCGTTCACGACATTTTTGTTGAAGTGGAAAGGGTTGTAAAATATTATATAATCAGAACAAAGGAGATGCATCATATGAAGGGTAAGCAAAAGGTTATTATAGGAATTATTGCAGCAGTTGCAGTTGTCGGAATCGTGGCGGCAGTAGTTCTGGGGATGAGTAGAGGAAAATCAGACAAAACAATTAATGTCGGCAATGCGACAGAGTCAGACGAGATGAGCAGCTGGAGAACTGACGGACATCGTGTGGCGAAAGCGGAGTCAGGTTATTATTATCTGGAATGGAGTGATACTGATTCGACTACAATGCTTATGTATCTCGATGACAGTACACATAAGACTATTCCAGTGTGTGCCAAAGCTGAATGTAAGCATAATTCATCAGATTGTAATGCAGTATTAGACAGCAGCTATAACAATTCACCGCTTCATTACTATAAGGGAAGCCTGTACACTGTGAAAGTTGAAAATGGAATGGCTAAGTTAGAGAGAATTGCTAAAGATGGAAACAGCAGAGAAAATGTTGCAGATTTGTTTGCAAGTGATAACGGAACTGTATCTTTAGTATTTCATGACGACTGTGTGTATGCATATGACAGGATTGGGCATACAGGTGCAGTTGAGAGTAAAGATACTGATAAAGTAGTGATTGTAAAGGCAGAACTTGCAAATGGAAAGACAACTGAAGTGTTCTCATATGAGGGAGCGAACAACGCTATTAATGAGGCGAGAAGCTTTGGTGACAAACTGTTTTTCTTGATTAATCATAACTCAATTAATAAAGAGACATTAACAGCAGATGTTAATTACAAGCTTTATTGTTATGATTATGCCACAGGCAGCGCAGAGCAGGTATCTGACAAGAATATATCTGATTATTATGTTGATACAGACAATGGAATTCTGTACTATTTCGTGATAGATAAGGGACTTTATTCAAGAAAGCTTAATGAAAATGATGGCAAACTGTTGTATAAGGCGGATGATTCAATAGTAATGGCAGCCCTGTCTTATGATGGAAAGTACATATATATGTGTAACGGTGGAGCAGGAAGTGCAACTCAGATTACTAATTTTATTGATGAGAAAATATTTGTACTTAATCCGGACGGAACCCTTGTCAATACTATAGAACTCGACAGAAGAAAAATGAGTAATCTGTACTACGGCGACGACAAGTACCTGTTCATAGGCTACTCTAATAAGCTGTCGTATATTAATAAGAGCAATATTAGCAGCAGTGTGGAGATAGTTCCTGTTAAGTGATTTTGGAGCGGGCTTACACAGTGAGGGGCGGAATATGAACGAGTTTAGGAGACTGATTAACAGGAAAGTTGTCATTGGTTTTATCGCATTGCTTATTATTAATGTATCGTTGTATGTCTATCAGCAGACGAAGGGCGCAGGGCTTAAGGAATTAAGGTTTGAAACCGCGCAGCGGCAGTGGTGTGTTGATTACTATGGCAATTATGATATTGAGGCTGCGATAAATGCGGTGGATTCGGATATAGAGAGGATATTAAGTTACAGGAAGGCTGATAAGCAGGGTGTGGAGTCTGAGGCAGCAGTTGAGAATTATACATCTGTGGTTTTTGAAAAATATAAGCCGCTGTCTGATAGCGAACAGCTTCTGTTTCTGACCGTATTAAGGGACGTAGAAAGCCAGCTTGAATATATCAGTAAGTATCCTGAGGACATCAGGCAGATTCAGACTAATGCACAGCAGCTTATGACTTTCTCTATATTTTCTGATAAGAATAGTTTTACATATAACAATATTGTAAAGACGGGCAAGGATTTTGAAAAGGTAGCTGATGTATCGCTTTATCTTGTTAATAATAAGGCGG
>OGIK01001930.1_pt1 | contig 15378 bp, 10 predicted proteins | sample 1571781 | NCBI WGS metagenome assembly OGIK01 (sample SAMEA2581956, study PRJEB24529) | metagenome | biome: Human gut stool | place: China | collected 2011
ATAAAAGTTTGTTAAACCACAATTATCCAACAACGCTGTTTAATTCATATTTAAAAACGGTTTTAAATACTGACCTGTAAATGAATTTTCATTTTTTGCAACTTCTTCGGGAGTACCCTCTGCAATTACAGTTCCGCCCATATCTCCGCCCTCGGGTCCAAGGTCAATAATATGGTCGGCAGTCTTTATAAGGTCAAGGTTATGCTCGATAACCACAACCGTATTTCCCGTATCAACCAGCTGTTGAAGAACATCAATAAGTCTGTGAACATCGGCAATATGAAGTCCCGTAGTCGGCTCATCAAGAATATACACCGTCTTGCCCGTCGGTCGCTTTGCAAGCTCGGTTGCGAGTTTTACACGCTGTGCCTCACCACCCGAAAGTGTGGTAGCAGGCTGACCGATTTTGATATAGCCAAGCCCCACATCACAAAGCGTTTTCAGTTTGCGGTAAATCTTCGGAATATTTGCAAAGAATTCCATTCCCTCTTCGGCAGTCATCTCTAAAACATCATTAATCGACTTGCCTTTGTACTTCACCTCAAGGGTTTCACGATTATATCTCTTGCCCTTACACACCTCACAAGGAACATAAACATCGGACAGGAAATGCATTTCGATTTTTATAATACCATCGCCCTGACACGCCTCACATCTGCCTCCTTTTACATTAAAAGAAAATCTGCTTTGTGAAAAGCCTTTCATTTTAGCGTCTTGAGTTGTGGCAAAAAGTGCTCTTATGTCGGTAAACACACCCGTATAAGTTGCAGGATTTGAGCGTGGAGTTCTTCCAATCGGGCTTTGGTTGATGTCGATTACCTTATCAAGATTTTCAATGCCTTTTATGCCCTTGTTTTTACCTGGAATAATCTTGGCTTTGTTTAAATCACGGGCAAGAGTTTTGTATAAAATCTCATTAATCAGTGTACTTTTTCCCGAACCCGAAACGCCCGTTACGCAAACAAGTTTGCCGAGCGGAATTTTTACATTGATATTTTTTAGGTTGTTTTCAGTAGCACCGAGAATTTCAATAAATTTTCCGTTGCCATCCCTGCGTTTTTCAGGAACAGGTATAACTCTTTTATGGCTTAGATACTGACCTGTAATTGATTTTTCGCAAGCCTTGATCTCATCAACATCGCCTACGCACACAATTTCTCCGCCGTGCACACCTGCACCGGGTCCGACATCGACAATACAGTCGGCAGCGTACATAGTATCCTCATCGTGCTCAACAACAATAACCGTATTGCCAAGGTCACGAAGTCTTTTAAGCGTGCTCAAAAGTTTTTCATTGTCACGCTGGTGCAAACCGATACTCGGCTCGTCAAGAATATAAAGCACACCCATAAGACTGCTGCCGATTTGAGTTGCAAGTCTTATACGCTGACTTTCACCGCCGCTAAGAGTTCCTGCAGAACGGGAAAGCGTAAGATAGCCAAGACCGACACGCTGTAAAAAGTTAAGTCGTTCACGGATTTCCTTTACAATCTCGGCAGAAATAATCTTTTCTTTTTCGGTAAACTCAATTGTATCAAGAAATTCAAGCGCAGATACAACGGATTTTTTACAGAAATCCGCAATATTAATTCCGCCGACCGTTACGGCAAGGCTCTCTTTTGACAGTCTGTCGCCGTTACATTCGTCACAATGAATTTCAGACATATAATTTTGTATTTCTTCCTTAATCCAATTGCTTGATGTATCTTTATATCTTCTTTCAAGATTATTTATAATACCCTCAAATTTTTGCTCATAACTGCCACTGCCGTAAACCGATTTACGGTGAATAGTCAAGGTTTCGTCACCTGTACCGTAAAGCAAAATTTTGATAATTTCAGGTGATAGTTCCGACAACGGTGCGTCAAGTGAAAAATTATATTTTTCGGCAAGTGCCTCAAAGTACATAGCTGCAATGGAACTGCCCTCCATTGCCCAGCCGCTTCCTTTTATAGCACCCTGTCGCACACTTTTACTCATATCGGGAATAATTTTATTTTCGTCAATCTTAAGAAATACGCCCAAGCCCGTACATTTAGGGCAAGCACCGAACGGATTATTAAAAGAGAACATTCTCGGCGATAAATCTTCAATACTCACACCGTGGTCCGGGCATGAATACTTCTGTGAGAACATTACATCTTCTCCGCCGACAATATTCACAAGAATGATACCGTTTGAAAGTTTAGAGGCGGTTTCTATACTGTCAGAAAGTCTTGAAGTAATTTCAGGCTTTACTACAAGTCGGTCAACAATTACTTCTATATTATGTTTTTTATTTTTCTCAAGCGGAATTTTCTCTGACAAATCATACACAATTCCGTCTGCTCTTACTCTCGCAAAACCCGATTTTCTTGCACTTTCGAGTATCTTTACATGCTCGCCTTTTCTGCCACGCACAACAGGAGCCAAAATCTGAATTTTTGTGCCCTCGTCGTAAGACATAATTTTATCTACTATCTGGTCAACCGTCTGCTGTCTGATTTCTCTGCCGCAAACAGGGCAGTGCGGAATACCGACTCTTGCATAAAGCAAACGCAGGTAATCGTAAATTTCGGTTACAGTGCCGACGGTTGAACGAGGATTTTTCGATGTGGTCTTTTGGTCAATGGAAATAGCAGGTGACAATCCCTCAATGCTCTCTACATTCGGTTTGTCCATTTGTCCCAAAAACATTCTTGCATAAGAAGAAAGGCTTTCTACATAGCGTCTTTGTCCCTCGGCGTAGATGGTATCAAAAGCAAGCGAGCTTTTGCCCGAACCCGAAAGACCTGTTATTACAACAAGTTTATTTCTCGGAATTTCAACATTGACATTTTTCAGATTATGCTCTTTAGCTCCTCTTACTATAATTTTGTCGTGTTCCATCTCTTTCCCCTTTTTCCTTTATTTAGCAATTATAGCCTCTCATAAAGAGAGGCTATAAAAATTATTATTCGTTATCTTTGTTTTCGGCAGTATTTGCATTATCTTCTTCGGATTCGGCATCTTCTGCCTCAACAGGCTCAACATAAGTGCCGTTCATAACAGCCTCAAAGTCTTCGCCGCCCATTTTTTCATGCTTAATAAGGTAAGCTGCAACCTCATGAAGTTTATCAATATTATCCTTCAAAATGGTTTCTGCTCTGTCGTAAGCATTGTTGACAATCTCAAGAATAAGCTCGTCAATCTTAGCGGCAGTTTGCTCTGAATAATCTTGAGTATGACCCATATCTCTGCCAAGGAATACGGCACTGTTGTCTTTGCCGTAACAAATACAGCCGAGTTCCTTAGTCATACCGTACTTTGTAACCATATCACGGGCAGTCTTTGTAGCCTTTTCAATATCGTTAGACGCACCGGTTGAAATATCATCAAGAATGATTGCCTCCGCAACTCTACCGCCAAGACATACTACGATGTCTTCAAGCATTTCTGTGCGTGAGTTGTAAGACTTATCTTCAGACGGCAACGGCATTGTATAACCGCCTGCCATACCTCTCGGAATAATAGAAATCTCGTGAACAGGGTCTTGTGTAGCAAGCTCGTGGAAACAGATTGCGTGACCTGCCTCGTGATAAGCGGTAAGTTTCTTTTCCTTGTCGCTCATAACTCTTGTCTTTTTCTCTGCACCGACTACAACCTTGATTGTAGCCTCTTCGATTTCTTCCATAGTAATGGCTTTTTTATTCTTTCTTGCAGCAAGCAAAGCAGCCTCGTTAAGGAGATTCTCAAGGTCTGCACCTGTGAATCCTGCTGTTGTCTTTGCAATAGTCTTGAGCTTAACATCGGGAGCAAGCGGCTTTTTGCGAGCATGTACCTTAAGGATAGCTTCTCTGCCGTTGATGTCAGGATAGCTTACGATTACCTGTCTGTCAAATCTGCCCGGACGCATAAGAGCAGGATCGAGAACATCAGGTCTGTTAGTTGCGGCAATAAGGATAACGCCCTCGTTTGCTCCGAAGCCGTCCATCTCTACAAGCAACTGGTTAAGTGTCTGCTCACGCTCATCGTGACCGCCGCCAAGACCTGCGCCTCTCTGGCGACCTACGGCGTCAATCTCATCAATGAAGATGATACACGGTGAGTTCTTCTTAGCCTGTTCAAAGAGGTCACGAACTCTTGACGCACCGACGCCGACAAACATTTCTACAAAGTCGGAACCTGAAATTGAGAAGAACGGAACGCCTGCCTCGCCTGCAACAGCTCTTGCAAGCAATGTTTTACCTGTACCAGGAGGGCCTACAAGGAGTACACCCTTAGGGATTCTTGCGCCGAGTTTATTATACTTATCCGGAGCTTTAAGGAATTCAACGATTTCTTCAAGCTCTTCCTTTTCTTCGTCTGCGCCTGCAACATCTTCAAATGTGGTTTTGCGCTTTTCGTCATTTGTATTTTTGATTTTAGCCTTGCCGAAGTTCATTTCTTTTCCGCCAAGACCGCCGCCCATTTTCTTCATAATGAATATCCATACAACTACAAAGAGGATTCCCGTTACAAGTATAGGCAAAAATTCATATAAAAGTGTGTTGTCACTGCCTTTGATATAATCATAAGAAACAGCTTCGTCCGCCGATGCGGTGTAAACTGAAATATCGTCAATAAATCTTTCAATATCGGCAAGAGTACCTCTTACAACAACATTTTTTGCTGAGCTCTTTGCATTTTTTCCGTCAGGATCTGTAGCTGTGATATTATCATCCGTTGTATCCTGAATAATGCTGTCAGATGTAGCGATGTCCTTTGCGGGTTTAAGTTTTACACCCTCTTTAAGTGTAATTTCAATCGCACCTGTTCCGTAGTTGACGGTATAACTCTGAACCTTGTCCTCTTTAAAAAGATTTACCAGTTGAGAGGTTGTGTAACTTACAGATGAATTTTGGGTCATCAAAAATGCCACACCGAGCACAACCATAACCGCAACAGTGATATAAATAATTATGTTACGCAGTTTTTTGTCCAATAGGAATCACTCCTTTTTATATTATGAATTTAAAAGCGTAATTTTATGTATCCTGTGAATAAACAGACTCCTTAAGAACGCCTACATAAGGGAGATTTCTGTAACGCTCCGCATAGTCAAGTCCGTAGCCTACAATAAATGCGTCGGGAATTACAGAACCGACATAAGCAACATCAATATCGGTAACTCTTCTGTCAGGCTTGTTGAACAATGTGCAAATCTTTACAGACGCAGCATTTTTTGCATAAAGATACTGTGAAATAAAAGCAAGTGTTCTGCCCGAGTCCACAATATCCTCAACAATGAGAATATGCTTGCCGTCAACAGAAGTTGAAATATCTTTCTGAATATTAACTCTGCCCGAGCTTACAGTTGAGTTGCCGTAGCTTGAAACAGCAAGAAAATCTATGCTGAAATCAAGGTTTACTTCCCTCATTAAATCAACCATAAACGATACGCAGCCCTTAAGCAAGCCTACCATTATAAAGTCCTTGCCATTATAATCCTTTTCAATCTCTTTTGCAAGCCTTTTCACAATATTTTTAATATCCTGCTCGCTGTAAAGTATTTTTTCAATGTCCTTATGCACAAAAAGTCCTCCCTTGTTCACATATTATAATAAATTTTCTTTTTTCTGCACTATAAGATGTCTGAACCGAATTTATCCCCTCACACCACAATATTTCATTATTCACTGCCACAAGCGGAAGTTTATCCCTCAATTCAGACGGAATTTTAAATTCATTCATAGCCTTTCTTAAAGGCTTGGTAATATTTCTGTCCTTGAAAAAAATCTTATCGCACTGTCTGCGTGTGCGTATCACGGCATTTTTCGTTTCTTTTTCGGACAAATAAATCGGATTATCGGTTAAATCGTCAAAATCTGTAATTTCTTTTACAAAATATTTTATATTATCAAATGTAAATTCTTTATTAATAACATCGGCAAATAATATTTCTTCGCCGAAATTATTAACAGCTTCGGTATTTTCTATCCGCAGTATTCCCTGTTTTACCACAGCTCGGAAATTACCGCACAAATCAACACAGCCGCTTTCAAAAAGAGCATTATCAATAAGTTCGATATGAATATGCTCGGGAATATCGGCTCCGTTTTCAACACAAATTTTTTTGATTACATTCTGCCGTATGATTTTATCCTGCTCACAAATCTTTTTTGCCGAATATCCGAAAGCAAGTCTGCTGTCGGCAACCGCTTTATCTGTCTGTTTGTCAAGATAAACTGACAAAAGTTTTGCGTCGTCGCACAGTCGCTTTAAAGAAGCTTCAAAACTCGGATTTATCTTTTTCAGCTTGGGGATTACATTATGACGGATTTTGTTTCTTGTGTAATCATCGGTAAGGTTTGTGCTGTCGGTCACATAATCAAGTGAATTTTCACGGCAGTAATTTTCAATGTACGCTCTGTCGCACAAAATCAGCGGTCTGATTATATAATCTCGCCTTTCGGGAATTGCACAAAGTCCGTTAAGCGATGTGCCCCTTACAAGGTTAATCATCAGCGTTTCCGCATTATCGGAAAGCGTGTGCGCAGTTGCGATTTTACAGTTAAGCTTTTTGGAAAGCTCGTCAAATTCTTTATATCTGACATTCCTTCCACAAAGCTCCGTACTGATTTTTTCTTTCTCCGCTATTGACGGAACATTTATTTTTTTTACAAAAAGTTTGACGGAAAGTTTTTTACAAAATTCTCTGCAAAATTCTTCATCTCGCTCTGCCTCTTCGCCCCGTATCATATGATTAATATGGATTGCGTATAATGTAAGATTACATTTTTCTTTTACAGAACAAAGCATATGAAGAAGTGAAACCGAATCTGCTCCGCCCGAAAGCGCAACGGCAACGGAATCATTTTTTTCAATCAGCTTATATTTATTTACAGCCGTCAAAAAAGGATTACTCACTTCTGTCCTCCGTACCTGTAAATCTCATAAACTCACCCTGCCAATGCATTTTTACCGTACGAGCCTCGCCGTGACGGTTTTTGGCTACAATACACTCACCCGAATTTTGATCTGCACCCTGCGGAGAATCGTCCTCGTTTTTATCGTAATATCCCTCACGGTAAAGAAAAAGTACGATGTCGGCATCCTGCTCAATAGAACCCGAATCACGCAAGTCGGAAAGCTGCGGTCTGTGGTCGGTACGCTGTTCGCTTGCACGGGAAAGCTGTGACAGTGTGATAACGGGAACATTCATTTCTTTTGCAAGAATTTTAAGATTTCTTGTGATTTCAGAAATTTCCTGAACTCGGTTATCTATTCTTCTGCCGCTGCCCATAAGCTGTAAGTAGTCAATAATTACAAGGTCAAGTTTTCTCATTCGTCTTAACTTTGATTTCATTTCGGTAATGGTAATACCCGGTGAATCGTCAAGATAAAGCTCCGACTTGCCGAGAATATCGCTTGCCGGAATAAGTCTGTCCCATTCCTCATCGTTTAGCTTACCTATTCTCAGCTTTGTACCTTCAATAAGAGCCTCTGCCGACAATAAACGGCTGGCAAGCTGTTCTTTTGACATTTCCAAAGAGAAAAAAGCAACCGTTTTTTTAGCCGTGCAGGCAACATATCGTGCAATATTCAGCGCAAAACTCGTTTTACCCATACCCGGACGGGCGGCGAGCAAAATAAGGTCGCTTCGGTTAAGACCCGTAATTACTCGGTCAAGGTCGCCGATACCCGTAGAAACAGGTTTCATACTGTCGTCTGTTGTGCTGTTGAGAGCGTCAAGTCTGTCAAAAGTCTGCATAATAACAGAGTTAATTCTCTCAAGTCCCTTTTTCTCGTTACCCTGTCTTATGTCAAAGATTTTCTGCTCGGCAGAGTCGATAATAACAGATGTATCTTCCGTGCCTGCCGTAGCGTCATCAATGATTTCTCTTGCAGCGGTAATAAGCCTGCGGATATTGTATTTATCTCTTATAACCTCCGCATAAGCCTCGGCATTGGATATTGACGGACAGTTGTTTACAAGGTCATAAAGATATGTCTTGCCTGTCGTTTCGTCAAACGAACCTGTCTGCTTAAGTTTTTCAAGCAATGTGACAAAGTCGATTTTGCCGCCGAAGTTGACCATCTCGGTCATCGTCTTGAAAATCAGCTTATGCAGTGAAACATAAAAATAATCGGGGGACTTGATGTATTCAATTACTTTATCAAAAACATCGCTTTCAAGAATAATCGCACCAAGCAGTGCCTGTTCAGCTTCGGGACTGTAAGGCATATGAAGTCCGTCGTAGCTGCTTGAAATTTGATTATCCGCCATTTGTCACCCCTCCTTTGCAATCGTAAATAAAATTAAGCCTCTGATACCTTAACGGTAATGTTTGCAACAATACCCGAATAAAGTTTTACATCGGCTTTGTAAGAACCGAATTCTTTAATATCACTTTCAAGAACAACCTTACGCTTGTCTATGTTGATATTATACTGTTTTTTGATTTCCTCGGCAACCTGCTTTGCGGTAATGCTGCCGAAAAGTTTGCCGCCCTGACCTGCTTTTGCTTTCATCTCAAAGGTTTTGCCCTCAAGCTGTGCTTTATAACCCTCTGCCTGCTTTTTCTCGGTAGCAATCTTAAAGTTCTTTGAGTTTTCAGCGTTTCTATATTCATTCATAGCCTGTGCATTTGCCTCTCTTGCAAGGTTCTTAGGAAGAAGAAAATTTCTTGCATATCCGTCAGAAGCATTTACAAGGTCGCCTTTTTTGCCAAGTGCCTTAACATCCTGCAAAAGTATTACTTTCATAATTATCGTTCCTTTCTGCTATTTGCAACTTGCATCCTCAAGATTTGTATCTATAACTTCGATAAGCATCTTGAGAGCCTGTTCTTTATTTATATCACTAAGCTGTGTAGCCGACATTGTCTGATGTCCGCCACCGCCGAGCTTTTCCATAATAATCTGCACATTTACAGCGCCAAAGCTGCGTGCGGAAATACAAATTTTACCGCCGCTTTCATAAATTACAAAAGAGGCTTTTACATTTTCAAGTGTGAGTAATTCGTCTGCTGCCTGCGCAGAGGCAAGTCTTACATCACCGTCAGCACCCTTTGCGATTGAAATTGCGCAGTTTCTGTATATTTTTGCATCGCATACTATGCTTACTTTTTCACGGTAAGTTTCAATTGAATCGGAGAACATCTGCTTTACATTGATTGTAGTAGCGCCTCTTCTCCTCAAATATGCGGCTGCTTCAAAGGTTCTTACACCTGTTTTTAAAACAAAATTCTTTGTATCAAGCATAATGCCCGCAAGCAAAGCGTCCGCCTGTGCATATCCGATTGCTTTATCATCAATGCAGCTGATAATCTCGCTGCACATTTCACACGCAGACGAAGCAAACGGCTCGTGGCAGAAAACAAGTGCGTTATCTATATAATTAACCGCTCTGCGATGATGGTCAATAACAATGACCTTTTTACATTCATCGTAAAGCTGTGGACTTTCAAGAGAATTTCTCAAATGAGTATCAACAATGATAAGCAAAGTCTTTGGTGTAACCTGTTTCATTGCCTCATCTGGGGTAATAAATATATCTTTTCCTATGTTTTTCTCTGCATAATCAATCAGCTTTTCAGCCATAGTTTTTGTTTTATCAACAACTATTTTTGAATACAGATTAAAAGATTTTTCCATAACCGACTGCATACCGATAGCCGCACCGATACAGTCAAGATCAGAAAATCTGTGCCCCATAACAAAAACTTTATCGCAATCGTTTATCGTACGCTTGATTGCATTTGCAATAACGCGCATACGCACCTTGCTGACCTTTTCGGAAGTAGCGGAAGTACCTCCGAAAAATTCGTAAATACTGTTGCTTATAATAGCAACCTGATCTCCGCCTCTGCCAAGCGCCATATCAAGCGCCTTTCTCGCATTGGTTTCGCTGTCTTTGAGAGAGTTTATGCCTCTGCACAAACCGATAGATACCGTAGCGGTATGCTGACCCGCTTTTATGCCGTGAATTTCCTGTAATATTGGGAACTTTTGTTCAACAAGTTTGTCAACATCGGTTTCTTTAAAGATAATCATATAACGGTTATTGCCGATTATCTTAAACAAAGCGTTATACTCGTTCGCCCATCTCTGCAAGAACGACTGAACATTCAGAGAAACCTCGGAATAAATTTCATCGGATTCGTTTGAAAAGTCATCGCTGTTATCAAAAGTAATAATCGCTACACAAGGACGGGTTGCATTGTACTCACGCATAATTTGCCTGTAATATGTATTCTCCACAAAATAACAAACATATCCCTCGTTTGTAGAGATGACAAAGCCTACAAATTCATTGCCGTTGCAGGCGGTTTCAAATGTTTCGTGGTCGGCGACATCTGTTATTTTCTTGCCGCCTATGTAAGGCGAAATCATATCGCCTTCGGGATTTTTACCGTTGCAGAACTGCTTTCTGAACCTTGTATTGCTCCAAATTATCTCCCCCTCTGCACCAAGCACCGTGACGGGAATTTTGTATTTATCAAGAAATTCGGGATTAAATCCGTTGATTTTCTCGGCTGTACTGCGAACGGTGGCAGCTATATAGTTACGAAAGCGAAGGGTCGAAACGACAACTATACCTGCGGTTACAACCGACACGGCAATCTCAATGTAGCAAAGCATCGGGTCATAGCTGTATGATGCAAAAGACATAGCAAGCATTGCAACCGAAAATATAACAAATGTCGGCATAGTCGTAAAACTTTTCTTTTTCAATTCAAACCCTTCCTTTCGTAGATTTTATTATATTATACTTCCTGTAAAATTGGAAGAATCATTGGGGTTCTGCGTGTTTTTTGTGAGATAAGTTTCGAAACATCATCTTTAATTCTGTTCTTGATTATACCCCACTCATGAATGTTGTTGTCTGCACAATCTTCAAGAATGTTGTTTGCAACCTGTCTTACCTCGTCAAGCAAACCCTCGCTCTCACGAACATATACAAAGCCTCTTGATACAATATCAGGGCCGCTGATAACATGACCGTCATAAACATCGAGAGATGCAACGATAATGATAAGTCCGTCCTGTCCGAGGTGCTTTCTGTCACGAAGTACAATACTTCCGACATCACCTACTCCAAGACCGTCAACAAATACCTTTCCCGCAGGTACGGCAGGCAATTCTTTCATATAGTTTTCGTTGATTTCAATGCAGCTACCGACATCGCCGATATAAATATCTTTTCTGTCCATACCGAGGAACATTGCAAGATCGGCGTGTTTTCTTAGGTGCTTTTGCTCGCCGTGAACAGGGATAAAATACTTCGGTTTTACAAGTTTATGAATAATCTTAAGTTCTTCCTGACAAGCATGTCCCGAAACATGAACTTCATACATTGATTCGTAAACGACCTTACAGCCCTTTTTGAGGAGTTCGTCAACAACATTTCCGACTGTTTTTTCGTTACCGGGAATAGGATTGGCAGAAATGATAATAAAGTCACCCTCGCCGACCATAACTTTGCGGTGGTCTGAATATGCCATTCTTGACAACGCACTCATCGGTTCGCCTTGACTGCCTGTAGTAACAAGAACAATTTGCTCTCTCGGGTATCTGTCAAGCATATCAAGGTCAATTAAAATATTTTCAGGCACGCTAAGATAGTCGAGCTCGCTTGCTACAGCCATATAATTGACCATACTTCTGCCCGAAAAAGCTACTTTTCTTCCGTATTTTTCCGCACAATTAATAATCTGCTGTACTCTGTTTACATTTGAAGCAAAGGTAGCAATAATAATTCTGTCGTGCTCCGCTCTTCTGAAAAGATTGTCAAAACTGTCTGAAACCGTGCGCTCGGTCTGTGTGTAACCGGGACGCTCTGCGTTCGTGCTTTCAGCAAGAAGAGCCAATACGCCCTCATCGCCTACACGGGCAAAAGCCGACAAATCAATCATATCGCCTGTAATAGGTGTGCAGTCAATTTTAAAGTCGCCTGTATGCACAATTGTGCCTGCTGGTGTGCGGATAGCAAATGCAACCGCATCCGGAATTGAGTGGTTTACATGGATAAACTCAACACTCATACAGCCAAGTTTAATCGTTTCGCCTGCATTAACTCTGTTAAGGCTTGACTCATTATAAAGGCTGTGTTCCTTGAGTTTGTTGCCTACAAGTCCGAGAGTAAGCGCAGTTCCGTAAATCGGAATATTCACTCTGCCAAGTAAGAACGGAAGTCCGCCGATGTGGTCTTCGTGACCGTGAGTAAGCACAATACCTCTGATTTTGTCTTGATTCTGTTCGATATAAGTAAAATCAGGGATAACAAGGTCAACACCGAGCATATCTCCGTCAGGGAAAGCCATACCGCAGTCAACAAGAATTATATCGTTCTCACACTCAATCATTGTAATGTTCTTTCCGATTTCGTTAAGCCCGCCAAGGAAAGCAATCTTTACAGACGGCTTGTTTTTAATCGGTTTAAACTGTTTTTGATAAGGCTTTTTGCGGTAATTCTTTGAATATTTAAAATTTTTATTACCGCCCTTAAAAGTACCTCCCTTAAAAGATTCGGACGCTCCCTTGCCCTGCGACGGCTTGTAAGAAGACCCTCCGTAATTTTTTTTACCTTTTGAGTACTTATTGTAGCTGTTGCTTTTTCTTCGATTATCGTACTTAAATTCTGTACTCACAAATTTACCTCCATATTTCTTAAAATTTATTAAAATTAACATTTCACACAATACAGGCATAAATTCCTTTTGTATGTATCAAAATATAAAGCCTGAAAATTCGTAATAAATACAAAGTTCTGATATAAAACGGTCATATCAGCAAAATGAAATATTAATTATTATATATAGTATTAATATATTTTGAATCCGTATTTAATACAGATTAAATCCTAATTGTAATCTTCTTTATTGTACCGCAAATCAAAGAGCAATGTCAAGCGTGTTAAAGAATTAAAAGACAATTTTAATATTACATTTAAGTAAACATTCCATATATTTCTATTTTAGTATGCTCAATATTTGAATTTTAAAATCATAATTACGGAAGATTTTAAAATTAAGAATTATGATTTAATAAATTCCGTAAATAATATAATTAAATTGAAAAAATAAACATAAAATATGGTTGCATTTGGTGATTTTGCGTATTATAATATAGGTTGAACATCAGCTAAGGAGAATTGCAAATGAAACAAGTTGAAATTTTTACAGACGGAGCTTGCAGCGGCAATCCGGGACCCGGTGGCTGGGGTGCGATTTTGAGATATAATGAGCACGAAAAAGAAATCTCGGGAGGAGAAGCCGTCACCACAAACAACCGTATGGAAATTAGTGCCGTAATCGGTGCGCTTTCACTCCTTAAAGAGCCTTGCAATGTAACTCTGTACAGCGATTCTCAATATGTTTGCAACGCATTAAAGCTCGGTTGGGCTAAAAAATGGAAAGCAAACGGTTGGATGCGCAACAAAAAAGAAAAAGCGCTTAATCCCGAGCTTTGGGACAAGCTGCTGTCTTTATGTGACATTCATAATGTTGATGTTGTATGGGTAAAAGGTCACGCAGGACATCCCGAAAACGAGCGCTGCGACCGTTTGGCGGTTGCCGAGGCGCACAAGTTTTCAAAAGCCTGACTGACCGATTTTTATATAGATATAGATAGGAGATTATCAAGTATGAGATATATTTATGCAGACAACTCCGCTACAACAGCTATATCGCCTACAGTGCTTGAAAAAATGATGCCTGTACTCACCGAGTACTACGGCAACCCGTCAAGCCTTTACAGAATAGGCGGTAAAGCCAAGGAAATTCTTGAAAACTCAAGAGAAAATATTGCAAAAAACCTTGGTGCTGCTAATGCTAATGAGATATACTTCACCTCAGGCGGCAGTGAATCTGACAACTGGGCATTAAAGGGCGTTTGCAGAGCCCTTAAGGCAAAAGGCAAAAAACACATTATCACTTCTAAGTTTGAGCATCACGCTATTCTTCACACATGCCAGACTCTTGAAAAAGAGGGCTTTGAGGTAACTTACCTTGATGTGTACGAAAACGGTATTGTTCACCCCGAAGATGTAGAAAACGCTATCAGAGAAGATACAGCTATTGTATCTATTATGTATGCAAACAATGAAATCGGTACTATCCAGCCAATTACCGAAATCGGAGCAATTTGCAAAAAGCACAAAGTAATTTTCCATACCGACGCAGTTCAGGCTGCCGGCTATGTAAAAATAAATGTTCAGGAGCAGAATATTGATATGCTTTCAATGACTGCTCATAAATTACACGGACCTAAGGGCATCGGACTTCTCTATGTAAGAAGAGGTATCAGATTAGAGAATTTAATTGACGGCGGTGCTCAGGAAAGAAATAAAAGAGCCGGTACAGAAAATGTTGCGGGAGTAGTAGGTCTTGACGCAGCTCTTCAGGAAGCCGTTGACACAATGGACGAAAGAAGAGAGCATCTTGAAAAATTGCGTGACAGACTTATTGACGGACTCCTCAAAATTGAGCGTTCAAGAGTAAACGGCGACAGAGTTCACCGCTTACCGGGCAATGTAAATATGTGCTTTGAGGGCATTGAAGGCGAAAGCCTGCTCTTAAGACTTGATATGAACGGAATTTCGGCGTCTTCGGGTTCAGCTTGTACTTCGGGCAGCCTTGACCCAAGCCATGTTCTTCTCGCTATCGGTCTTCCTCACGAAATCGCACACGGCAGTATGCGTCTTTCTTTCTCGGCAGAGCTTACAGACGAAGATGTTGACTATATGCTCGAGGTTATTCCGCAGGTTGTAACATACTTAAGAAATATGTCACCTCTCTGGGAAAAAATTAAAAAGCAAGAGGCTCAAGAAGCCCTTAATAAATAAACAGGAGGCTTAGTTATGGCTTATTCAGAAAAGGTAATGGACCACTTTGCCAACCCAAGAAATGTTGGTGAAATTCCTGATGCCGACGGCATCGGTGAAGTTGGTAACTCAAAATGTGGCGACATTATGAAAATGTATATCAAAGTTAAGGACAACACTATTGTAGATGTTAAGTTCAAAACTTTTGGTTGCGGTGCAGCTATTGCTACAAGCAGTATGGCAACAGAGCTTATCAAGGGTAAATCTATTGATGAGGCTTTAAAACTTACAAACAAGGCAGTTATGGAGGCTCTTGACGGACTTCCGCCTGTAAAGGTTCACTGTTCTGTACTTGCCGAGCAGGCTATCAAGGCTGCTCTTGCAGACTACTACAAAAGAAACGGTATCGACCCAACACCTATCGTAGGTGAAATCGGCGACTGCGACGATTGTCATTGCCATTAATCAAAATTTTAAGGACAGGCTTTGTGCCTGTCCTTTTTTGTTGTTTCTATATCAAAAGTTGAGCTAAATTATAATTTAGCTGATTGCTTTATCAAGCAATTATAAAAGTTTGGTCGAACTTTTCAAAGGTCGTGGGTGTGGGCAAA
>OGIK01001934.1_pt1 | contig 15345 bp, 14 predicted proteins | sample 1571781 | NCBI WGS metagenome assembly OGIK01 (sample SAMEA2581956, study PRJEB24529) | metagenome | biome: Human gut stool | place: China | collected 2011
TTGGTTCTAATAATTAGAGAAATATAATAGGTAATGTTCCCCATTTGAGATTTCCGGAATTTAGTGGGGAGTGGGAAATCTATCCTCTTACAGATTTTATGAGTTTCAAAAATGGAATGAATCCTGATGCCAAAAGATTTGGGCGTGGAACAAAATTCATTTCGGTGATGGATATTCTTAATAACCAATTCATTTGTTATGATAATATCCGTGCCTCTGTTGAAGTTGTGGATGGCGATATTGAAACTTATGGTGTAAACTACGGCGATATCTTATTTCAGCGCAGCTCTGAAACGTTAGAAGATGTAGGTCAAGCCAATGTCTATTTGGATAGCAAACCCGCAGTGTTTGGTGGTTTTGTTATTCGTGGAAAAAGTAAAAGTAACTATTATCCTATGTTTTTTCGTTATCTTTTGGCTTCACCAACTGCACGAAAAAAGATAATCGTAAAAGGAGCCGGAGCACAGCACTTTAATATAGGTCAAGATGGATTAAGTAAAGTTTGTCTTAATATTCCTTCAATTCAAGAACAAGAGAAAATAGCAAAACTATTTGAATGTATAGATACTCGAATCGCTACCCAAAACAAAATCATTGATAAATTACAGTCCTTAATCAATGGACTAAATGATTCATTATATCAGCAATGTGGCAACGGAATAATGACTTCATTTTCTAAATTAGGACAATCATATTCTGGATTGTCGGGGAAATCTGCTGATGATTTTGGAACAGGTAAGCCATATATAACATACCTGAATGTCTATTCAAACAATGTTGTAAATGAGAACGACTATCAATATGTTCGCATAAGCGATGGAGAAAAGCAGAATATTGTCAAATATGGAGATGTATTGTTTACCTTGTCGTCAGAAACGCCCGAAGAAGTTGGAATCGGCTCTGTTTATTTGGGAAAGAGTGATGTGTATTTGAATAGTTTTTGCTTTGGCATTCATATCACAGATACAAAAGTGGTTTTTCCTCCATATCTATCTTATTATGTATCTTCCACTCCATTCCGTAAGTTTATATACCCTTATGCACAAGGAAGTACGAGGTTTAACCTTTGTAAGGCAGATTTTGAGAAAGCAAGAATCAAGATGCCCTCTTTGGAAAACCAAAAGCGGATATATTTCATATTGAGCCATATAGCAAGCAAAGTTGAAACAGAAACAAAATTATGGGACTTGTTTAAGTTTCAAAAACAGTATCTGCTTCGCCAGATGTTTATATGAACATCTGACGGAGCAAGTATTGCTTCTGCAAACTAAGGTCGGTTAAAATACTCTGTTCTGCTGATAGTTTGTTATCTATTGCTGACAGTAACCCCACATATTTGAGTTGTTCTGTATATGATGTGCAAAATATTTTGGCTTTACCATAATCCTTGAAATATATGTGAGGTATAGCCATGCCTGTTTTATAAGGTTCAAAGTTGAACACTTTTAGCATATAGTAAAGGTATTGAAGTGAATAACCTTCTTTTGCTTGTAAGGTGTTCAATGTCCCTGTTGCAGAGCATTTTCCAGTAACATAAGAAACGGTTCCAACACCTGAACCATCTTTAATAATATAGACGGCTTCCTTCTCTGTGTTATAATTATCGAGATAGCCAACGATGCCATTTGCACCATACACAGGGTATGTACCGTTTTTACAAACATCGCTCTCTTGTAGCGTTGAAGAACTACATTCCAAGCATTCCGATAAGCGAATATTGGGTTTATTGTTGCGAGCTACATTCTGTGCAATTCCCTTGATTAAGGACTGTAACTTGTCAATGATTTTGTTTTGAGTAGCGATGCGCTCGTCAATGGCACGCAATAACTTAGCGATTTTTATTTGCTCGTCTTTTGAGGGTATTGTAATCTTGATAGATTTAATCTGCTCAAAATTTAGCCCTTGTCTATTTCCTCCTGCTTGAAAACTATCTATTTGTCTCTGACCATAATTAGACAATAAAAAGCTACAGATAAATGAAGGAACAAGATTTTCTTTAGTACGAATAATACAAACATGTTGATTTACATTGCCACCGACTATTTGTTTGTCTACTAATGCGCTACGCCCAATAGATGCTCCTGTAATATTAAGCAATACGTCATTGAATTGTAGCTCTGTGCTCTTTTGGCGTAGATGCGTTTCTTCATCAATGAAAGCAATATCATCCAGCAGAAGATTTCCTAAACCAACGTTTTGACTACGTACAAAAGGATGTCCTTCTGTCTTATATACAGCTTCCCCACCTCTTGGCGTTACACCACTACCCACTTTTGTAGTTAGTTCGCCTATAGTACACATTTTCCACTCTCCACTGAACTCCGGAAATCTCAAATGTGGAACTTAAAGTACTCATTTGGCTATGAGTATATAATTAGAGAGCGTTGTTGCTCCGAATTATATACCATATCATTATGAATCTGAAAACAATTAAAGAGATTGCGGTCGCATGGCTCGAATACAAGCGACCATTTGTGAAAGATTCCACCTTTGCCGCTTATGCACTCACTGTGCAGAACCATATTGTTCCGGCATTTGGAGAATCGTGTGAATTACCCGAAACCGATGTGCAGCAGTTCGTGTTGCAGAAGTTGGAAAACGGTATCAGTGTCAAGACCATAAAGGATATTCTCATAGTCCTTAAAATGGTGATGAAGTACGGGGTGAAGCAGTCGTGGCTTCTCCATGCCGAATGGGATATAAAGTACCCCACATCATCGGCTACGAAACCGTTGGAAGTGCTGTCTATTACCGATCACAAGAAAATCTTGGCGCATATCCGTGCCAACTTCAACTTCCAAAGTTTAGGCATCTACCTTTGCTTAACTACGGGCTTGCGCATCGGTGAAATCTGCGCTTTGCGGTGGAGCGACATTTGCCTTGAGAAAGGCTCTTTGACCGTTCAACGCACCATTGAGCGAATCTATGTTATTACTCCCGATGAGAAGCACACCGAAATAGTTATCAACACACCGAAGACGGCAAACTCGTGTCGTGAAATTCCCCTTAGCCGAGAAGCCTTGTCGCTGATAAAGCCGTTGCTGAAAGTCGTAAATCCTGCTTTCTATGTGGTAACAAACGATGCGAAGCCCACCGAACCGCGCACATATCGTTCGTTCTACAAGCGTTTCATGGCTTCACTCAATATGCCCGACTTGAAATTTCACGGACTGCGCCACTCTTTCGCCACCCGTTGCATAGAATCGGGCTGTGATTACAAGACCGTCAGCGTATTACTCGGTCATGCCAACATATCCACAACGCTTGACCTATATGTTCACCCCAATATGGAGCAAAAGAAACGATGCATTGAGCGAATGGTAAAATCAGTGAAATGAGAGAACGGCTTAATTCTCATATCAATCACGGAAAGTAAAAATTAAGAAATCCGCCATCAGTCGTTATTCGTAAAGATAAATTCTGATGACGGCTTTCTTTTCTTGATTCAAACATCCGTTTCACGGCACGGTTCACACTTTTTCAATATTTCCCAACCGCTTTTCCTTGGTGATTTTCGCATAAATTTGAGTCGTGGAAATGTTCTTATGACCAAGGATAGAGCTAACGGTTTCAATCGGTACTTCGTTGGATTGCAATATAGTAGTCGCTGGTCTTTTGTCGGTTGATTTTTATCCATTGGTGGTCATCGAAGTAAGTCACGATATTTTCCTCTTTCAGATTGCGCATATCCGAAAAGCTCAATCCCGTGAAGATGCAGAACAGGAACATATCCCAGTAGAGTTCCTGCTTGGCGTTCTTCAGCTTTCCGTCCATCAGCATTTTTTCGTATGACTTTTTGGACTTCATCCCGGCTTCCACCATCTCAGCCACTTATTGCTTAATATTGTGCCATAAAGAGCCTGATTTCCGTTGGTCACGAATAGGTAACGCGACTCAGGCTTCAATTGGCGTTTTCATGGTTTTTCGTGGCGTTTACACGCCAATCAAAAATCCTTTAATTGTCTGTATCTCAAATCATTTTCCTCGTTCTTCTGTATTCCAAGAAAAAGTAGTACTTTTGTTGAATAAAGAACAAAAGAAGATGGTTGTCGAAGAGAAATATATGGCCCGCTGCATCGAGCTTGCACGGGGTGGAGAAGGCAATACGGCTCCGAATCCGATGGTCGGTGCGGTGATTGTGCATAAAGGGAAGATCATAGGGGAAGGGTTTCATCGCAAATGTGGCGAAGCGCATGCCGAAGTGAATGCGGTGGCTTCCGTTCGGGATGAAGCGCTTTTGCGGGATTCTACTATCTATGTAAGTCTCGAACCCTGTTCCCACTACGGAAAGACACCTCCTTGTGCGGAGTTGATTATAAGGAAAGGTATCCCGCGCGTCGTGGTCGGCACTTTGGACCCGTTTCCAGAAGTGTCGGGACGAGGAGTACGCATGTTGCGCGAGGCAGGTATCGAAGTCGTGACGGGTGTGCTGGAAGAAGAGGCCCGTGCCTTGAATCCTGCTTTTATGACTTTCCAGATACGGAAACGCCCTTATGTCTATCTGAAATGGGCCCAGAGCGCAGATGGGTTTATGGATATCCGGAGGGAAGATGCTTCTGTACCTTCGGTGCTTTTGTCTTCAGCCGAGACTCTCCGAAGGGTTCATCGGCTTCGTTCCGAAGTGGAGGCTATTATGGTCGGGACACGTACGGCGTTGTTAGACAATCCGTCGCTGACTGTGCGGCATTGGGCTGGCCGTTCTCCAGTCCGGGTGGTTCTCGACCGGACGTTGAAGTTGCCGGTCGGTTCGCATCTGCTGGATGGCGCGGTGCCTACGCTCGTATTTACAGCTGTCGAAGTCGAAAGCCGACCGAATGTCGAGTATGTGCAGATTGATTTCGGGCAGGAGGTCTTGTCGCAAGTCTTGCAATATTTGTATGGGCAGAATTTGAATTCGTTGATGGTCGAAGGAGGTGCGGAACTGCTGGAAAGCTTCCTTGATGCCGGCCTGTGGGACGAGGCCTGGGTTGAGACGGCTCCGGTCGTTTTGGGTGCGGGTGTAAAAGCGCCTGCTGTTCCTGGCGTGTTGACCGGTACGGAACAGAGGCACGGACATCTTTTGGAAACCTGGAAACAAAAGGCTTAAAATGAACTTTATAATTCGTAACGACACTAAAATATTATAAATATTCTCCTATATGGGGTATAAAGCAAAAAATGTTTCTACTTTTGTGCCTTTATATGCAACAAACTTATTTTTTGATGAAAAATAGAATAGTACTGTTTATAGCCGGATGTTGTGCTCTGTTATTGTCGTCTTGTTTGGGTTCGGATGATACGCAATATGAGTTGAGTAAAGATTGTCAGATTCTATCTTTTTCTTTGTCGAATGATTCTATCCCGGGTTTGAAAGATGTCGTTTTCACGATTGATCAGGTGGATGGGAAAATATTTAATATCGATTCAATGCCTTATGGAACAAAGCTGGATGAAAAAGTGATTTGTACGGTTAAGCTGGCTTCTACGGTGTATACTTGTCAGGTCATGCAGGAAGCTATCAGTGATACGTTAAGCTATTGGAACCTGGAAGACTCTTTGGATTTCTCCAAACCGGTTAAGTTCGTGAACACATTGTGGGACGGCCAAACGACAAAGATATACATCGCGCAAGTCAATATTCACCAGGTTGTTCCCGACTCGATGGTCTGGGGTGTTTACAAGGAAGGTATTACGGACGGTGCTGTCAAGGAAGAAAAGGTAGTTGTTTTCGGTGAAGGAAGTGGCGAGTCTTATTATATGTATACGCAGCCTGTAAACGTAAACGAAGGCTACCGGTTGTACCGTTCGGCCGTTACGGATGGAAAGAACTGGACGGAACTGTCTGTATCGGGGCTTCCTGCCGGAGAAATCCGTTTGTCACAGATTACTGCTTATGAAGATGCGTTTTATGCCGTTACGACGAAAGGTATCCTTTATAGTTCAGCCGATGGCCAGACTTGGTCGCTAGTCGAAAATGCACCGGTGATAAAAGCTCTTTTGGGAACTATAGATGTGGAAGATGATTTTACGGCAACCGGTAAGCAGCCGTCAGCCCTTAGTGCGGTTATCGACAAGAATGGCACGTTGGTTTACGGGTATATGAATGAAGCGAAGGTATGGAACGAAGGAACTCTTCTGAACGAAGGTTTCCCTTTGACCGGATTCGGTAATCTTTCCTATAATTCGATGTTCCGTGCCCGCTTGTTAGTGGTTGCCGGAAGAGATAAGGATAATAAACTGACGAATACGGCCTGGGCGACGGAAGACGGAAGAGTCTGGGCGAAGTTGACGGACGATGAAACGGCGCCTTTTGATAAACAGGAGGGGGTCGCTGTAGCGGAATATGACGATAAAATGTTTATGTTGAGTGGTATCGATGAAGCAGGTAAGGCCTCTTCTGACATTTACCTGTCACGTGACGGCGGCGTAAACTGGAGTCTGTCGGATACATTGGTTGTAATGCCGCAGGAATTCAAGGCAAGAGGGTTCTCTTCTATCTACGTGGATAAGGATAATTATATGTATCTTTTCGGTGGAAAAGAAACCAATAGTTCGAATGTATTAAATCAAATCTGGCGCGGCCGTATTAACCGTCTGGGTTTTTAAGTATAAAGAAAGTTCGTGAAGGACCGTATAATTTTATGAGTGATTCGGCGTTAGAAAAGAAGGTATAGATTATAACAGAAAACGATTATGACTTCAACTTTCTTTCAGCGCATACTCTTATTAGTCCTTTTGGCCGGTTGCATGACCGGTCTTCACGCACAAGAATATAAATATGAGATCGGAGGAATGGCAGGCGGAGCCTTTTATATGGGCGATGTCAACAAGAACGCTTTTTTCAAAGGGTTGAATCCCGCGTTCGGAGCCGTTTTTCGCTATAATCCCAATTTCAGGTGGGCTTTAAAGACCAATCTGATGTGGGGGCAGGTTTCAGGTACGACGGAAGGGCAGCAGAATGTTTTTCCGGACCGTGCACAAGGTTCTTTCAGTCGGAGCCTGATCGAACTGGGCGGGCAGATGGAGTTCAACTTCTTTCCGTACAGTGATAAATTTGCGTATTCAAACGCAAGACGTTTCACTCCCTATATTTTTATGGGATTGGGGGTGACGGTAGCGCCGGGTAGCGGGAAGACTTTTGCCGGTCCGAACATTCCGCTCGGTATAGGTTTGAAATACAAGGTTAAGAACAGGATCAACCTGGGATGCGAGTTCTCGTTCCGTAAGCTATTTGGCGACGGTCTGGACGTGACGGACGACAGCAATGCGTTTCTGGATGATCCCTACCATATGAAAGGTAGTTTTTTGAAGAATAAAGATTGGTATTCTTTTTTGTTGTTTACGGTTACTTGGGATTTCGGTCCGCGGTGCAGGACTTGCAACAATGCGAAGAATATAGATAATATACAGTAGTTATAGATGAAAACACTATGTCGCTGATTGAACAAATAGATAAAAATCGATTGCCGCAGCATGTGGCGATTATTATGGACGGTAACGGACGTTGGGCCAAAGCGAAGGGAAAAGACCGGAGCTATGGACACCAGGAGGGCGTTGTCTCTGTCCGTAAAGTCGTGGAAGCCGCTACAACCGTGGGTTTGAAATATCTGACGATGTACACGTTTTCGACAGAAAACTGGAATCGTCCGGAGGCGGAGGTACAGGCGTTGATGAGCTTGCTGGTCGCAGCTATCCATCGCGAGACTCCCGATCTGATGAAAAATAACGTCCGTCTGATGGCGATCGGCAATCTGGATCGCTTGCCGGCAGATGCATATGCCACTTTGCAGGATTGTATTGCACAGACTTCAGCCAATACGGGTGTTACGCTCATATTGGCTTTAAGTTATTCGGCCCGTTGGGAAATAACCGAAGCCGTGAAGCGTCTGGCCAGGGAGGCGGTGGAGAAAAAAATGAACCCTGACGATATAAGCGAGGCTGTCGTCTCGGATTATTTGACAACCAAAGGTATTCCCGATCCGGATTTATTGATCCGTACCGGAGGAGAACAACGCGTCAGCAACTTCCTGCTTTGGCAGTTGTCATATGCCGAATTCTTCTTTACCGATGTGTATTGGCCGGATTTTAGAGAAGAAGAGTTGTATGGAGCTATATTGTATTACCAGCAGCGTGAACGGCGCTTCGGTAAGACAAGCGAGCAATTAATCTTATAAACAATAGCTGTTATATGTACAAAAGAATAGTGCTGTTTTTCATGTTTCTGGGATTTGCTTTCGGGGCTTTTGCTCAGGAAACTGACACTACCAAGGTTGAAGAGCCGGCAGAAGTGCCGGTCATTTCCTATTCGTCACCTCCCAAAAAGTATAAAATTGCGGATATCAAGGTGACAGGGATTAAGAATTATGATGATTTCGTGTTAATAGGCTTTTCCGGTTTGTCGGTAGGGGATGAGGTTACTATACCTGAGCCGGGCGGGGCGATTACAGATGCTGTAAAGCGTTTCTGGAAACATGGACTATTCTCGGATGTAAAGATTCTGGCAACTAAAATAGAGGGAGATCAGGTTTGGTTGGAAATCCAATTGAAACAGCGTCCGCGTATTTCGGAAGTCAACTATCATGGTATCAAGAAGGGGGAACGTGAAGATCTGGAAGCCCGTCTGGGGTTGCGTAAAGGATACCAGGTGACTCCTAACCTGATCGATCGTGCGACCACGCTGATCAAGAAGTTCTTCGATGGCAAAGGCTTTAAGAATGTGGATGTCGAAATCCTTCAGAAAGACGATATCGCACATGAAGGTGAAGTGATCGTAGATATCAACATCAACAAGAACGAAAAGACCAAAATCCATAAGATCCATTTCGAAGGAAACAGTGCGTTGACTGATCGCGACTTGAAAAAGGCGATGAAAAAGACGAACGAGAAGTTCAGCCTGTTTAACGACTGGAAGAGCAGTATCTTGGAAGCATTCAGCACGAAGAAATTTACGACTGAAGAATACGAAAACGATAAGAAACACATTATCGAGAAATATAATGAAAAGGGATATCGCGATGCTGTTCTTGTGGAAGACAGTGTTGTGAACTATAACGATAAACGTGTGGATATCTTCTTGAAAGTGGAAGAAGGTGACAAATATTACCTGAAGGATATCAACTTTGTCGGTAATACGAAATATCCGACGGAACAGTTGTTATATATTTTAGGAATGAAACCTGGCGATGTTTACAACCAGAAGAAACTGAATGAACGATTGACGACCGACGAGGATGCCGTTTCCAACTTGTATTATAACAACGGTTACATTTTCTTTGGGGCGGACCCGGTAGAAGTGGACGTCGAAAACGACTCCATCTCTTTGGAAGTGCGTATTCAGGAAGGCCCTCAGGCGACTATCAATCGGGTGATCATTAACGGTAATGACCGTCTGTATGAAGATATCGTGCGCCGTGAACTCCGTACGAAGCCGGGTATGTTGTTCAGTCGCGATGACTTGATGCGTTCAACCCGTGAAATCGCACAGATGGGACATTTCGATCCGGAAAACTTGGTTCCGCAACCAATACCCGATCCTGATAACGGAACGGTGGATATCCAATACAACCTTGTGTCCAAGGCAAATGACCAGATCGAGTTCTCTGCCGGTTGGGGACAAACTGGTGTGATCGGTAAGTTGAGTTTGAAGTTTACGAACTTCTCCATGAAGAACCTGCTGAATCCGAGTACATATAAAGGCATTATTCCGCAGGGTGAAGGACAGACGCTGACGTTGAGCGGCCAGACAAATGGACGTTACTATCAGGCATACAGCATATCGTTTATGGATCCGTGGTTCGGAGGCAAACGACCGAATACATTGTCCGTGAGCGCCTACTTCTCCAAACAGACGGATATCAGTAGTAATTATTTGAGCAATAACAGTTATGGTTATAACCCGTATTACGGTTATGGCGGCTATCCTTACTATGGCGGCTACGGTGGCTATGGTTATGGCTACGGTTACGGTTATGGTTATGGCAATTATGGTAACTATGAGCTGGCCTATGACCCGGATAAGTCGATCATGATGTTCGGACTTTCTGCCGGTTATGGTAAGCGCTTGAACTGGCCGGATGATTACTTCCAGTTTATGGCGACTCTGAACTATCAGTTGTATATGATGAAAGACTGGGATTACTTCCTGGTAAATAACGGTAACTGTCATAACATCAACTTGGAATTGAATTTGCAGCGTAACTCTATTGACAATCCGCTGTACACACGTAAAGGCTCCCAGTTCATGTTCTCGGTTGCCGCCACTCCTCCTTGGTCTTTATGGGACGGCAAGGACTATAAGAATATGAGCGATCAAGATGAAGCCAAGTTCCGTATGATCGAATATCATAAATGGAAATTCAAAGCGAAGATATTCTCTCCGCTGGCTCCTCTGACAGTAAAACGTACGCCGGTATTGATGACACGTGTCGAATACGGATTTCTGGGTTCTTACAACAAGTATAAGAAATCGCCGTTCGAAACCTTCTATATGGGGGGTGACGGTATGAGTGGATACTCAAGTACCTATGCAACCGAAACGATCGGTTTGAGAGGTTACGAGAATGGTAGTATTGCCGGTAACGGTGGCTACAATTCCTATGGTTACGCTTACTCCCGTCTGTCGATGGAGTTGCGCTATCCGTTCCTGTTGGAACCGTCTTCGACGATCTACGGTCTGGTATTTGTGGAAGCGGGTAATGCTTGGAGAGATTTGAAAGATTTCAATCCGTTCCAATTGAAGCGTTCTGCCGGTGTCGGTGTCCGTATCTTCCTCCCGATGATCGGTTTGATGGGTATCGACTGGGCTTACGGTTTCGACCGTCCTGATGGATACGATCAGAGAGGTGGTAGCAACTTCCACTTCATTATCGGTCAGGAATTTTAGAAAATTGAATATTGAATGTTCAATATGAGATAGAAAAGACAACCGGATTTGTTTCCGGTTGTCTTTTTTGCGTTTGGGCATTCTTTGAACCGTACTTGGCAAGTCTGTTAAATTGTTAATTGTATCTTATTAATTTTCAATTTTCAACTTTCAAATTTCAATTCTCTTATCTTTGCAGTCAGAAGGTGTAACTATAAATGACATGTGTATGAAAAAGATTATTGCCTTAAGCTGTCTGTTGTTCCTCTGCTCGTTTGCAGGGCACGCACAAAAGTTTGCATTAATAGATATGGAATATATATTGAAAAATATTCCGGCTTATGAAATGACGAATGAGCAGTTGAGTCAGGTTTCCAAAAAATGGCAAAACGAAGTGGATGCTATCCAGCAGGAAGCGCAGAACATGTACAAAACTTACCAGAGCGATCTTGTATTTCTGTCTGCCGAGATGAAGTCGAAACGTGAAGAAGCGATCGTTCAGAAAGAACAGGAGGCACAGGATTTGAAACGTAAATATTTTGGTCCTGAAGGCGAACTGTTTAAAAAACGTGAAAGCCTGATGAAGCCGATACAGGATGAGATCTACAATGCTGTGAAGGAAATCTCCGAAGATAAAGGTTATCAGATGGTCATGGATCGGGCGTCGTCAATGAATATCATTTTTGCTTCTCCGAAGATCGATATAAGCAATGAAGTCCTGATAAAGTTAGGATATTCAAAATAAATGCTTACATTTGTGCGCTTTAATGAAGCAAATTAAGAATATGATTAATAACAAGTAATATTTTATAGGAAAATGAAGAAACTGATTATTTTTTTGTTGATGATGCTCCCGCTGGGCGTTTTTGCTCAAGAATCTAAGATTGCGATTGTAAATACGCAGGAAGTGATCCAGGCTATGCCGGAATTTGCTAATATGCAGAAACAGATGGCTGACATGGAAGCCAAATATAAGAGCGAAATGCAGGTGATGGAGGATGAATATAAGAAGAAATATTCCGATTTTGTTGCACAGCAGGATTCATTGACAGAAAATATCAAAATGAGAAGAATGCAGGAATTGCAGGATATGGAACAGCGTACACAGAACTTCATCCAGATTTCTCAGCAGGATTTCCAGAAGAAGCAGGGTGAGTTGTTTACTCCGATCCAGGACAAACTGAAAAATGCAATCAAGGCAGTCGGTGACGAAAAAGGATATACTTATATTCTGGATCCGCAGATTGTTCTTTATCAGGGTAACGCTGCAGTTGACGCAACTCAGTTCGTAAAAGCTAAGTTAGGTATTAACTAATATAATTAGCAAACATAAAATAGCGAAGACAGAAGTCCTCGCTATTATCTTTTAAGGCACGGATTTCACGTATTTACACGGATAAATTTATTTTCTTTCCGCGTTTTCAGTGAAATCCGTGCTTGAATTATATATAAATAAACAACTTCTCTCATGTTTTCATCAGTACCAGGTCCGATTGGTATCTTCGACTCCGGTTACGGGGGGCTTACCATTTTTGATAAGATCAGAGCAGCAATGCCGGGGTATGATTATATTTATTTGGGCGATAATGCCCGTTCTCCTTATGGTACGCGTTCGTTCGAAGTCGTGTATCGTTTTACAAAGCAGGCTGTGGAGACGCTTTTCAATGAGGGATGCCAGCTTGTAATCCTGGCTTGCAATACGGCATCGGCAAAGGCATTGCGTACGATCCAACAGCGGGACTTGCCACAGTGGGACCCGGCTCGTCGGGTGTTGGGCGTAATCCGTCCGACGGTGGAGCTGATGGATAAGATCAGCAAGAGCAAGCATGTCGGTATTTTAGGGACGACCGGCACCATAACTTCCGACTCCTATTCGTTGGAAATAAAAAAGATGTTTCCTCATATGACGGTGACGGGTGAAGCCTGCCCGATGTGGGTTCCGCTGGTTGAGAATAATGAGTTCGATTCACCGGGAGCGGATTATTTCGTGCGGAAGCATTTGGAACATATTTTGGCTGCCGATCCGGAGATCGATACGCTCGTCTTGGGCTGCACGCATTATCCGTTGCTGATCGAAAAGATCAAGGCATTCCTGCCTGAGGGAATTACTTTATTCTCGCAGGGAGAATACGTAGCCGCGAGCCTGACCGACTATCTACGCCGTCATCCCGAAATGGATATCCGTTTGACAAAGCAGGGAAACTGTCGTTTCCTGACCACCGAGTCCGCTGCCAAATTCTCCGATGCCGCCTCTGTTTTCTTGAATCATCCGGTAGAGGTGGAACAGATTCGATTGGTTGAATGAATAATCTGCCAATCGACGCTTGCACTTGTGTGTGGAAGCACGACTGGACTATCTGGTGATAGACTGTCCTTTTCTCTTAAACGATATTTTTTCCGAACGGCGAAAGAGCCAGTGCGGCCATCTTGAAATGCTGTCTGCCGAAAGGAATGCCGATAATCGTGATGCACAGCAGTAACCCGAAAAACAGGTGTGTCAGGCAGATCCAGAAGCCACCGATGAAGATCCAGATCACGTTCATGACCAGGCACAGGCAACCACCTGAATTACCGTTGTCCGTCACCCGGCTGCCGAAGGGCCAAAGGGCCAGCATTCCTAATTTCAATGTCTGCAACCCGAAAGGGATACCGATTATCGTAATCATCAGCAGCAAGCTGGATATCAGATATTCCACAGCGGTAAGCAACCCGCCGCAGATAAGCCAAATGATATTACCCAAAAATTTCATAGCATCAATATTATAAATTATTTTTTACTCTCATGCTGTCCAATTCTGCCAACACCGTCTGTTTCACGATGGCAAAGCTGTCGCGCAGTTCCGGTTTGACCGGCAGCGAAGGCGGAGCTTCCATCTGTAACGGGTTGATCGGCTGTCCGTTCTTATATACCCGGAAATCGAGGTGAGGCCCTGTCGAAAGCCCTGTCGAGCCAACGTAGCCGATAACCTGTCCCTGCTCGACATGGCTGCCGACTTGTATGCCTTTGGCATATTTGCTCAGGTGCATATAGGAAGTCGTATATACGGAGTTATGTTTTACTTTCAGCGTATGGCCTCCTCCGCCCATATAGCCTTTGGCGATGACGGTCCCCGCTCCGATACTCTTGACTTCCGTTCCGACGGGAGCCGCATAGTCTACTCCATGATGTGCCCGATAGCGTTTCAGGATCGGATGGAAGCGGGCGTTCGTGAAACGCGATGTGATACGGAAGAAATCCAACGGAGCCTTCAGGAAAGCCTTCCTGAGGCTGTTCCCTTCAAGATCGAAATATTCGAAAACGCTATCCTGGGTGAATGGTATGGCTGTAAAATCTTTTCCTTGATGCGTGAATACGGCTCCCTCGATGGAGGTGATATTCAGGGCTGTCGTGTCGTCTATATAAGCAACGTCGTACAACACCCGGAATGAGTCTCCTTCTTTTACATCGAAAAAGTCGATCTGCCAGGCATATACATCCGAAATCTTGATTGCCAGTAACGGGTCCGCTCCACTTGCCTTGATCACGTTCCAAAGGGAAGAATTGATTGTCCCTTCTGTGTAATGGCGTTTGATGGTAATAGGCTTGTTGAATTCGTATGCCAGGATCGAATCGCCTGTCAGGTCGATGACGGCATAATCGACAAGTGATTTGGCAAAGGCGATATAACGTATATCGGCAACGCTGTCCTGAGTTGTAAATGTATAATAGTTCATACCCGCACGGAGTTTGGTCGGGTTCAGAACATGGATGGAGGCTTTCGTAATGCTGTCTGCTTTCAAGGCGGAGAAACCGAGGGCTGAAAAGATTGCGGCGGGATTATCGCCGTTTCTCATCTTGTACTCCGTCACGTCCAACGAGTCGATGCAGATGCCATATTGATATACGTGTTGCAGGCTGTCCAGCCATTCGCTGTCGACTCCTTCTTCTTCGGGTTGTTGTTTCGTATGTGTGCAGGAAAAGCAGGTAAGCAGTCCTGCGAGTAACAAATATAGGACGATGCTCTTATTCATTCTCCGGCTTCTTTTTTCATCTCTGTTAGTTCTTCTACCTGTTTTTGTGACAATTGAAGTGCCTTTTCCAGGTCTTCCACTTTAAATCCTTTTCTATTCATAAGGCAAACGAGGTTGCGTCCGTGATGTATGCTGCTGTCGTTCAATAAATCTTTTGTGTCCATATCATATTATTTTATACGTTGCAACAAATATACAAAATTAATCTGTAAGCCTTATTAATTGACCAACTCCTTTGTCGGTGGTCCGGATATTGGCGAAGCATAAATGTTGATACCGGTAAATCATCATTCGGATTATTATTCTACAAACTTATTATTGATTGTGAAAACAACTGTCATACTATCATACTTTGCTTTTGGCAGTATGAATATCAATACTTATGTGGAATGATAGTAGGCATGATGGATGTTTTTTCAACTATCATACCATCATGAAAACAATAACTTTTTCACATGTAACATATAGCATATTTTCAGCAATATAGTTACATT
>OGIK01001936.1_pt1 | contig 15339 bp, 13 predicted proteins | sample 1571781 | NCBI WGS metagenome assembly OGIK01 (sample SAMEA2581956, study PRJEB24529) | metagenome | biome: Human gut stool | place: China | collected 2011
CCTACGAGTTCATCGGCGCTGTCATCAACCGCCGTCTGCCCAACCCCTTCATGCCGGATGCTCCCCAGCGTATCGCAACCGATACCTCCCAGAAGCTGGCCATCCGCTTTGGTGAGACCATCAAGGCCTACGAGACACGCGGTCTGGACAAGAGCAACCTGATCCTGATCCCGCTGGTGCTGGCAGGCTACGCCCGCTACCTGAAGGGCATCGATGACAATGGTCAGGCTTTTGAGCCTTCCACCGATCCGCTGCTGGCTGAGCTGCAGGCCATTGTGGCTCCGCTGGAGGTCAAGGAAGGCGAGCAGGACTTCAGCTGCCTGAAGAAGCTGTACAGCCGTGTTGACGTGTTCGGCGTGGATCTGTATGCCGTTGGTCTGGGCGAGAAGATCGAGGCAATGGCCAAGGAGCTGTTTGCAGGCCCCGGCGCTGTGCGCAAGACTCTGCACAAGTATACGCTGGCCCGCTGATCGGCTGACGCAATAACAGAAGCTATCTTCGCACCCACGCTGCGCGTTGCTTTGCCGCAGCGTGGGTTTTTTATATACAAAAAAGAACTGCTGATATCTCATCAGCAGTTCTTTTTGCCTGTATATATGCTGGATCTTATGCTTTTCGGCAGTCGTGCAGCTTTTCCTTTGGCAGGATGCCGGCCAAAAACTTCCACACCACTTCCATGCGGTCGTTCAGTAAGTAAGCTTTCTCTTTTTCTACGTAGAGGTACACCGCATTGTCCGTGCGGTAGGCGCAGTAAAAGCTGTCCCATGCGTGGCGGCTGGTGGGTTCGGGCTTGTCCTGCTGGCCGTACATCCACACAGCAATGCCGGTGTCGGCCAGCTCCACACGGTAGAAGGCACGCGGCAGGTGCATCTGTTTGATCTGCCGGGAAACGCTGCGGAAGAACGAGTAAAAGTAGCTCACCGGCAGGCCGATGCCCACAATGGCAAGCACAGCAGCCAGCAGCCCGGCACCCGGGCGCTTGCCCAGCTGCGAAAGGCAGACGGCGGCAAAAGCCAGCATGATGGCGGCAAAAACAGCGGGACGCAGCCATGCTTTGCGGTGATGGAATGCATCGAACACGGCAAAATCGCGGAAGCCCTGCTCACCCATGGTGGTGGAAACGGAGATAGTCTGGGACATAAAGTCGCCTCCTTTGTATTTACAGGCATCGTACCACAATTGCGCGGTTTAGGCAAGAGAAAAACATGCAAACCTTGCCAATCCGGCCCAAAGCGTGGTACAATAAATCGTTACCAAACGAAAGGAGGCGGCAGGCTTTGCAGCACCGCAAGCGGCAGATCACCCTCAAGCAGCGCATGGGCTTGTGTCTGGCAGCATTTTTTGCGGCCTTTGCCATGCAGCTCACGCTCAATGGCTACCAGTCCAGAGCAGTGCAGGCAGTACAGGACGCGCAGATGGGCTGCTTCAACGCCATCAGCCGCTTTCAGGGCGGTGTGGAAAGCTCTATTTCCGTGCTGGAGAACTACCGCTGGGAGAACAGCGAGCCGGAGGAGATCATTGACCGGCTGCAGTCGGCATCGTCCACCTGCAACGCATGGCTCTGGCGCATCGGTACCAGCCTGAACAGTCTGGAAAGCGTCAGCGATGAGCAGCGGGTGCTCTACAGCGCAGTGGATACGGTCTATCAGACCTACACCGGCCTGCTGGATGAGCTGGAAAACGACCTGCTCAGCGGCAACGATGCCGCAGCTTCCCAGCTGTATTATGCAAAGGTGGTGCCCTGCGGCGATTATCTGAGCCAGTACACCCTGCAATTGCTGGAAACCGCCATTCAGGATTCCCAGACCACCTACACCACCATCTCGGCCCTGAACGAGCGCATCACCATGCTGCAGACGGTGGTGGTGGCGCTGTGCGTGGCGCTTGGCTGCGTTACCGGTTTGATGGTCATGCGTCTGCTCACGCCGGTGCAGCAGATGATCGCTGCCTCCCGCGCCATTGGCAAAAGTGAGTTCGACACCCCGGACATCCCGCTGCCCAAGCAGCCGGAGATCGCTCAGCTGGCCGAGTCCTTCAACATCATGAAGCACTCCATGGCCCAGCAGGTGACCACCCTGCAGGAGAAAAACGAGATCGAGCGGGAGCTGCACCGCCAGAAGACCGAAGCACTGGAGCTGCAGAACCGCATGGAGCGCAGCCGGCTGCAGCAGCTGCGCAGCCAGATCGATCCGCACTTTCTGTTCAACACCCTGAATGTGATCCAGCAGACCGCCGGTACCGAGACGGCCTACCGTACGCAGGCGCTCATCATGGCGCTTTCGCACCTGCTGCGCTACAGCCTGATGAGCAACGATGAACAGGTGCCGCTCTCCCGTGAGGTGCGCATCGTGGATGAATATTACTCCATCTACCATGTCCGCTTTGGTGAGCGGGTGCGTATGGAGTGGCGCATTTCCGATTCGCTGGATCTTACCGAGACCATGGTGCCGTCCTTTATTTTACAGCCTATCGTGGAAAATGCGTTCAAGCACGGCATCTGCCCCAAAGAGGAGGGCGGTGTGGTGCGCATCCGCGTGAACCCTCTGCGGGAGAAGGGACTGCTGTGCATCCGCGTGGTGGATAACGGCGTGGGCATCCAGCTGGATCAATTACGACAGCTGCGCGGGGCGCTCAGCCAGCCCGGTGAACGCTGGGAGCATATCGGCATTTATAATGTTGCGGCCCGCCTGCGTCTGCTGGATCGGAACAGCCGCTTTGTGATACGGTCCCATCCGGGACGCGGTACGGCGGTGGTGCTGTATCTGCCATTGGTGGAGAATGAGGAGGAGTTTGAGGAATGATTCGTCTGTTGATCGCGGATGATGAAGCACTGGAACGGGAAACGCTGGCGGACATCGTGGCCCGCCGCTTTGAGCACGAAGTGACCATCGAGACTGCCGAGAACGGCCGCAAGGCAGCGGATACGGCGGTGCTGTGGGGCGCAGACCTGATCCTGATGGACATTGAGATGCCCGGTATGAACGGTCTGGATGCAGCCCGCGCCGTGCTGGAACAGCGCCCGGAGTGCAAGGTGATCTTTGTTACGGCCTACAGTCTGTTCCAGTACGCCCACGAGGCCATGCATCTGGGTGCCTGCGATTATCTGCTCAAGCCGGTGAACCCGGACGAAGTGGAAGCTTCCATCCGCAAGGCCATCCGTCAGATCGAGGCGGGCCGCCGCCTTGCAGAGCTGGCTCCGGTGGAACCGGAGCCGGAAGCTGATCCGGAGAGCGATGCCGCCGAAGCAGGGGAGAACGACCGCAATGCACTGGTCATGGCCCATGTGCGCAAGTATATGGAGGATAACTATATGTTCGACCTCTCGCTGGACAGTGTGAGCGAGATCCTGCATATCAGCCCGGCGTATCTCTCGGCACAGTTCAAGAAGTATCAGAAGATGAACTTTCTGGACTGCCTGACCGAACTGCGTATCAACGCTGCCAAGGAGCTGCTTACCGACCCGTTCCGTTCGGCAGCAGAGGTAGCTTCCATGGTGGGCTACGAGGATTCCAGTTATTTTGCCCGCACCTTTAAAAAACGCACCGGCATGACCCCCACCCAGTACCGCAGGGAAGCGGCCAAGGCTGCACGGGAGGCCCGCCTGTGACCCGCCGTCAGATGCTCACCGCCCTGTTTGGCGCAGCCGTGCTGGCACTGCCGGTGGCGGGCTGCGGCCATCAGCCGGTGCAGGACGAGCCGGGGGCGGAACTGATCCTGCGTTATGCGGAGAACCAGCCGGAGGATTATCCTACTACGCAGGCGGCGCTGGCCTTTGCGGATCTTGTAGCCCAGCGCACCGATGGCCGCGTGAAAGTGCTGGTGTACAGCGGGGGAGAACTTGGCGCGGAGCAGAGCGTGATCCAGCAGATGCAGTTCGGCGGCATTGACTTCTCCCGTGTGTCCCTCAGCCAGCTGGCAGAGTACGAGCCGGCGCTGAGCGTATTGCAGCTGCCGTACCTTTACACCGACGCTGACCAGATGTGGCGCGTGCTGGATGGGACCATCGGCGACGAGTTCCTCTCCACGCTGGAGTCGCTGGAGCTGACCGGCCTTTCCTGGTTCGATGCCGGTGTGCGCAGCATCTACACCCGGCAGAAGGTGACATGCCTTGCAGATCTGCAGGGCATGACCATCCGCGTGCAGGAATCGGACATGATGAGCGAAATGATCACCGACCTCGGCGCAAAGCCGGTAAAGGTAGTGTACAGCAAGGTGTATGCCGCCCTGCACAACGGTGAGATCGATGGCGCAGAGAACAACTGGCCCAGCTACGAAGCCATGGGTCACTACGAGGTGGCACCTTACTTTTTAAAGGATGAGCACACCCGCGTGCCGGAGGTGCAGCTGGCAAGCCCTGCTGTGATGGAAAAGCTGGCCGCACTGGACGAGCGCTACCCGGAGATCATCCGCCTGTGTGCCCGGGAGAGCGCCAAGGTGGAGCGCAGGCTCTGGGCGCAGCAGGAGGCGGAATCGGAAAGTGATCTGCGTGCAGCAGGCATTGAGGTGACAGAGCTGGACGAAGAAGAAAAGGCAAGGTTCCGTGCTGCTGTGCAGCCGATGTATGATCGGTTCGCCCAGCAGGGCGAATTGATCGCCCGCATCCGGCAGGCATAAGCCCCACAGAAAAGCCCGGAAAAGATGGGCAAAGAAATCAGGAAAACAGAAAAAAGAACCGGCAAAGTGCTGTGTGCTCTGGACCCCAAAGGGGAGGGCATCCAGCACTTTGTTTTTCTATTGAATACAGGAATGTATCCATCTGTTAGGCGAAGGTGCACAAACAAAAAGTAAAGCACTTGGCATTTTTCACAAAAGAAATTCTGACATTCTTTCAAAAAGCAGGACATTTTTTGAAAGCCCTTGTTTCGTTTAAAAAAATTTGCTAAAGTGTGTACAGTAAATGAACGGTATGCGGGTCCTGTGCAGACCGGGCCGTTCGGGAGATTTAAGGAGGACGATTTATTATGAAAAAGATCACTCGTCGCAGCTTTCTGGCAGCAGCCGGTGTTTCCGCCGCTGCTCTGGCTCTGACCGCATGTGGTGGTTCCAGCAATTCTGCTGCTTCCACCTCTACCGCAGCTTCTTCCACCGCAGCTTCTGCTGCTGGTGATGCTACTGCTGCTGCAAACGATCCCAAGGTGACTCTGGTTTACGCCGAGGTCAACCCGCTGGATACCATCGTTGGCCAGACCGCTACTCACTTCAAGGAGAAGGTCGAGGAGCTGACCGGCGGCTCCGTCGTCATCGACGTGCAGGCTTCCGGCGTTCTGGGTTCTGAGAACGACGTTCTGGATACCATGCTTGGTGGTGGCGGAACTATTGATATGTCCCGTATCTCCGCATTCGCTCTGACAAGCTACGGCGCAGAGAAGTCCGTACTTCTGTCTGTACCTTATACATTTGTAAACCGTGAACATTTCTGGAAATTTGCAGATAGCGAACTGGCTCCAGAGTTCTTAATGGAACCGCATGACAACGGACTGGGCGTAAGAGGTCTGTTCTACGGAGAAGAAGGTTTCCGTCATTTCTTCACTGTTAAGCCAGTAAATGGTCTGGAAGACTTAAAGGGAATGAAGCTTCGTGTTTCTAACGACCCGATCATGAACGGTATGGTAGCTGGACTTGGCGCAAACGCAACTGTTGTTTCCTTCAACGAACTGTACTCCGCACTGCAGACCGGCGTTGTTGACGGTGCTGAGCAGCCAATCGCAAACTATCAGTCCAACGCATTCCCAGAAGTTGCTCCTAACCTGATCCTTGATGGACATACCTTAGGTGCTATCCAGGTTATCATCACAGATGACGCTTGGGATAAATTAACTCCAGAGCAGCAGGATGTTCTGACCGAAGCTGGAAAGTATGCATCTGAATTCAACCGTAAGATCTCTGAAGAAGCAGAGAACAAAGTTCTGGATGAGTTAAAGGCAAATGGCGTAAACGTTGTAGAAGTAGAAGATAAGACTCCATGGCAGGAAGCTTGCAAGGACATTATCGAGTCCTCTACAAAGGATAACGCAGAACTGTATCAGCAGATCCTTGATATGGCAAAATAATCTGAGTCAGCCAGTTAAATAGGGAAATGGTGTATTAGGCGCAGGGGAGCGCGTCTCTCCTGCGCTTTTAATTAAGAAAGGGGACTGAAGAATGCCTTCAATTTTTGAAAAGATCGATAAGATCCGTCCTTTGTATGATGCGGTATATAAATTTGTATTATTTATCTGCAAGCTTTTGCTTGTAGTTGATATCGCTATTACCAGTATGTCCGTTGCAGGACGTTATATCTCATTTATTCCAGATCCGGCATGGTCTGAAGAAGTAGTTCTTTCCTGTATGGCTTATATGGCTGTGCTTTCCGCAGCTCTGGCAATCCGCCGCGGTGCTCATATCCGTATGACCGCTCTTGACAGCTATCTGCCAAAGAAGCTGGTTAAATCCCTGGATATCCTTGCTGATGTAGCTGTTTTAGTACTGGCTGTCATCATGCTGACTGTAGGCTGGACTTATGCTTCCGGTATCGGTTCAAAGGGTACTTATGTAAGTATGCCTGGAGTATCCCGTTTCTGGATGTATCTGCCGGTTCCGTTAGCAGGTGTTGCGATGATCATTTTCGAGATCGAAGCACTGTACAATCATATCAGAAGCTTTTATGTAAAGGAGGAGAAGTAGTATGGATGTAAATAGCATGGCAATTCTTATATTACTGGGAAGCTTCTTCCTTATGATCATGCTGCGTTTCCCGATTGCGTACGCAGTAGCTCTTTCTTCTGTATTCTGTCTGATGGCCCAGGGGCTTCCTCTGACTACCATCTGTCAGCAGATGGTAAAAGGTATCAGCTCTTTCAGCTTAATGGCAGTACCTTTCTTTATCACAATGGGATGCCTGATGGGTTCCGGTGGTATTTCTGAAAAACTGATCGCTCTGGCAAATGCCTGCGTAGGCTGGATGCGAGGCGGTATGGCAATGGTAAACATCGTTGCATCTTATTTCTTTGGTGGTATTTCCGGTTCTGCATCTGCAGATACTGCTTCCTTAGGATCTATTCTGATCCCTATGATGGTTGACCAGGGATATGACGGTGACTTCTCTACTGCAGTTACTATTACTTCTTCCTGTGAGGGACTTCTGGTTCCACCTAGCCACAACATGGTTATTTATGCTACCACAGCAGGTGGTATTTCCGTAGGAAGCTTATTCCTTGCGGGTTATGTTCCGGGAGCTCTTTTAGCAGCATCCCTGATGGTTGGTTCTTACATTATTTCTGTAAAGCGCAACTATCCAAAGGGCGACAAGTTCAGCATGAAGAACCTGTTAAAGCAGTTAAGCGTTTCCTTCTGGGCATTAGCAGCCGTTCTGATCGTAGTGTTCGGCGTTGTAGGCGGTGTGTTCACAGCTACTGAGTCTGCAGCAGTTGCAGTTATCTACAGCTTGATCGTCAGCGTATTTATCTACAAAGGTCTTGACTGGAAAGGTGTTTGGAGAGTCCTGGGCGAGTGTGTAGATACTCTTTCTATCGTACTGATCCTGATCGCAACCTCCAGTATCTTCGGTTACTGCCTTACAAGACTTCACGTACCGGATCTGGCAGCTCAGGCTATTGTTGGACTGACTGATAACCCAATCCTGATCGCTCTGTTATTAAACCTGATCCTTCTGGTATTAGGCTGCATTATGGATATGGCTCCGATCATCCTGATCGCAACTCCTATCCTTCTGCCGATCGCAACATCTATTGGTATTGACCCGATCCAGTTTGGTATCATGGTTGTCCTTAACTGTGGTATCGGACTTCTGACACCTCCTGTAGGTGCTGTACTTTTCATCGGTTCTGCTGTTGCAAAGATCCCGATGGAAAAGGTTGTAAAAGCAACATTACCATTCTATCTGTGCATGATCATTACCCTGCTGCTGATCACCTTCGTACCAGGAATCAGCTTATGGCTTCCAAGTGTATTTGCACATTGATAGAATGACAGAAGTTTGATAAAAGTGTAGTACATATAAAAATAAAGGGGCTGTGAAAAAACATAGCCTATAAAAAAGAAGGACCAAGAATTCATAATGAATCCAAGGTCCTCTTTTTGTGTTAAAATTAATCTGCAATGAAAAAAATAACACGCACTTATTCTAACCCCAAACGTAAACGCTCCATAGCAAGTACCTGTTCCTCCACTCCTTTTTCTGCCATAATAGTCTCACACTATACAGAGTCAAAAAAGTTAAGTACTCAACTTTTTTGACCGCCTATGGAGGCCTAACTATGAGCAGTCAAACAAGTTTAGTTGCTGAACAGGTTCGGTTGCAGCAATGGGCGGCACAGCTCCAGGATTGTAAAAACCGCCCTGCAGATATGAAAGTAGAAACCTGGTGCAGTGAGCATGGCATCACAAAAGCGAATTATTATTATCGTCTGAAAAGAGTCCGCAAAGCATGTTTGGAGGTCTACAATCCAGAACCGGCGTTTGTGGAGCTTCCTCAGCCGACAGAGAAAGCTCTGCCCCGGGAAGACAGCAGCTTAAAACCGACAGCTATTCTGCGAAATTCCAGAGGATTGGCACTTGAAATTTATAATCCTGTCTCTAAAGATATGCTTCAGTGTATCCTGGAGGTGCTGTCTAATGCTGAATGACGCCACAGGTCTGAAAAAGATCTATCTTGCAGCTGGGTATACCGATCTGCGGAGAGGAATGGATGGTCTCGCAACGATCATCCGGTTCCGGTTTCAGCTCGATCCGTATGATAAAAATACGCTCTTTCTTTTCTGCGGGAAGAAGACGGACCGGATCAAGGGACTCTTATGGGAAGGGGATGGGTTCCTGCTTCTTTACAAGAGACTGAGCAACGGTGCCTTCAACTGGCCACGCTCCGTAGAAGAGGCGTTGGAAATATCCCCGGAACAGTATACGATGCTGATGCAAGGGCTTGAAATTCTCCCCAAACATCCGATCAGGCCAAATGATCCGCCTAAAAGATTGATGTAACATTTGTGCATTATGGAGAAAAAAATTTCCATATTTCACAGAAGAAAAGAGAATCTCTTCCGTTTCATAAAGCTTATCCACAGAATTCAGTCCGCAGGAATCAAACCACACGGTTTCGGGCAGAAAAATCGTTCTGAATCTGTGGATAGCAGTACAGAACATCTGGAATCCTGAAAAGCTATCCCAGGTGCTCTGTACTGTTATCCACCGTCATTATGCCGAAAGGAAAACAGGCGCCAAGTGGCAGAAAACGTACAGATCTGGTACAATGGACTCATTAAGAAAAGGAGTTCCTGCCATGGCGATGAAGTTCACAGAAGAACAGTTAAACAGCTTTGATAAATCTATGCTGATCCAGTTATTTTTGAATCAACAGGAACAGTTAGAAAAGGTCAGTGCCGACCTGCATTCCCTGGATACGAAGATGCAGGCAATGATGGAACAGCTGATCCTGGCTAATAAGAACCGGTTTGGACGTTCCTCTGAAAAAATGGAGGATACCCAGCAGCTCCGTTTTGCTGAAGTGGATGGAACCATTGTGTTTTTTAATGAAGCCGAAGCTGTCTGTGATCTGGAGGCACCGGAACCAGAGACTCTGGAGCCGGCACCGGAACGCAGAAAAAAAGCAACCGGTAAGAAAGCACAGGATATGTCCGGGCTTCCTACAAATCGGATCGACCACTACATGACCGAAGAAGAATTAACAGCAGAATTCGGTGAAAACGGCTGGAAACAGCTTCCAGATGCTATTACACGCAGATATCGTTTCATTCCGGCAAAAGTCGAGGTGGATGAGCACCATGTTGGTGTATATGCCAGCAAAACAGACGGGCACATGATAAAAGCAAAGCATCCCAAAAGCCTGCTTCATGGAAGCCCCGTATCCGCTTCGCTCGCTGCTGCGGTCATGAATGGAAAATACGTAAACGCGGTCCCTCTTTATCGCCTTGAACAGGAATTCCTTCGATATGGCCTTGCCATAACCAGGCAGAACATGGCGAACTGGATGATCCGGCTGGGAGAAGAATATCTCGCCGTTTTGTATGATCACCTTCATTCGCTGCTTTACAGCTATCATGTCATCCAGGCTGATGAGACACCGGTATTGGTAAACCGGGATGGCCGCAGTGCCGGTTCCAAGAGTTATATGTGGGTGTACCGTTCTGGCCACATGTATCCGGAAAAACAGATCATCCTTTATGAGTATCAGCGGACAAGAAATGACTCTCATCCCCGGGAATTCCTAAAGAATTATTCCGGCATTTGCGTGACGGATGGCTATCAGGTCTACCATACGCTGGAAAAAGAGCGTGAAGACCTGACGATAGCCGGGTGCTGGGTCCATGCCCGCAGGCGCTTTGATGAAGCGCTTGCAGTAGTACCGAAAGAACGCCAAAAAGAATCCGCATCCTATCTGATCTTAAAGCAGATCCAGACGATCTACAGAAAAGAAGGAAAGCTAAAGGATCTTTCATCGGAAGAACGGCTTTCCCAGCGTCAGGTGGCTATAAAGCCACTGGTAGACGCTTTGTTTGCGTACCTAAAGCAGCATGAAAGCGAGGTCGGAACAGAAAAGCTGAAGGATGCCTTCAATTACGCTCTGAATCAGGAAAAATATCTCCGGGTTTTCCTGACAGATGGGGATGTCCCTATGGATAATAACGCCTCTGAGCGCGCGATCCGCGGATTCTGTGTTGGAAAGAAGAACTGGCAGATGATCGATACGATCAATGGTGCGAAAGCATCCGCGATTATTTACAGCATCGCAGAGACGGCAAAAGCGAATAACCTAAAACCATACGAATACTTTGAACACCTTCTGACAGAGATCCCCAAGCGCATGGATGACAGCGACCGGTCATTCTTAGATGACCTGCTTCCATGGTCGGAAAAGTTGCCGGACGTTGTCAGAAAACCGAAAAAGCAATGAAGCAGAGCCGCGGAAGCGGCTTTTAGCTTATAGGGTACTTGGTATGGAGCGTTTACCCCCAAACAGGCAGTTTTGCCAATACTAATTCAAGATTATCTGGACATTTGTGATCCGGTGCTGACATTTGATCGATTTATGGGAGAAATCGATTTGGAGAAATACCTGAAGGAAATCCCGAAACATGAGATGGGAAGACTTCGGTATAACCCGGTCAGTATGCTGAAAACAATCCTGTTCGGATTTATGACAAATGGATATGTCTCTCTTCGTGAGCTGGAAGACAGCTGCAAAGTGAATCTAAGGTTCATGTATCTGATGGATCATAAAGTCCCATCCTATCGGACTTTTGGATATTTTATCAATGAGATACTCAGCGATTCTATTGAGAAACTATTCTGTGATATCAATCAAAAAATTTTTGAGAAAGAACATACGGACCTGCAACATTTATATATTGACGGTTCTAAGTTTGAAGCCAACGCAAACAAGTATTCCTGGGTATGGAAGAAAGCGACTGAAAAATCCAGATACCGCCTGTTTGAGAAGATCACTTCCCTGTTTCAGGAAATTAATCTTGAGCTTCAATACACGGGGATAAAGTTCAGTATTAATACGGAATACTCGCCAGAATACTTAAAGGAAGCCGCATCGAAATACGTAGAAATCTGGCAGTTGGATGAAACAACGTTTGTCGCTGGTAAAGGACATCGAAAGTCCGTCCAGCAGCGCCATTATGAAAAACTTAAGGAATATCTGTCAAAGCTGAATGAATATGTAGAAAAGATCCAAATCTGTGGAGATGGACGCAATAGCTATTCCAAGACGGATCATTCCGCTACTTTCATGCGAATCAAAAAGGACTATATGGGAAATGACCAGCTGCTCCCGGCGTATAATGTCCAGGTCGGTGTGGCGGATGAGTATATAGCGGTTGTTGATGTGAACCAATACCGTTCAGATATGGACTGTTTCATCCCCCTCATGAATAAGTTCCATGATATTTATGGATTCTACCCCAAATATCCGGTAGCGGATGCCGGTTACGGCTCGTATAATAACTATATTTTCTGTGAACGGAATGGGCTGGAAAAATATATGAAATTCCCAATGTTTAAGAAAGAAACCACCGACAGAAACTATCATGAAGACCCATTCCGGGCAGTTAATTTCAAGATCGACGGAGATGGAAAAATGTGGTGTCCTAACGGAAAGGGATTCCATTTGCAGTACCGTAAGGCAATAAAAGAAAACGCGTATGGACGGGAAGAGGAAATTTATCAGTGCGAAGACTGCAGTGGATGTCCTTACGCAGAAAAATGTAAAAAGGGAGAAGGAAACCGTACCGTGCGTGTCAATCAGGAACTAACAAAGATGCATCAGGAAGTGATTCAAAACCTTGAGAGTATCCAGGGTGCGCTGCTTAGAATGAACCGTTCCATCCAGGCAGAAGGTACTTTTGGTATTATAAAAAATGACCGCTGGTATAAACGGATTGTGCGAAGAGGGATAAAATCCGTTCAACTTGAAGTATACCTTGTTTCACTGGGACACAATCTTTATAAATTCCACAACAAACAGATGAAAATAAAATCAGCTGCATAGATTTGAAAATCAACAAATTTATGGGGTAAGGGGGAAATGCGCTTTTAGAGACTACTTCGTTTATAATTTTTTAGTCTAAAAGAGCGTGTAAAAAATGATTTCTCATTTTTTCACACGCCCTTTTATGCTATAATGTAATGAGCACAGGGAAAAACAAGCGGCTGCGAAGCAGACATTTGTTTTTTTCAAGCCATTAACGAACGAACCGCCTGCGTCAGCAGGCAGTAGAGTGCGAATGCGCGGGGTTCGTGAGTGTATACGCACATTCAAGGGGGACCAATTCATGTACCAATACCGTTATAAAACAACCAGAGGTGAATACTGGAAAATGTCCATGTATTTCATCTACCATTCCATGACCGGCATGGTAAACCTTGTTTTTACAGCAGCTCTTATAGCTCTTACTTGTGCAAAATGGGAGTCTTCGGGAACCGTATTCCGCATCTGTATGGTTTTAGGCTGCTGCCTTTTTCCAATCCTTCAGCCGCTGGCTGTTTATCTCAGTGCAGGAAAACTGGCATCCGGTTCCGGGGAGGACACAGAGATCCGTCTGGATGATGTTGGGATCCAGGTAAAAGTGGGAAATACTTACGATAAGATTCCGTGGAGAAAAATGGTAAGGATCGCAAAGCTGCCGGGGATGGCCATCATTTTTACAGATCCATCCCATGGATATTTACTTACAGACCGTGTCATCGGAGAAGATAAAGCAACTTTTTATGACTGGCTGATGAAAAAGCAGTCTCAGATCCAGGTAAAGTCAAAATAAAAGGAAACGCAGCAGTCACAAGATCAGGAGGAAACAATGATAAAAAAGAAGATATTCTGTCTGTGGGCAGCTGCGCTTATTTTAAGCGGCTGTGCCGGGGTATTTCAAGGAAAAGAAAAGGAAACGGAACCGGATTTTGTACTGACCTATGCGGAAAACCAGGCGGAAGATTATCCGACGACCCAGGGTGCAGATAAGTTTGCGGAGCTGGTAAAAGAAAAAACCGAAGGCAAAGTTGAGATACTGGTCAATGCAGGCGGAAGCCTGGGAGATGAAAAATCTGTCATTGAACAGTTGCAGTTTGGTGGTATTGATTTTGCCAGAGTATCCATTTCTACGGTAGCAGAGTACATTCCCAAGTTAAATGTACTTCAGATGCCCTATTTGTATACAGGCGCAGATCACATGTGGAAAGTACTGGAAGGTCCTATTGGAGATGATTTCCTTAATTCTTTTGATGGTTCCGGTCTGATTGCGCTTTCATGGTATGATGCAGGTGCCAGAAGTTTTTATAATTCCATAAAACCCATTGAAAAACTGGAAGATATAAAAGGAATGACGATCCGTGTTCAGGAGTCGGAACTGATGAGTGATACAGTCCGGGCTTTAGGAGCTGTTCCGGTTCCTATGATCTATGGGGAAGTATATTCCGGACTTCAGACTGGAAAAGTAGACGGAGCAGAGAATAACTGGCCATCCTATGAGTCTGCAGGGCATTACGAAGTGGCAAAATATTTTACAGTAGATGAACACAGCCGTGTGCCGGAAGTTCAGATCGCTTCTACTTATACCTGGAACAAACTTCCGGAAGAATACAGGGAGATCATCCGGGAATGTGCCCAGGAGTCAGCATGGTATGAAAGAAGCCAGTGGAAAGCGAGAGAGTCTATATCCAGACAGCGCGTAGAAACAAAAGGCTGTGTGATCACCCAGCTTTCACCGGAAGAAAAACTGCGGTTCCAGCAGGCAGTTATGCCGTTATATGAAAAATACTGTGCAGAATACGTGGATATTATTGATGAGATCGTAGCGGAAGGATGGTAAAATACTTGCAGTTCGGCCATGACTGAATAGTATCATAAAAATAAAAGCTGACAGAAATTCTTTGAAAAATAAGAAGATCGGTCAGCTTTTTGTTGTTTATTATTTGTTAATTTAACGGAGCAATGGTAGCAGGTGCTTCCGCTGTAGATGGTTCATGTGCTGCTGCAGTAGTAGATTTCGCTGCTTCTGTGGTTGCTGCAGTAGTGGACTTGGCAGCCGCAGTGGTAGATTTCGCTGCTGCGGTAGTGGACTTAGCAGCTGCAGTGGTGGACTTCGCTGCTGCGGTAGTGGACTTAGCAGCCGCAGTAGTAGACTTAGCAGCTGCAGTGGTGGACTTGGCTGCGGTAGTAGATTTGGCAGCCGCAGTAGTGGATTTTGCAGCTGCAGTAGTAGACTTAGCTGCAGATGATGCTTTCGTCTCAGCCTTTGTTTCTGCTTTGGTACTGCTGGTGCTGGAAGATTTTGTCTCAGAAGCCTTTGTCTCGGAAGACTTAGTTTCAGAGGCTTTGGTTTCGTTCTCAGTTTCTGTTGCTGTAGTTCCGTTCATACCATTCTTTCCGTCTGTCGGGAACTTGCTTTCCCGGTCTTCGGTATCAATTCCGGACTGGCTGAGAGAGAAGGAAGCCTGATTTGGGTTTCCTGCCATATCTTCTACATAGACAGTAAGGGAACCTTCTTCCAGTTTAAAGGTGACTTCCCCGTTTTCCTTATCGTAGCTGTCAGGAAGGATCTTGGTTCCTGCATCATCGGTAGCATAGAGGGAGTCATAATTAATGCCGGAGATACTGTCTTCTATTGTTATGGTAAGTGTACCGTTTTCTATTACAACACTTTCTTCATCAAAGGAAGGCGGTGTATCGTCCAGTACAGCAATATGTTCGATATCCTGGGCCTGCATACCGTTCAAACTTAATACGTAGACTTCCAGAGTACCATTGTTTGTCAGGACTGCATGATAAACGCCTGTTATTTGCATTATTTGTATTAGCAGGGACTCCAGAGTCGTTGTCATCTTCTT